>Ga0255776_10003950_pt1 | contig 15789 bp, 16 predicted proteins | sample 071ome_19_FD_179974 | JGI IMG/M metagenome (GOLD analysis project Ga0255776, IMG submission 179974) | Coastal salt marsh microbial communities from the Groves Creek Marsh, Skidaway Island, Georgia - 071413AT metaG (version 2) | ecosystem: Environmental > Aquatic > Marine > Intertidal zone >... | reverse complement strand
TAGAACCCAATAATCGGAAACTTGGTTCAAATGATGAGATTGGTTCGGTTTTGGAAAGCATTAATCCACAGAATGATTGGATTGTATCTCTTAATGGTGCCAGTAGAGATAAATTTCTAAGCAATTGTGTTAGCTCAGGAATTGAAATTATGGACCAGATTCCCGAGCTTGGTATAATTCGTTTTTCTATTACAGATTCGATAAAAGCACTCCCTTTAATAAATAAAATGATGGAGGAGGATCATCTCAGTTTCAATTCCCCATTGCGCCAACCTTTATCCCCGAGGAAAGATGAGATTTTTGAAAACTTAGAGTTTTCTGATTCTTTTATTGAATGGATGGGGGGGGCTCCGAGTAGGGCGCAATTTGGAAAAGGAATTAAGGTCGCGTTGCTGGACTCGGGTGTAAATCAAAATCATCCAATGTTAGCTGGGGTAACCGTAATTGAAAAAGACTATCTTCCTAAAACATCTCCCGAATTTGCTTCAACCGATAATGCCCATGGAACTGCAGTTGCTTCTGTTATTGCTTCTTCAACAGAATCATATTCCGGAGTCGCACCTGGATGTGAAATTTTATCATATCGAGTAATTGATGGTACCGGCAAAACAGACTCCTACACAGTCGCTTCAGCAATTGTTAGAGCGGTACAGGATGGTGCTGATTTGATTAACCTTAGTCTTGGTGGAGAGCAGGGGAGTGAAGTTTTAAAACAGGCGGTATCTTTCGCGATCGAGCAGGGAGTACCGTTAGTCGCGGCAGTTGGAAACGATGGTATTGGACTGGTGAATTACCCAGCTGCATATAATGGCGTAATAGGAGTTACTTCAGTTGGATTAAGTGGTCGAGTCTCTAATTTTTCTAACTTTGGCCATGGGGTAGATCTTGCAGCCCCCGGTACGGGTGTATTGGCGGCATGGGAGTCTTCAGGAATGGTTAATTTTAGTGGTACATCCATTTCTTCCGCCATCGTTGCCGGTGCGGTTGCAATGGAGCTTTCTCAGAATCCTAGCATGTCCCCAATCGAATTATCTAAGCTGATACAAAAATTCAGTAACGAAGCTGAGGAGCCTGGCTTCGATGCAATTTCTGGTCATGGTGTGCTCAGTTTGTCGAGATTAGAGAATAAGAATAACCCAACCTACGCTGATCCTGCCCTAGTAGGCTACCATTTTGAACATGACGGAAACTTGAAGACAGGTCTACTGCCATTTGATGTTATTGTACAAAATCAGGGAAATAACTGGCTAGATAATCTTACCCTCCAAGTAGACTTCCTAGGGATCAATAAGTCCATTCGGCTCGATAATCTTTCACCTGGAGAAATAAGGACTGAAAAATTCTACCTTCAGGGCAGTGACCTAAGTAAACCAGTAAAGATTGATGCAAAATTACATCTTCCTGTAGGGATGTTGGACTCTCGGAAAGATAATAATTCTCGGAGCAGTGTGATCAAATTATAGCCAGTAATCTAATTCCCAGCCTTAAGCAGCATTTCTTTTCTTTTGGCCGAGACTAACCACTTTGGCTTTTGTTTTACCACGAATTACGCCTGCATTGATAACCACTTCAACAGGTTCATCAATTGTGGGTAGATCGTACATTACATCAAGCATTACAGACTCCATGATCGAGCGAAGGGCTCTCGCGCCTGTTTTCATAGTCAGTGCCTGTTCTGCAATGGCTGTAATTGCTTCCTTGGTAAATTTTAATTCCGCTCCTTCTAGCATAAACATTTTTCGATACTGCTTGAGTAAGGAATTTTTTGTTTGTTGAAGAACGGATACAAGTTGTGGACGGGTAAGTTCCTTAAGAATAGAAATCACGGGCAAGCGTCCTATAAATTCTGGAATCAACCCAAATTTCACTAAGTCTTCAGGCATGACATCAGAAAGAATTTCTGAAGACTCTTTCTCTTTTTCGGTATTGTAACCTACGCTGCGTTTACCTTTCCTTTGTCCGATTATTCCATCAAGTCCAACAAAGGCTCCGCCACAGATAAAGAGGATATTGGATGTATCTAGTTGAACATACTCTTGGTTGGGATGTTTTCTGCCACCTTGCGGAGGTATATTGCAAACCGTGCCCTCTAGAATTTTCAAAAGTGCTTGCTGGACTCCTTCGCCAGAAACATCACGAGTGATAGATACATTATCTGTTTTCCTGCCAATCTTGTCGATTTCATCAACATAAACGATGCCGCATTGTGCTCGTTCAACATCATGATCTGCAGCCTGTAATAGACGAAGAACAATATTTTCAACATCATCACCAACATAACCAGCTTCAGTGAGGGTTGTAGCATCTGCGATGGCGAAAGGAACATCAAGAAGTTTAGCTAATGTGCGAGCTAAAAAAGTTTTACCACTTCCAGTCGGACCGATTAGCAGAACGTTACTCTTTTCGATCTCAACATCTTCGAGTTCAGCAGGTAGGAAGGTTGAGTCTTGATCGATTTCAGATGATCCAAGCTCCGAGGACAATCTTTTGTAGTGGTTATGAACCGCTACAGAAAGTACCTTTTTGGCATGGTCTTGGCCAATAACATGCTCGTCCAGATGTTCTTTAATTGCCTTAGGTTTTATCAAGTTGAAGACAGGCTTTTTGCCAGAGTTTTTCTTGACGGGATCCTTGTCACTGAGTTCACGATCGATGATCGTTTTGCAGACACGAACACAAGAATCGCAGATGAAAACATTTGCCGGACCGGCGATCATTTTACGAACTTCACCCTGGGGTTTCCCGCAGAATGAACAAAAATTGATCTTGGTCGGCTTAGCCATCTGTAAGGAATCTTTATTCGTTTGGCTTTTTGGAAATAACTTCGTCAACTAAGCCGTAGTTTTTTGCTTCCTCAGCGGACATGTAATAATCACGATCTGAATCTTTTTCAATTTGTTCCGCTGATTTTCCACTGTGTGTGGCGAGAACTTTATTGATGGTACTTCTCCATCTGAGAATTTCTTTTGCTGCAATTGAAATGTCAGATGTCTGCCCTCCGGCACCCCCGCTTGGTTGATGGATCATTACGCGGCTATTGGGCAATGCATACCGTTTCCCTGGTGTTCCTGCCGCAAGCAAAACAGTGGACATACTGGCAGCCATTCCAATACAATATGTGACCACATCACACTGCATGAAATTGAGCGTATCGTAGATCGCCATCCCGTCTGAAACGCTTCCCCCGGGAGAGTTAATGTACAAGTGTACATCTTTCTTGGGGTCTTCCATTTGTAAAAATAGCAACTGAGCAATGATGGAATTAGCTACATAATCGTCAATAGGTGTGCCAATAAATACGATGCGGTCCCGAAGAAGACGGCTGTAAATATCCCAGGCACGCTCCTGACGGCCTTCACGTTCATAAACATAAGGAAGTGGTAAATAAGCACCCATAATTAGATCAGTGTGTATGCTCGCCCTCAATGTCGCAAATCCGTTCTTTGGATAACTCGGCTATTTTGATGAGCGTTTTGTCGTAAATAATATCTTCCCTTAACCGGTTCAACCTCGCCCGATCCTGGGTTAGTTCCTTGATGAATTTGGTGGGGTCCTCCCTACGCATCATCGCTTCCCGGGTCGCAGCTTGTGCGAGATCTTCTTTTTCAACAGAGACTTTTTCTTCCTCTGCAATTTTGGAAAGCACTAGAGTTAGCTTAACTCTTGCCTGTCCTTGAGTTTGAGACTCCTTCCACCACTCATCCCGGTTTTTCTCAATCTCATCCGCTTTAACTCCCTGCCTTGTTGCCTGCTGGATCCGGTTTTGGAAAATAGCCTTGGATTCTTCCTCCACCGCTTGCTGGGGGAGCGGGAAGTCTTCGGAGTCCAATATATTTTGCGTAATTTGCTTTCGCTTCAAATTAGCATTTTCTTGGTCTTTACGGTACTTGATTTGCTCGGTGACTTTTTCTTTAAGCTCATCCACACTCTCGATTTTAAGTGATTTGAGGAATTCTTCATCCTCTAAAGCAGGAGCCTTTTTTTCTCGAACTTCATGAACTTCGAGTTGGTAAGAAACTGATTTCGCTGCAAGTGCTTCCACTTCGAAATCTTTGGCGAAGTCGGCTTTCACCTCTTTTTTGTCGCCCGCACTCATCCCAATCACTCCTTCAGCAATGGCATCCACACCCATACCGGTTTGATTGCCTGCTTCTTCCCAGGTGTTGGCTTGTTTGCCGTACATGGGTTTATCTGGAAGGATTTCCGCTACAGCTTTTCCATCGATGGCACCTTCATACGAGCATTTTACATAGTCTCCCTTTTCGGCAGCACGCTCCACTACATCAAAGCTGGCTCGTTGTTCACGGATCGCATCCAATTCTTTGGTAACATCCTCGTCCTTTACTTCGGTCGGCTCAATGGTTAATTCAAATTCTTTATACTTAGGAAGATCGAACTCTGGTTCGATATCAATGGTTACTTCAACCGATGCAGACTGAGAAGGTTCCAGTTCGCCTGCGTCCACTTTAAGCACTGAATACACCTTGATATCTTTGTTTTCGAGGACGGCTTCGTAAGCGGCCGTGGAAACCTTTCGGTTGAGTTCATCCTTCAGTTCTTTGGCGTACTTTTTACGAATCACATTTGCAGGGGCATTGCCTTTCCGGAAGCCGGGAATGCTTACGAGTTTGCCTAATTCCTGGCAGACTTTGGATTCATGCTTACTGACTTCTTCGGAGTCAAAGCTGACGGTTGCGATTTTGCGGGCTACTCCCGCATCCTTAATGTCTACATTCACAATGCTTATCTGTACTGTTGTAATTGAAGTTAGGTTCGTGACTAACCTGAGAAAATCACGAATTGATAAACCTCAACAAAATACCTGAAATTTCCCTGTGGTCAACGAGATAGAAGACAACTAGCGGGAAGGAATCCAATGGGATAGCCTAACCGATTTAGTTTGCGGGAGTTTTTCGAGGTGCTCCAAAGCCAAAGCTATATCGGTGGGGGAAAAGTGCCTGATTTGCACAATATATTCTGAATATAATGAATTTCGACCGATCATGCGGAATTGCTCCTCTGGAAGAAGATTTTCGAGGTCGTCCCAAGAGTACGAATCGCCCAAACCTACATAGATTTCCGAAGCCCTGTAGAATTTTACATCCTTTGGATCATTGGCGGATACTTCTGCCAGAATAAATAATCTCTCAGATCGAAAGGAACCGGAAGTTTCAATAACCCAAGAGTTTACGACCTGATTAGCAGGATTGGATACACTTGTTCGGTTGCCTTCATAAAAAACGACAATTCCGTTGGGGACAGCTTTTTTTACTTTTTCAGGCAAAGGCGGAAACTCAACATTCCCAACCGCACTGTGCAGGGAATTGTAATTTCCTGGCTTTTTGGTGGCTTGCTCATCCTTTACATCCAGTGCGTGCCTGACCAGCATGGATGATGCGGTCACTCCAATAATCAGACCGATGGCAATGGTAAGCCTTCGTTCTTTTTTTCCTAACCCCATGAGATTAAATCGAGCTTGGCGTTTTGGAAGACTTTAGAGAAAGTGGGAAGATGATTTCAGCGGAAGTAGGCATAAGAGTTCGTTATCAGGAGACGGATCAAATGGGTGTGGTCTACCATGGCAATTACTTTACTTGGTTCGAAGTCGCAAGAATTGAGTTACTGGATCAACTAGGCTGCCCTTATCGTGAGCTTGAAAAAAACGGATACCTTTTGCCTGTTCTTCATTGTGAGGCAAAATTCAAAAAACCGGCACGCTTTGATGACCGTTTAACCATTGAAGTTCGTATCAAAGAACCACCCACTGCGAAGATAAGAATTAATTATCAGGTCATTAGGGGGGAAGAACTTCTTTGCACCGGCAACTCAACCCATGCTTTTATGGATAATAAAGGTAAGCTTACCCGTCCACCTGCTGCCTTTTTGGAAAAGACCAGAGAAATGTCTTCACAGATTGATTCCGATGCCTAAGCGGGTAGGTATTCGCTAATTTGCTTCACCACCTCAACGGCCGTCTGATCATCGGTATGGATCACATGATCCGCCTCTAGGTAGCGACTTTCCCTTTCCTGAATTAACTTTTCAAGAACCACAATGGGCTGTGCAACCTCCAGGAGAGGTCTGGACTGGTCTGTTTTGGTTCGGGTTAGCAGAGTGCTTGCAGAGGCCAAGAGGCAAAATACTACGCCTTTGGATTTGAGTAACTCCATCATTCCATCGGGGATACACAAACCACCTCCGCAGGCCACAACGGCAGGTCGTTCGGTACTTAGTTGGGAGACAAATTCTCTCTCCAAGCCACGAAAGTAAGCTTCCCCTTTCTTGGCAAAGATTTGGGATATACTCACCCCTTTTTCTTTTTCAATTTCGCTGTCGGAGTCTATAAATTTCACCTTTCTTTGCTCGGCCAACTGTTTGCCGATGGTGCTTTTACCAGTTCCCATCATACCCACGAGAAAGACGAGATTTTGACTGTCCTGAGCATGAGTTGGTGAGTTCATTTTATTGTGGAGTATAAAAGTTAAATTCTTGCGATAGCTAGAAAGCAAAGCGATAATTGCATTATGAAACAGGATTCTGCTGTCGTCACCATCAAAGGTGTTATGCCTACTTCCAATGGATGTGCCATTTTTTTGGGCAACGAGGAAAAGACATTCGTGATCTATGTAGACCCCGCGATCGGGAATGCGGTCAATATGACCCTTAACAAGGTCAAGAAAGAGCGCCCCCTGACTCACGATTTAATCGGTCTGATCCTCAAGGGTCTCGAAACTAAAATTGAGCGGGTTTTGATCAATGATGTGGATGAGGGTACTTTTTTTGCTCGGATCATCCTGCACATGGAAAATGAGTTGGGTAAAAAGATTATCGAACTCGATGCCCGCCCTAGCGACTCGATTGTCCTGGCGCTTCAGCTCGATCAGCCAATTTATGTTTCCCGCAAGGTTTTGGATAATGTGGAGGACATGACGGAAATCCTCGAGCGGATACTGCGCAAGCAGGACTCTTAGTCGGGGATGAATGTGGCATCGCTTTCAGGTGCTGTGTCTGCACCCGTGCGGGCTCTGTTTCCTAAGGTGGGTTTTCCTACCGCACTGGCCCCTATGCAGGATGTTACCGGTTTGCCTTTTATGTCCCTTATCGCGGAATATGGGGCACCCGATCTTTTTTTTACTGAGTATTTTCGGGTTCATGAAAATGCACGCATCGACCCGGAGATTCTTTCCTCCATTACCGAAAACAACTCCGGCAAACCTGTCTTTGCCCAGTTAATTGGGGAGGATCTCGAGCATGTGGTTCGCTTTGCCAAAGCACTCCAGCAATACCCTGTTGCAGGAATCGACCTGAATCTGGGATGCCCTGCTCCCCGGGTATACCGAAAAAATGTGGGAGGGGGCCTCCTCCGGGTTCCTCATAAAATCGATCAGGTATTAACGGTTCTCCGGGATGCTTGCGACTGCCCCCTCACGGTGAAGACCCGTGTAGGCTTTGAGGATGACCGCAATTTTTCCCAGATTTTAGATATTTTTGCTTCCAACCACATTGAATTACTCAGTCTCCATGCTCGCACGGTCAGGGGTGGGTATCGCTCATTCCCTGAATATAATTATGTAAATCAGGCTGTGAGCCAACTGGATTGCCCGGTCCTGCTCAACGGCGAGGTCAATACAGCCGAATCTGCTTTGGCTTTGGTGAAGCAAACTGGGGCCAATGGTGTGATGATCGGTCGAAGTGCCATTCGCAACCCATGGATATTCAAACAAATCAGGCAGCTTACGGCTGGTGCCCCTATGATTCATCCGACTTATCAAGATTTATACCACTACATTCAGAAACTTTACGAAATTTTTTACAGGGCTGAGGTTCCAGAAATCAAGCAAGTCGCCCGGTTAAAGAAATTTCTCAATTTTATTGGGCTGTCTGTGGATCATGAGGGGCTGTTCCTGTATCATTCCAGAAGGGCAAAAACCCGTCCTGAATTAGATCAGATTTGCCATACTTATTTGATCGAGGGTGGTAAAGCGACGAAACCCTTGAGGCTTCGCCCATACGAAGGTTTAATTGCTCGACCCAGTTCCGAGACGCCTGCCTGCCTAGGCTAATTCCTATGTTTTACGCACAAAGGCTTAGTTTTCTTGCTTGGATCAAAGAGTGGGGTTGTCCATGGCTTTCCTGCATTCTGTCTTTTGGGCTTCTTTGGATGAGTCATGCCCCCCGCCAAACGCCGGAGGCTGCCTACATCTTCCTTTTGCCCGTTTTGATTTGGTTTCACTTTCGCCCGGGGTATCGCAAGGTTCTTATTTGCATACTCCTGAGTGGGTGGGTCTACCAAATCGCCATGGTCGGTTGGATGAGGCATGTCTCCTTCGGTGGTATGTGTACCGCTACCTTTCTGCTCTCCTGTTATCAGGCAATTTGGTTTATAGTGGCTCGTATGCTGTTTCGCTGGTTTTCTCAGGGTGGGCTGAAGGTAAGGATTCTTGTTCTTGTGGCTCTGTCTTCGCTGTGGGTGGCGGTGGAGTGGGGGAGAACTCTTTTTACCCTAGGATTTCCGTGGTGCCCATTATCTGCAACCCAGTGGGAAAGACCTGTTCTTTTGCAGCCATCCTCTTTTGCCGGTGGTTGGGTGGTTTCCTTCTTTTTGGTTTTCTTTAATCTGTGCGTGGGTTCATACCTTCATCACTTACTGATTCGCAGACGAAAGGCTCAGGGGTTTTTCAATCGTTCGATCTGCCCGGAACTTTATCTTGGTGTCCTGATGCTTTTCCTGATGGTGTATCCATTCTTTTCCAGTATTAATATTCAGGAGGATTTCCCCGAAAAAACGATCCGGGTGGGGATTTGTCAGCCATACTTACAGGATAAGTGGGTGGAGGGTAGGGCAGTTCAGCATAAGGAAGCCCTGCGCAAGCAGACCGAATTTTTAGCTAACATAAAACCAGATGTCATTCTATGGCCTGAAGCATCTACTCCCTATCCAGTCAATCTGGATCGATTATGGGTCGAGGAACTGGCGAAAGATACTGGCATACCTATTCTGGCTGGCTCGGTTATTCGCGAAGATGAAGCAAGTTATAACGCGATAACTTACATCGACCCAGTTGATGGGTTGCAACCAGAGTGGTATGCAAAACAGGTCCTGGTACCATTTGGCGAATACATCCCCTGGCCATTTTCCCTCATTCCGGGTATCAAAAAAATGGTAGGCCCGGTGGGCAGTTTCTCGGCGGGCGAACATCCCCTGTTGTTCGATATCCCTATCCACGAAGGAAATCACACAAGCTTTGTCCGGGCCGGATTCTTGATATGCTATGAGGATATTTTCCCAGCCATTTCACGCAAAACCCAAGAGTTGGACGCAGATTTGCTTATTGTATCCACCAACGATGCTTGGTTTGCGGAGGAGGGGTGCGCAGAGCAACATGCGGCCCACTCCGTAATGAGAGCAGTGGAAAACCAATTACCTGTCGTAAGATGTGGAAATGCAGGGTGGTCTGGATGGATTGATCAACGAGGAGGGGTGCGTGATGTATTGATGAACGAACAGGGCAGCATTTACTTTGAAGGAGCAACTGTGCTTGATGTACAAGTACCTATCCTTCCATTCAATCCTAATTCTTCCTTGGGAGACCAGTTTGCCTATCTGTGCTCGGGTTTATTTTTGGCTATCTTTTTTTATTACTTGTTCGGTATCAGAAAAACGAACCCTTGCTTGTAGGGGTTGTTTGATTCAACCATCCCTCTGGGTTGTGCAATAACTTTGCCTTGCCATTTGCCGGTCAAATCTCATGTCTATTTCTTTGCAATATTTTTTCTAACTCAACAAATTCAAATAAATGTCTACTAAAATTGGTATCAATGGATTCGGCCGTATCGGTCGTTTGGTCTTTCGCGCACTTGTCGATCAGGGGCTTCTCGGCAAGGACTTTGAGGTCGTCGCTATCAACGATCTCGTCCCTGCGGACAACCTCGCCTATCTTTTAAAATATGACTCCGTACAGGGCCGTTTTAACGGTACCGTGGAAGCACCCACCGATGACTCTCTCGTTGTCAATGGCAACACCATCAAGTGCCTCGCCGTCCGCGAAGGACCAGCCGCTCTCCCATGGCAAGACCTTGGCGTGGACATCGTCATTGAGTCCACCGGTCTTTTTGTGGACCGTGAAAAAGCAGCCGGCCACATTCAGGCGGGTGCCAAGAAGGTGATCATCTCTGCTCCTGCCAAGGGCGATGTCAAAACTATTGTGCTCGGGGTCAATGACGATGAGCTTTCCGCAGAGCACGACATCCTTTCCAATGCTTCCTGCACAACCAACTGCCTGGCTCCAATCACCAAAGTTGTACTGGAAAACTTCGGCATCAAGGAAGGTTTGATGACCACCGTGCACAGTTACACCGCCACCCAAAAGCCAGTTGATGGCCCATCGGTCAAGGACTGGAAAGGTGGTCGTGGTGCAGCAATCAACATCATTCCATCAAGCACTGGTGCTGCCAAAGCGGTTGGTTTAGTCCTTCCTGAAGTGCAGGGCAAGCTCACCGGTATGGCCTTCCGTGTGCCAACCCCAACTGTTTCTGTGGTCGATCTCACCGTGAAGACCGAAAAGTCCACCAGTTACGAAGAAATTTGTGCCAAGATGAAGGAAGCAGCCGAAGGCCCACTCAAGGGAATTTTGGAATACACCGAAGATGAAGTGGTATCTGCCGACTTTATTCACTGCCCCGCATCCTCTATCTTCGATGCCGGTTCCGGAATTGGCTTGAGCGACACCTTCTTTAAGTTGGTTTCCTGGTACGACAATGAGTGGGGTTACAGCAACCGCTGTGTCGATCTGCTCAAGCGTGTGGCTGCTTTTGTTTAAAAGTTTTCATTCCAGTTTTCTTTTTATAAGCGGGAGCCTATGTGGCTCCCGCTTTTATTCTAACCGATTGCATAATTATGATCAAATCTATCGAAGATCTTGAATTGAATGATAAACGTGTATTCGTACGCGTAGATTTTAATGTCCCCCTGGATGCCGATGGCACCATTTCCGACGACACCCGCATCAATGCCGCCATCCCAACCATCCGCAAACTTTCCGAGTCCGGTGCCAAGGTTGTGCTTGCCAGCCACCTCGGTCGGCCTAAGGGAGAAAAGAATCCTTCGATGAGCCTCGCCCCCGTTGCTCCTGCCCTGGCTGAGCGGATCGGCTTGCCGGTTTTATTTCTTAACGACTGCATCGGTCAGGAAATCGAAGACGCAGTCAACTCCATGACCTCCGGGCAGATCGCCCTCCTGGAAAACCTCCGCTTTTACAAAGGCGAGACCGATAACGACCCCGCCTTTGCCCAGTCCCTGGCCAATCTGGCCGATGTTTATGTGAATGATGCCTTTGGCACCGCCCACCGTGCCCATGCCTCCACCCACGGGGTGGCAGAATTGGTCAGTGACCGGGCCGCTGGTCATCTCATTCAAAAAGAGCTCGAATTTCTTGGCGAAAAGACCGAATCTCCCGACCGCCCCTTCATCGTCATCCTGGGCGGAGCCAAGGTGAGTGATAAGATTACCGTGATCGACCGCCTGCTCGACAAGGCCGACACTATCATCATTGGCGGAGGCATGGCCTATACCTTTGCATTGGCCAAGGGCCATACCGTGGGGGATAGCCTTTGCGAGCCCGAAAAAGTTGACCTTGCCCGTAGTGCGATGAAGAAAGCCGAGGAAAAAGGAGTCAAATTTATGCTCCCAGTGGATTACCTTGTTACCAATGCCCTGGATTTCGGCAACAAGACCCTTGGCGACACCCAGGTCGTGGAAGGAAATATCCCTGATGGCTGGGAAGGCGTGGACGCCGGCCCCAAAACCACCGCCCTTTATGCCGAAGAGGTTGCCCGGGCCAAAACCGTTCTCTGGAACGGCCCCATGGGTGTATTTGAAATCGAGGGGTCCAGCAAGGGTACCTTCGCCGTGGCCAAAGCCGTGGCCGAAGGAGATGCACTTTCCATTATCGGTGGGGGAGACAGCGTCAAAGCGATCAAAAAGAGTGGCTACTCCGACCAGGTCTCCTTCATGAGCACCGGGGGTGGGGCATCGCTTGAATTCCTCGAAGGTAAGAAACTGCCCGGTGTGGCTGTGCTCGACCAGTAATTTTCACTTTTAAAGCACCAATTTTATTATGAGCCGAAAATATTTAATCGCTGGAAACTGGAAGATGAACCTCACCCCGGATGATTCCGCCGCCTTGGTGGAGGAAATTAATGCCGTAGTTGGCACGCAAACCAGTGTGCAGGTCTGTGTCTGCCCACCTTTTACCTCCCTCCCTGTGGTATCTGATAAGGTAGAGCAAACGGAAGTTCACCTTGGTGCCCAAAATATGCACGCCGAGCCATCCGGTGCCTATACCGGGGAGATTTCTGCAGAAATGCTCCGCTCCCTCTATGTATCACATATCATTCTTGGTCACAGCGAGCGTCGCCAGTACTGCGGGGAGACCAATTCCTCAATCAATAAAAAGATCCTTTCCGCCATCCACGCGAATTTAAAGCCGATCTACTGCGTGGGGGAAACCCTTGAGGAACGCGAAGCTGGTAAAACCATGGAAATTGTCAGTGCCCAGGTGCGGGAAGGCTTGGAAGGCTATCCATCTTCCTCCCTCGATTTACTGGTCATTGCTTATGAACCTGTCTGGGCAATTGGCACGGGTAAGACGGCCACCGATGAGATGGCCCAGGAAGTCCATGCGGGTATCCGCCAGGTGCTTGCGGAAATGTTTGGGGAATCAGCTGCCTCTTCCATTCGTATTCTTTATGGTGGATCGATGAAGCCCGAAAATGCGGCCGGTCTGCTCGCCCAACCCGATGTGGATGGTGGCTTGATTGGTGGGGCTTCCCTCTCCGCCAAACCATTCTGCGATATCGTGGAAGCGGCCATCGCCGCCGAGTAAGTACAGTCCCGCCTTCTTTCTATCCCTGCAGGTCGGTAAGTACCTGCTTGGCATGCTCGGCAGGTTTTACCTTGGTATAGGTCTTTTCGATCTTCCCATCGGTACCGATCAGGAAGCTCATCCGGTGGACCCCATCAAAGGTGCGGCCCATAAATTTCTTTTCTCCCCATACACCGAAGGCCACCGCAATGGCATGGTCCTCATCCACTAACAGGGAAAAGGGGAGGCTGTGCTTATCGATAAATTTGCGGTGGGACTTTTCCCCATCCGGAGATATGCCAAACACCAGGGTGTTTAGCTGGGCAAATTGCTCGTGCTCATCGCGCAGGGCACAGGCCTCTGTGGTACAACCGGGAGTGAGATCGCGGGGGTAGAAGTACATCAGGTAACGGGTGTGAAGTAAGGATTGGTTAGTATGGGTCTTTCCGTCCTGATCGGTGGTGGAAAACGCTGGGGCGGGACTGCCTGGTTGCAAGGGGTTGGGCTTATTCATGGTGCTGGTAAAAAGCGGCAGTCTTGCCCACCTTGGCAATGCACAAAGTGGTGGTTTCCTGGGAAAACTCCTCGATTATTTTTTTCTGCAACTCATTATCCGCGGGCAAGCCCAGTTTAATCATCGCTTCCTTGCTCAGGATCTTGGAGCACTCCCGGATAAATTCATGGGTCAACCCACGCTTGCCCACCTTTAAATCGATTGGGCGGGTCTTGAGAATGCCCCGGATCTTCCGCTTTTCTTTTCCGCTTAGTTCTACCATGGTATTTCCTTTCCGTCTTCTCCCCAAAATCCGCCGTTCTGGGCGGGGGTTAATTGGTCGGTCACGGCAAGCATCTTGTTGACCGAATCCTGTACTTCATACTTCGCATCCTGCCCACCCATCTCGGTTTTTACCCAACCAGGACTCAGGGATACCACTTTAATGCCATTATCTGAGAGGTCGATCGCTGCCTGCTTGGTAAGCATATTCAGCCCCGCCTTGGAGCACTCATAAGCAATCGCTCCGCCAAGTTGGGTATTTCCGCGCAGTTCGATGGAGCCGAGCCGGCTGGACATATTGTAAACCCAGGCATCGCCGGAACGCTTCAGGCAGGGTAGGGCTTGGCGGAGCACAAGAAATGCACCCCGTAGATTGGTCTGCAATACCTGGGAAAAGGAATCTGCACTGACCTCGTGCAGGTCTCTCCAGTCAATGATGCCCGCATTATTAAACAAGCGATCGATGGAAATGCCTTGGCTGTTTAATTCCTCAAAGCAATCCACCACCGACTGCTCATCCTCCACATCTAGTTCTACAATTTGTAAATGTTCGTTGGTTTTCTCAAGTTCGGATAAGAAGGATGCATTTTCTGGTTTTCGGCATCCGGCAATGACACGGTTTCGCCGTTTGAGGAGTTGTTTGCACAATTCCAATCCGATCCCGCGGCTCGCTCCGCTAATAAAATAGGTAATCATAAAAATAAAGATACCCATACAACCGCAAAGAGGAGAGGCAGGCAAGAGGATGTGCCTTTTTTAAATTCAATGAAGTCCCTCAATTGGCTGTCTGTGGCGTTTCACGAAGGAAGTGTGAAATGCTATGCTGTGAATCTACTTCACTCTTCAATCTTCCTTTTTCTCTCTGTACGAATTACGGACTCGGTGTTAGGGTGATTTTTTTATTATTCCCCATCGGTGCGGGGGTGCTCTTCTTGCATCTACCGATCGCTGGTTATCCCACTTTATACACACAATTTTATATGTCCGACGAAGAAAAAGAGTCTTCACCATCCAAGTCCGGCGATTCCGGGGAGGATAAATCCAAACCTAAGCGCCGTGCACCCGTCCGGCGAAAAAAGCCTGCTGCACCCAAAGCCAAGAAGGTAGACGAGGCGACCCTAGAAAAAGGAGAGATTGCACCGGTCGCAGCAAAAGCGGCTTCTGAGGTAACCTCCGCAGTTGATCAAAAGCCTGAACCATCAAAACCTTCCGCCAAGCCCAAAGAGGAAGAGGGCAGAAAGCCTGTGGATAGGCCCAAGCCTTCCGCCCGGTCGCAAAGGCAACCCAACCGCAAACCACAGGAGCACGCCCCTAAGTATTATGAGGACCAGGCCCGTAATGTTCGAGATATCGCTAACCTAAAAGGCAAACGTCCAATCGTTGCCTTAACAGCTTATGATGCGGTGATGGGCCGGTTGGTCAATGATGCGGGGGTGGACTTTATTTTAGTGGGCGACTCCGTAGGTACGACCCTACTGGGGCACCGTACCACCATACCGGTGGATATGACTGATATGGTGCGCCACACCGCCGCGGTCCGCCGGGCCCAGCCCAAGTGCTTACTGGTGGCGGATCTTCCTTTTGGAGAGGCGAGCTTTTCCTTCGACCGCCTGCTGGAATCAGCCCGCCGGTTGATGCAGGAGGGCGGGGCGGATGCCGTGAAGATTGAGGGTGGCCGGGATGTGGCTGATGATATCGAAAAACTGGTCGCCACTGGGGTGCCCGTGCTTGGGCATATTGGCCTCCTTCCCCAAACCGTAAAAGCCATTGGTGGATACCGTAAGTTTGGCATAGACCGTCAGGAAGCCGAGGATTTGTACACCGATGCGATTGCCCTGGAAGAGGCAGGCTGTTTTGCCGTGGTCGGGGAAATGATTGAGGAAGCGGTGGCCCGGGAACTGACCAAGCAAATTCTCCCGCCCCTTATTGGTATAGGCAGTGGAGCGGGGTGTGATGGGCAGATTTTAGTGAGTACCGATATTTTGGGATACAATACGAGGAAGGCTCCTTCGTTTGTGAAAACCTATGCCAATTTAAACCAGGTCATCTCCCGGGCACTTTCCCAGTATGTGGAGGAGGTGAGGGGAGGGAAGTTCCCCAGTTGATCCGATGAATTTTTGCGTACTGGGAGCAGGGGCATGGGGCACAGCG
>Ga0255776_10003933_pt1 | contig 15804 bp, 9 predicted proteins | sample 071ome_19_FD_179974 | JGI IMG/M metagenome (GOLD analysis project Ga0255776, IMG submission 179974) | Coastal salt marsh microbial communities from the Groves Creek Marsh, Skidaway Island, Georgia - 071413AT metaG (version 2) | ecosystem: Environmental > Aquatic > Marine > Intertidal zone > Salt... | reverse complement strand
AGACGTTGTCTTAACTGATGCTTACGATTACCCCCACGACACCGACGATGCACGCGTCCCCCAGCCCCTCCGACGCATCGAACCGAGAGTGACGACGATGCGTTCGCGACGACAACGCCCGGCGTCGTCATCGCGTCCTGGTCAAAGGCGTCGTCGGCGACTGAGGTGTTGGACGTTCCAATCGATCCATCGTTCACAAAAATACAGATAGGGTACAACATGTACAACAATCCACTTGATACATAGATTATTATGTGTCGAACGTCCGAATAATATTTATATAGACCACTACTAAATATTTATCGGACATTCGTATCCTGTAATCTTAGTTTCTCATGCCATCCAAGAAAACTTTAATTCCTATCAAAACGCACGTGTTTTTGCAAGACAAATCGTATCCACAAGGGGTGGTTCGTCGACCCTGTGTAACTTGTTTGAGTAATGACTCGTCAACCGAAGCCATTCTGTCCGTCTGACTCAGGTGACTCGGTCGGCCCTTCGAACGGCGTGTCGTCAGCGCGCGACGCACGACGGACGACGGACGCAAGCAGAGATGTTGACGACGAAGACGACGACAAAGGCGAACCTCTCGGTGAGAGCGCCGGCGACGCGCCGCCGCGGTGACGCGGCGAAGATGACTGCGGTTCGTAAACCGGCGATGCCGATCGCGGCTGACCTGATGGATGCGGCGAAAAAGACGTGCGTTGGACTCGCGCTCGCGGCGACGATGGGCCTGAGCGGTGGTGCCGCGAACGCGGGTGAGATTGAAATTTTGGCGACGCCGAAACCGACAGAGGGGTACATCGTCGATGACGCCGGGTTGATGAGCCGATCCTCGGCGAGCGCCATCAACAAGGAGCTCAAGCAGCTGGAGGACGAGACGGGGTATCACCTGAACGTCATCACCGTGCGTAAGCTCGTGTTCGAAACGGATCCGTTTGCGTTCGGGGATAAAGCGCTGGAGAACTGGTACCCGACGGTGGAGGAAGGGACGAACAAGGGTAACCTTTTGTTGGTCAAGTCTACCAAGGATGGCGCCATCGTGGGCGGGCCCAAGTTTCTTAAAGCCGTCGGTGATCCGCTCATCGATAGCGTGTTGACGAGCAACTACGGGGTTAACCTCGAGCAAGAAAAGTACAACGAAGCGTTGGTGTCCTCGGTGAAGCGTATCTCCGCCGTTTTGGAGGGTAAGGCTGATCCGGGTCCGCCGGAGAAGTACCAAGCGGCAAAGGGTAGCAACTTCAAGACGCGCGCCGAAACCAACGAAAAGCGCGACGTCTTCGCCAACGTCGTCATCGGCTTGCTCGTCATCTCCTTCGTCGTACCGATGCTCCAATACGCTGGCTACGTCGTCGGTGACCCGGACTTTGACGAATAAAGCTGAACTCCGAACCAACCCCGCGATAAAAAATGACGACGTATTTGTACAAAAATTATTGGCAAACACCTCGAATCTTCAGGTATTTTTAATTTACAACACCGAGCCTCCATAGGATCAATCTCACAACTACTTTCTCTGTTACTAATAAACGTTTTCCTCGCATCGTTCTCTGCGTCTCCTTGAGGAAGCGCTCAATCAACGCTGCGGCTTGACGAAGACGTACGTCACGCATTCGCCCGCGGTGATATCCTCCTCTCTCGGCACCATTTCTTCCGTCTCATCCTCCCCAGGGGTGTGACAGTACTCGTATCCCGGAAACTCGCTCGGATCAAACTCTACGCACGCTTTAAAAACCAACCCAGCCTTGGCTGCGAGTCCCTCCACGTTCCACGCTGCGCACGGCGCAAAGGTTTGCGTCGCCAAGTGCAGCTCACCATTCTGCTTTAAAAGCTTTGGTCCTTGCTCAAAAAAGCTTGCTATGAGCGCTCTCTGCACACCAACGCTCAGCGTGCCCACCTTACCCACACCGGCATCGGGAAAGTTGAATACGACTCGATCGAACGCGCCGCCGACGCTTCGCTGCAACTCAGCCGCCGCCCCGGCGAGCGCTTCGCACTCCACCCCGAACACCACCGTCGCCCCGCACGCCTCGAGCGTCTCCGCGTTATCAGAACACGATGGATACACCCTCTTCGCCACATGCTCCGCCTCTTTACACGTCACGACGAGTCCAGACGCGTCGTTCCCGAAGAGCGTCGCCAACGCCAACCCAAAGGACAAGTTTCCGTCGCCCACGAGCAACACCCGCGCGCCCCCGTGATACCCATGCGGCGCCTCCGATGTCCCCCGCGCCTCGGCCCGAATCTTTGCTCGCTCTTTTCGCTTCTTCCACAGCGATTTCGGCTTGGCGTCGTCGTCCATCGGTCGCGCGAGCGCGCGCTTTTGCAAAGCGGCGGAGAGCTTTTCACCGCGAATCTTCGTGATGGTGCGCATGATGCGCGCCTCGCGCCCTTTCTTCGCCATGGCGACGCGCTCGACGACGAAAATGCGCACTGGGCGTTCGACCGCGAGTCGGTTTCCGTCGTTCGGGGTTTTCGCGCGCGGGAGGCGACGAGGTGTGACGTCCGCGGGAGGACGCCAAAGACCGACACGCGAACAGACGCGAATGACGCGCTACGACGCACCGTCGTACGACGTCGGTCTGGCGCCGTCGAAGCACGCGCCGAGGGTCACCATCGATGATTTGCCCCGGTGGTGCGATGACTCGATGGCGTCGACGACGTCGAAACAACGGGCGTTTGATGCCGATGAGAGCGACGCTAAAGAAGATGGTGTTGCATCGACGACGCCGAAATTCGGCGTGCGAAACGATTTGAACGCGCGCGTGCGAGTGTACGCGGAGGATTTCAACCCGTGGCTTCTTGCCGTCGATTGCGTGACGACGCCGGCGAACGAGGCGCTGCAGAGACAGTACGGGAAGGAGAGCGTTTGGCAGCAGACGCTTCACGAAACCGCGGGCGTCGGTTTGGAAAATGAAATGCGGGCGACGTCGGAAAAGGCGAGCACTGGAGGGACGACGGTGACATCGGGGCATCGACTTCCGGCTCGGCGAATCATGCACACGGTGGGGCCGAGGTACGCGGAGAAGTACGCGACGGCTTCGGAAAACGCGTTGTGTCACTGTTACGTTTCGGCGTTGACAAAGGCGGTTGACGAATGCGGAATGCGTTCGATCGCCATCACGCCAGCGTGCATAGAGAGCAAAGGGTATCCCGTCGATATGGCGGCGATGGTATGCGTTCGGACGGTGCGGCGGTTTTTGGAACGATATCCGAAGAAGTTGGACGCGGTGGTGTTTTGCGTGGACGCGGACTCGCGAGAACATCACATAGACGCCCTCGCTACATACTTTCCGAGGAATGCCTCCGAGTTGGCGCGGTCGATGAAAGTTTTAAAGGACAAAGAGTGCAACGAGTACGGTGAGTTAGTGATTGACGAGAGGAGGATGCGCATCGATGCGTTTCCAGGACGAAAGTCACCGATCAATGACACCTCGCAAAGCGGCTTTAATCGCAGCGCCGGAGTGCGTTTGGACGACGCGGATGCGTCCGTGTTACCCGCCGTGTCGAGCGTCTTCATGTCGATGAGCATCGATCCAGAATCGCGACGTCAACGTCAACAGATGTTCAACGCTGAGGTGGGGGATGATACGGAAAATTGGTGGCAAGTTGGAACGCCTTCAGTGAATACTTTCTCCGTGCCGGGTGCAAACGTAGACACCGGACTCACCGTGGAGGATAGGAGAACGGTGGAAGAGGAACAGAAACAGCGCACGAATCTGCTGAAGCGTGCGCAATCGATGGATGTTAGCGATGTCAGCGACGCAAAGGCGATTTACTTGGAGAAGCACCGAGACTACATTGGACGACGCATCGTCGTCGTCGTTGCCGCCTATTTGGAGAGGCTCATCAAGGCGGGCGAGGAACAAAAGCTTCTCGCGCACGTGGCCAAAGAGCTCTCGACGGAATCGGTGACGAACAACCCTCGTGGCTACGTCATCGTGTACCATCACGCCGGTGGGGCTTACGGCGCACCGCCGAGTCTAGACTTTATTCGAAAGCTTCACGTCGCGCTCGGTCCGCAGCACAAGGACACGCTCAAATGCGTCTTTGTCATCCATCCAACCGCGGTGCTCAAAGCTGCCATCTGGACGATGGATGTCCTACAGCTCGAATCGCGCTTGTTCAAAAAAGTGGAATACGTCGACACCATTTGTGATTTGCACGAATACGTTCGATTGGAAGACGTGAACGCAAAGCTCGAGGTCCCCGGACACGTGGACGATTACGATAGAGAACTCGTGCTCAACCCGCCGTTGTGGTGATTTGTCCATTTACTGATTGTTGTAATATTGTAACGCTAGTCGCTGTGCTAGTGACGCCTCGCGCGACGTCAAATAATTTTCATTTGCTTTGCTTCACTCACTGACCATTCAAGACGTGACGAAGCTCAATGTATTGCGAAGAGAGCGCTCGAACGCGGTCTCGTATCTTCTTCGCCTCATCCTCTCTGAGCAGCTGGCCAAATTTCTGTTCAAACTTATCCGGATGCCAGGAGAGCGTCGCCTTCATCACTTTTTTCTTCTTATCCACCTTGGTGTCTGACTTTGTGAAAAAAGCAATGTTATGCGGCGGAGGCCAGGGGAAATCCGACTCGCGGAGAGACCCTTTCGGTCGAGATTTTAAATGTTCAAGCGCCGCGAGGTGCGACTCCCACATAGCCTTGTTAGCTGTCGGGATTGAGGTTGTTCTCGAATTCTCTCGCATTCGCGCGTGTTGCTGCGCCTTGTACCGATGGTGATCTCTAGCTTCGTCTTCTTGCTTTTGTCTGCGGGCTTGCTGCGCTCGCTCTTCGCTCGCTCTTCTGGCGGCTTCTTTTCTACGCTGCGCCTCTTGCGTTCTTCGCTCGCACGCCTCTCGAGCGAGCTTCTCCTTGAGCTGTCGTTCGAGCTCCGCCTTGCGCATTCGTTCCAGGAGTTCCTGCTTGCGACGGTTTTCATTTTCTTTGTTCTCCTTGTTCGACTCGTCGTCGTCGCCGTCGTCGTTTTCGTCGTCGTCGTCGTCGTCGTCGTCCATGACAATCTTAGCCTTCTTCTTCGCCGTACCGTAAAAGCTCGACGGAGACGCCGCCTTCAAATTCTGAGTCGACCTCTTCGTCTGGTTCGCCCTATCTTCGGCGCGCGCCTGAGCTCGTCTAAAGATTTCCTCCCGAACGCGTCGCGCTTGTTCCTCGGCGTCAGTTTGCCGCGATGACTGCGCGCGTCGCGCCTCAAATGCGTCGTTCTCAAACGACGAGCGTTCAGATTCAAATTTTTCCCTCTCCTCCTCGAGCTTCCTTTTGGCTTCATTCAACCGCACGCGCTCCGTCTCGATCTCCTTGGCCCGCTCGGCGTTCTGTGCCTCTTCTTCGGCGAGTCTACGGCTCTCAATCTCCGCAAACTTGCGTTCGGATTCAATTCTCGCGCGTTCCTTGGCCGCCTCGCCGAGTTGGTGTTGAAGCAACCGCTTTTCATCTTCGAGCTCGCGTCTCGATTGCACGATCGATTCCTTCTCCTTTAGCAGCGCCTCGCGCTCGCCCTCGATGTCAATCTTCAATGACGTAATCTCCGATCGCGCGGATTCAATCTTAAACTTCTTCTCTTCGAGGTTTCGAAGCTGCTCATCCAGTTTGGAATCCTTTTCCGCGCGTCGCTCGGCGTCGACGGCGTCGCGTTTCCTCTTCTTTTCAGCGCTCGCCGCCGCCGCCGCCGCCGCCGCAACCGCCGCCTTTTGCTGTCTCTCCTCCATCTTTAACTCATTCGCCTGACACTTACCCACACATTTCGCACATCTCGTCAACGACGACAGATACGCCTCCCTCGACGCCGCCGGTAACGATTTCAGCGTCGTCAGCGTCTTCATCAACCTCCCGCACTCCACCGGCGACCCTTTCAACAACACCTTTACCCCATCCCGGCTCTCAATCGTCAACTTCCCATCCTTTATAAATTTCCCAAAGATAGCCTTGACCTCTCGCACCGTCACGCGGTGTCCACCGCTCTTTCCGCCCTCGCCGAACGCGAACGCAAAGTCTCTCCCATCCGCCCCTCGCCACTCTGCGCTCGTCAGCTTTTCATTCACACACCGCACCGTCGACCCACCGCCGTCCCCGACCTCGCTCGATCCCGGTCCGCGCAACGTCGCGTGTTTCAACGCGTGCGAGCTCACGATCGAGTTTCGTTCGATCCGCGCTTCGACGTCGAAGCACCACATCGCTTCTTCAAATTTCAAATTTAAAAAGTACGATGATGATCGACTCGAATCAGTCAGTCTTTTCCGTCCGTTCGATCAGCCGGACGGACGGACGGGGCGGACGAATCGGCGGTCGGGCGGTCGGTAGTGTCGCCGAGTTTCCTCGCGCGACGACGTCGTCGTCGTCGTCGTCGTCGCGTTGCGTCGTCGCGTTGTGTCGCCGTCGTCGAGTCACTGCGTTGAATTGAAGCGGCAAATTTGAACACGTTTTGTATGGGTATTTAGTATGATGTATGTGATTTCTGTATTAAAACTGATGCATCTTCAGACGGTTCATGGTTGAAGACCGCAAGAGAGACTGCGAATAGACGACGACGAGAAGGACGCGACGCGCGCGCGACGCGCGTCTGAATCGAGCGAACGATGGTGACGATGGTTTCGTTTCGTTTTGCTGCTAAGCGTGCCTTCGATTGGATAAAATCATCAATCTCGTTGCTCTACGCTCGAAACGCCGTCCGCGCCCGAGGTGGTTTTGTTTCCGTCTTCATGCTAATGATCGATCGGATCGGAGATGCGTTTCAGTCGTTTACGGATTGATACCGGCTTGGTGGAGGTATCCACACTTGTCGCCCCAGTTACACCCGCGCGGGGTGTTGAAAAAGGCGCAGACGCCTCTGTAGGTTTTGCCGTTGACGACAATGTTGTTTTGGACGGGAACCGGGGCGCCGCCGACGGTGACTTGCTTGGGCGCCGGAGCGGGTGCTGGGGCGTAGTTCATCGGCATGACGGCGGGTTGAGCCGGTATGTGAGGCTGGACGTACGATGTCGTCGGTGGAGGCGCCGCCGCCGGTCCTTGTTGAAGACTCGCGGCGAGCGCGGCGAGCGCGGATGCGTCGAAAGCCGGCGCAGCGAGCGGAGGAGCGGCGTATTGAGCCGGAGCCGGTTCCACCGCTGGTTCCGCTTGGAACTCCAACGAGAACGCGGGAGTGTTCGCCAAATCGAGCTGGTCGTCTTCATTTGGAGCCTCGGCGGGAGAGTCCGGAATGTCTGTGACGCGCTTGTATTTGACGCTCGGTCGCTCCGCCTCAATGCGAAGGATTCGCTGAAACTCTTCGGAATCGCAACCGGGAGTGATGGGTTCGTGGGCGTCGGGATCGGGCGGTAAAACCACCGCACGAGGAGTGCGCCACGGAACGTACGCGCGCATTTCATCCAACCTACGCTGGTGCTGCTTGGCTGCAGCCTTTCTCTCAGCTTCAACTTCTTTGTCGCGGCGCTCGAGTGCCGACGCGTCCATTCCATCTCTGACCGGGTCTGGAAACGCCACTTCCTTTGGCTGCTTTGCATCCTTCTCAAAAACTCTTACCTGTTCGAGCATATCTTCCGATGCCCACGTAACTGACTTGCGCTTGCGCTTCTTGCCTTGCGTCTCACCACCACCGCCACTCGCTGCCATCGTCTCTTGCTTGGTCTCTCTCTGCGGCGGCGCAGCGCCAACCTTGGTCGCCTTTGAATTCTTGTTGATCAAGTCGCTCACGCTCACGCTCGGTTTCTTCGTCGACACGCTCGGAGGTGGTGCCACCTTCTTTTCCATCGTAATCTTGGTCACCGTTTTCACCGGAGCCTTGACGGGCGCGGGAGCACTCTTCTTGGCTCCACCAAACAAGTCGTCGTCGCCGAGTTCGACCGCCTTGCTCACAGCCGCCACCGTCTTTTCCGGTACCGGAGCAGGCGGCGGAGCCGCCTTCACGGGAGGTGGCACCGTAGCCGTCGGCTTTGGAGCTTCGGTCGCGTTCGACGCGGTGATTTGCGATTTCCAGTGCGTTTTGACTGACTTTGACAAGAGGACGACTTTTGTATTCATCTCAGTGTTTCCATGTTCAGCTTCGCCTACGGGTACTTCGTACGATTTAAGCTTTGTGAGATCGGTACCAATCGATGTTTTAGTCAGTATATCGAGAGTGACTGGGATCAACTTGAGTGTTCTAAGAATGCTCACTAGGAGTGTAGACTGGAAACTCTTTTTGCACTCTCCCATCCATGTCTGCAAAGCGTCCAAGCCGTTACCCGCCGCAAAGGCGCGCAGGCACTTTTTATTCTTTGTTCCGCGAATAACCTGAAGCAAAAGGCTGCGCTCCTGCGTTCGGGACGTGTTCTGCATGAATCGAATAAAATCTTTCACGCTAGCTAATTCAATGTCACCGTCTTCGTCTAAAAGATTTTCCAATTTCACTTCGAAATCCGATTTTTTCGCCGTCTTGGCTGGCGCCGACGCCGGCTTCACTTCGTCTCCACCGACGACTAATCCCACGGGATGGTACCCGTGTTTATCTATCCAATCCGCAACCGTGCTTCCCTCTCCGCCATCTTTACGCATCACGCGGATGCTAATCTTCCACTTTTTCGCCGATCCACGTCCAGCGTCCGCTTCAAACTGACTCGGTCTAATCGACGCCCCGTCGACGAGCACCCTCTCCTGAAGCTTTTTGTATCCTTTGGGTAACACGAGGATACCCTTCATACCGGCACAAATGACGTTGACGCGAACCTCTTTGGGGATACCCGGGAACGGCACGCCTTGCTCTAACGCCGGAGCACTATCCGATGCGGGAGAGTACTCCTCTTCATCACCCTCGCCCGCGACGTCTGACGACGCGTGCTCGGCAATGCTGGCGCGAGCGGCGTTTGCCGATGCCCGTTTCCCCGAAGCCCACGGTGAGAGCGAGTTGAAGATTGTTTCGACGGCATTCGCACTCAGATTTGTCTTTTCCACCCATTCCGCCACGACGGCGGACGTGATTGGCCCCGTATGACTCTTCGCGGCGGATGTCACCGACGCTCGAAGCGCCAACGTCAACTTTGCCAATACGCCCGCCACCGCGTCGTCTTCAGGCCGAGCAGAATCCGAGAAGTCCCCATCCCGATCCGACGAAGACGAAGGAACGTCTTCTAAGGATCCATCCGAGGGTGTTCTGAAGAACGCTCTCGGTTGAAGTTCAAGTTCCTCCTCTTCTTGCGACATGTCCATCCGTCGAAACACTCCTCGTCCTCCCTCGAAATTTTCCAAAAGCCTATTATTTACTTAACAGGACGAAACAGCAAACACAGTTGGCGACAGATTGAAGACTCAAACAAAATTTTCGTAACGTGTGTGCGTGTGCGTGCGTGCGAGTAAACACCGCGTGAAGACACTGCCGGCGTTCGAGACGAAACAGACAAACAATCAAAGTCGACGCTCTAAGCGTCGACTTCCGCTACGTACGTACAAAGCTGGTTCTTTTTCGACCGCTTCGGGGTTTTCGAACCGCGTAGCGAGACGAGAGAAAGTTCTCTTCTCTGCGTGAAAATCACCGTCGAGACAACCCCGTCTCGCCGCGCGGAACGAACGAACAAAGGTTATAAAACCAAAAGTCACCCGCTCGGGGAGGTACTTGAGTGCAATCAATCAACAAATCAACCCTCGGAAACCCGAGATCGTTCCTTCCCACCTAATCGCGACCGCGGTGTTCGACGCGACGCGAATCACGCGGTGCGAAAGGCGCGTCTTTGCGTGACAAAAAACTCCCCCGGCGTCCGTATCCCCGCCGTTCGCGAGCGACGCACGGAAGCGCGCGACGAACGAGAGTTCGACCGATTCCGGTTCGATCCCACCACGCGGGAAATCGGCGTCGACGAGTGCCCGCCCGCGTCTCCACGAACGCCGCCGTTCGAGCGTCGCGTCGCGTCGAGTCGCGAACGAACGAACGAACGAACGAACAAAAAATCACGCGCAACCGACGCGGGTCGTCGTCGGACGAGCGTCGGAGTCGCTTCCGCGCGCGCGCGTTCGTCTCTGCGGAATCGCGGAATCGCGCGCGCGCGTTCCGTTCCGCCCCGTTCAGTCCCTTCCCGTACAGTGTCAAAGTCTTTTACACTACGGACACTCATCCCGTATCATAAAAGTCTTTCACACCACTACCGGTACGGACACTCATCCCGTATCGTGAAAGACTTTTACACTACGGAACACTCACTCGAGCCGCGGATTGCCAGCGCAACACCTGCGACGTGTCAATGTATGCGTAAACAGAGTAACTGAAGAAACCCAAGCGATCCACGTCAACGTTCGCGCCGGCAGTGTTTGCCGCGCGCGGGTGCGTTTCGGTTCGAGCGCGATTCGCGATTCGAGCGCGCGATCGACGGCGACGACGCGTTCCTCTTTTCGGTTCGGTTCGGTTCGGTTCGGTTCGTCGAGACGCGAACGAACGGATCGGCGGATTCGAACCAACCGATGATGATAATTGCTTCGTGTTACGCCCGAGGATCGATTTGATTGGTGACGCGCGGGCGCGGTGACTGACGATCGAATCGACGACCACCGCGCAGGAAGTACAGAGTTTATTTTCAACCATCCATCATGGCGGCGCAACTTCCAGTGTTCATGAACAACCAGCTCTTCGGATGCTTTGACGACGTCGGCGACTGCGTCTACGCGTGCTGCTGCCCGGCGTGCCACCTCGGCACCATCGCGCAGCGCACCGCCGTGGGCGATTGCATCGGTACCTGCTGCATGAACACCATCGCGTACAATTTTTGCTTCGGTCCGTGCCACGCCAAGGGCGTTTTGCAGAGCGCGTTGTACCGCGTCGGCGTCTCGGCGCCGATCGGCGTCTTTGAGTGCTGCTGCTGCCCGCTGTGCTTGCAGTGCCAAGTGAGCCGAGAGGTTAACGACAGACAAGCGGCGGCGGCGCTCGCGCCCCCGATGCAACAACAACAACCGCAAGTGATTGTCGTTCAAGCGCCGGCTGTTCAAGCGATGTGTACGTCGTGACGATATCATCAAGATGAACTTTTTCTTTTCGAGCGCCGATCGACAACCGACGCCCCCCGTCGACAACTAACCGACCGACTGACGCGTTTCGTTCTTTACAACCGTTCCACAGAAATCGCCTCGAGCGCGCCGACGACGAGTGAGACGGCCGAACTTTTTTATATTACACGTCCACGTGCGTGACGATTCCGTCGAGCGCGTCGGGTGAGAACCCGACGCGCTCCACTGAAGTTTTCGGTCGCTTTAGAGCAAAGATAGTTTTTCTCTGAGAATAAAAAGTCAAAACGTTATTACTTTACTCCACTTTGTCGCGCGCGGGCGCACCTCTCGGCGGCGACGACGACGGCGGCAGCGATTGAACGACACGAACAAAGACGACAGAGTGGTGCGCACGCATGGAACGTCGACGTCCACCGGCGCTCTCGGTGTTTCAGACGGATTCAAACGCGACGGCGGTCAAACAAACACATTATGATTACGGTGCTGAAACCCAACGCCAACGACTCGCACGCGAACGCGATCACGCGTCAGCCGTCGCGGGGGGAATCATCGGTGATGCGTACACGTCGAATGTACCTGGAGGGGAGTTGAGGATGCGGACGGCGATGGAAGAGAGAGGGTTGGAGTCAACGCGCGTTCGCGCGTCGGCGTCGGCTTTGGAAGAACACGATTGCGCGAAGAGCGCGGCGAGAGCGCGGGTGGAACGCGCGTTGGGTGGTTCGTTTGATTATAGGGGTATCGTCTCGCGAGCGGTGGATGGGTTGGAGAGGACGGGGACGCGCGTGGAGACTCCGGCGAGAGCGGATGACGGTTGGAGAGCGTACGACGACGAGTCGCAGAGGACGTACGCGTTGGAGATTAGAGGTGAGATTTCGAGGAGAATCACGGCGATGGAGGAGGAGAGGTACGCGTGTGTGAGTCGATCGCAGTCGAGGGAATCCCCAAATGGAGAGGATGGAGTGCGAAGAGCGTCGTTGGTGCGTCGTCGCGGCGGCAGAGTTGTCGGCGTCGAAAATCAAGGCACGAGTAGAACGGGCATTCTCAAGACTTCTGTAGCCTTTGGGACGACGGTTCGTGTGTGAGTGATCGAGGCGTTTTGCAACGAAAATGCTAGGTGTTGATGTGACAAACATTGTTGTAAATCTATTTCGACTTTTTCTTCTTGGCAAATTTGCCTCCGCCTTCTCGCGCTCGAGCGGCAGCGGCTTCGGCTTTGCCTTTTTCGCGATAGGCTCGCTTGATGTTCTCCTTCTTGAGCTTGGTGCGCCATTCGTCCTCCGCGGCTTGCACCTTGGCGCGAGCTGCGCGACGCACGGCTTGTTGCTCGGCACGCTTGGCCATCTTTTCGTTGCGAATCGTGTTGAGCTGTTGCACCATGGTCGCGAGTTTCTTCTCCTCCTTGTCGTGAACGACAGCTCTGCGTTGCTCGAGCGTCTCTCTCGTCCTCGCCTTTTCGAGTTTCGGCTTGGATTTGAAAGGAAGCGCTTGTTGAAGCGCTTTCGGCACTTGGAGCTTGTTGAAGACGCGCTTTTGTCGCTCGATTGGCTTGTAGATGGAATCGGAATTGACTGGAATCGGAATTGACTTTTCGTAACGAAGTTGTCCAACCGTCTTCATACCGCGCCAGTCCTTTGTATCCTTCATCATGGCGGTCGTGAGCGGGTTGAAGAACTTTGGAACATCAACCTTGGTCCACGTGCGCAAAAATACGATGTCGGACAGGAGAAGCTTATCTTCAAAGGAAGCGCGGAAGCTGCCCTCCTTCAAGCCGCCATCCTTGGACCCGTGCACACCCTCGCCAGGCTTGAGTGCTTTTTTAATCGTACCCCGGATTCCTGAAACCGTGCGAAGCGCCGCACCTTCGAATCGGCTCACTTCTAACGCGCTGTTGAACATGCCAGAGATGAAGGCGGTATTCTTAAACACCTTTGTCGGCGTGCCGACCAGCTTGAGTTTCTTCACGATCTTGATGGCGTGATCAAACTCGAGAACCGTAGCGGACGCTGCAATTCTGAAACTTGCCTGCTGAGACGTCATACTTTGAAAACAAATCACGCCCGTGTTTTGTGGCGTCAACGGACCGTAAAAGGTTGCGTAGCAGTGCATGTGATCCGGAGTGTACTTGATCATGCGATGGCGCGAGTTGGCATCCATCATAGAATACACTGGAATCGACTGGAAGCGTCTCCATCCGACGGAGAAGATTAAAGGATCTTGGTTCTTCAACGTTTTGCGGTGCCATCTATGCTTTTTCAACCGCAACTGTTGGTATCCCATGATTTCTTCTCCGGGAAGAATGCCCCCGATGACAATCGGACGCGTCGGGTCGAAATTTTCAACCCACTCGCAAGGCGCTCGAGCGAGCACGATCCGCAAGTAGGAGCCCGGGCGGAAGCCCTCCATCGCTTGACGCGTGTTGTCTGGTAACGCATCGAGAATCGTGCGAGAGCGAGTGGTTTCTTCTCTCATTTGATTCTTGACCAACTCAAAGTAGGACGACGGGCCGTCTGGATCGACGTAGTTTGGACTCTTTGTGTTCAAAGATTTATCCTTGCCCTCTTCCATAAACTCTTCGTGTTTGGCGCGTTTTTGCTCGAGACGTTTCTGTTCTGCGTCCTCGTCCTCGTCCTCGTCCTCATCGTCGTCATCGCCCCCACTCCCTTCATCGCCGTCGCCGGAAGCGCCCGGTCCAAACTTCTCGCCGGTTTCTAAATCTTCAAAGTCACCATACACTTCATCTTCGTCGTCGCCTTCACCCTCTCTAGGTGGCTGAGCTTCGCTTCTTGCCTTTGCCGCATCCCAGTCACCGGTGACGAATCTGTTTCGAAGAGACGAATCCTCCAAGTCGAGTCCCGAGCGCACCTCGGGAAGGAATTTGGTTCGATCGAAAGAATCAAGCACATCCACCTTTGAATCTGATTCTTCCTGCTTCTTGAAGAGATCAGAATCAGACTCGGAGTCGGAGTCGGAGTCGGAGTTGACGGCGTTTTCACCGCGAACAGTGCCGGCGGTGTCGTCGTAAACAATCTCCATCAGAGTCTTTTCTCGTTTGTAGCTCGACATCATTTCCTTCCAGCGAGACGCCCCTCTACCGAGTCCTTCGCCATCCTCGTCCTCCTCCTCGTCCCCGTCGTCATCCTCTTCATCGCTATCGGCGTCTTCGTAACCACGTTCGGGTTCTTCGCTAAAGACAGCCGCGCGTCTGACGCGAGAATCACCGGGTTGTTGCTTTCGAGAAGGGAAATCGTCATCATCTCCGTCGCTCTCGTCTGAATCGCCATCCGAATCCGATTCCTCGTCCGAAACTTCCTCCTCGTCATCGTCGCTACCGTCGATGTCCACATCAAACGCACTCTTCTTTGCAAAGTCTTCGCCATTTATGGATTTGCCACCCTTGAAGAGAGAAATTTCGCTATTACGAAGCTTGTCGTCGATGGCGATTCGCGTGTCTTGCAACCCGTGCACCATGGACACACCGACATCCACCTCGCCGTCGTCTGGCAACGGTCTACCTTCGGCCAAGAGCTTTTCTTCAAGCTGTCTCTTGGAAAAGTTGACTTGCTTATCGTCAACCGTAATGTAGACGGCATCCTTATCGTACAACAAGCCGCCGACGTCGCTCATCGGCGCGTAGATGAGTTTTTGCTTTTCATCCAACTTGCGCTGCTTACGCTCTTTACTCGGCAACGGACACGGATCTGGGAGCTCTACGATTTCTTTCACCGCCATATCGCCCACGCCCGCGACATGGACGAGCTGCCCGTGCTTCAGGTTGCACCCGTGCAAAAAGCCGTACAGCGCCACCTCGCGATCGCACACCGGATTGTCGTGCACGAGCTCCGGCTTTGTAATGTCCTCAAACCGATCTCCGACGACATACGGGTGCGACGTTCGCCAAATCAATGGTTTCGTCTTTGCGGTCGAGATGAACCGAGCTAAATTCATCGTATCCCGTAGATTGTACCGCCCGTTCGATATGCCCGAGATGTAAAACAACTTGGCGCCGTCGTAAATCTCCGTCCAGAAACGATGCTTGAGCAACTTTTTCGTCTTTTTCAACTTCGTCACGTCGTGAAACTGATCGAGATGAGTCAAAACTCCCATCACTCGCGGGAATCCGTGCACTTGCAAGACGTTGAGAAACTCAAACGTCTCCATTTCGAAACCAAACGAACCATCCACCAACAGCAACACCAAGTCTGCAATCTTTGCCGCATCCACCATGTCATTCAAATCATTCTTCACCTCCAAAATCTGAATCCTCCGTTTCTTCCCCGTCACCAGCGTGAGCGGTCCTTTAATCTCATTCAGCGCGTGTCTCGTGTAGTGCTTCACCAGCGACCGAACCAGCGTCGTCTTGCCCACCCCGGGCGGTCCTTGCACCACCACCACGAACGGCGGCGGTTCCACCCCTTCCCCGAGTTCTCGCACCGGCGCTCGCAGTCTCCGTTCCGCCTTTTCCACCGCCACCGTTCGCGCTCGTTTCGCCTTTCTCGCCCCGCTAAAGATGAACGCCCGCGGGTTGTTACCACCGCTCGCGGATTTCCCGCCGCCGCCATCGTCTTCCGTTCGTTTCTTCTTCTTCGTCGCCTCCTTCTTCTTCGCCTTGGACCCCGCGCGCGGGGCGCGGTGTTCCTTCCCGAGAACGGCGTCCATTTCGGTCGCTTCCCGCGCGGAAGACCGAGACCGAGGCGACGACGACGACGACGCACGCCGACGACGACGAAGCGCGCGGTCGCGTTGTGAAGATGTGTCCATCCACACAGAGCACTTTTCTGCTTACACGTTTCGACGAGTCATGACTCAAGAAAACACCACCCCAC
>Ga0255776_10003929_pt1 | contig 15821 bp, 18 predicted proteins | sample 071ome_19_FD_179974 | JGI IMG/M metagenome (GOLD analysis project Ga0255776, IMG submission 179974) | Coastal salt marsh microbial communities from the Groves Creek Marsh, Skidaway Island, Georgia - 071413AT metaG (version 2) | ecosystem: Environmental > Aquatic > Marine > Intertidal zone >... | reverse complement strand
TCAACCGAGCGCTTGGATGACGCGCGCAGCTTCACCAGGTTCTGGAAAACGACCAACACGATATTTTGAGAACACCAAGTGCCCATCGACCTCAATATCGAAGATGCCTTTGCCTTCAGCATGAAGGATGACGTCGCGGCCCAGTGCCTCAGCGATCTCGGCAGACACACGGTCCGCTTCGGGGCGATAGTTTCACTGCGAACAGTATCTGATCTCAATTTTCATTGTGTGCAATCCACCTGATGGACGTTGGCGTCAAAAGTTTAGTCAGGCGCACTCGAAATACCAACCGCGCTTTGCGCAAAACCCGAATGGAAGAACCTCATGGTCATTGAGGCGTGTTTTCCTTCGGATCGTCTTATTCCCGTAAACCACCATACAGTCCATTGGAGCCTGCGTAGCCCCGTGATCTGCTTTGGCTTCAGCTTGATACGGCCTGCCAAGCCTTTCAGCCCCCAGTTTCGTCCCGCTTGACTAACCCAAGCCGACCACACCTGAGCGAGGGATCAGCCCAATAGCCTGCAGCAGCCGACATCGGTCTGCGCGAGAAGACCATCACCGGTTATTCTAAGGGCTCGTTCATCGCATCAAAATAAACCGCTCCAAAGGACCGCTGTTAGACGCACTAGGCATTGCTCGACTGCGCCCTAGGCGATCGCCGTCATCTTTCGCCCGCGTAATCTCAACTCGCCGCAGGACCGCCAACCGCCACGCTAAGATGAGCGCGCAGCTGAGTTCAATCCCGCCTAATCCAGTCATAAAGCGTCAATCAAAGGTTGCTCCGATCACGGGGTTTACGACACTCGCAACCAATCTAGATCTTTTCGTCGTGATAAAATGTAGGCGCACGCTTTTCTCGCAGAGCAGACACACCCTCCGCCGCATCCGGACCCATGAAATTCAACATTTCAAAGCCCAAACTGGCGTCAAAGGCGGGCGCAGCCTGAGTCAACCACAAATTCAGCGAGCGCTTCGTCAGTCGTGCTGCGTCTTGCGAACCTGTCGCGATTTTCTCAGCCACTGCCATGGCCCGGGGCATCAGTTCATCACGAGGAACGGCCTCGCTCACCAGTCCGATCCGATCTGCCGTGCGACCATCGATAAAATCAGCGGTCAGCAAATAGTATTTGGCCTTGGCCAGCCCACACAGTAACGGCCAAATAATATTCGCGTGATCACCGGCCGCAACACCGAGACGGGTGTGGCCATCGGTGATTCTGGCGTCCTCAGCGATAAGGCTGATATCGGCCATGAGCGCGACCGCAAGCCCAGCCCCCACTGCGACACCATTGATGGCGGAAATGATGATCTTCTCGCACCGCATCATGCCGTAAACCAAATCCCCCGCCTCTTTGAAGGCGGCCTTCATGCCGGCGTAGTCTTGCACCATGGTCGAAATCCATTCCAAATCGCCCCCGGCAGAGAACGCTTTGCCCTCTCCGGTGATCACTACGACCCGAGTCTCCTCATCGTCGTCGATGTCTCGCCAGATTCTAGAGAGACCTCGATGCAATACTGCATCGGTGGCATTCATGGATTCCGGGCGATTGATGGTGATCAACAATATCCCATGGGCATGACGCTCAAATTTCAGGTGAGGATAATCTTCAAACCATGTCGACATACTGCTGCCTCCTCTGTGACCCATAGACGTGACCTGCCTATGCCGTGGCCATTTGGTCGATGATATGGGCCTTTCCCTACATCGATCTAAAACGATCAAGGCCCGATCGCTGATCAGCGTGATGTAATTCTCGCTCGGCTGCAACTGCGCGAGCATTCGCGATCTCCGCATCAGCCTTCGCTCACAGGCTATCGTTACTCCTGCCCCAACATAGACAAAGGAACCGGCACACGGCGATGTCAGTGGCAAAACACCGGCATGAGGGAGGCGCTGCCGCCCAGACGGGTAATTGTCATTGACGCGACTTGCACTTAATTTGGCTCAAGACTCTTGCACCACTGACTCATCACGCAGGTCTTTACTCAAGGCCCCTCCCCGCGCTCAATACTAAGTCGGGCGATGCCCCCCTACGACGCTCATGCCCATGCTGAGATGCGTCGCCGCACCTAGGCCTGATTCCCAACCACGCCTGAAGCTTGATAGCCTAGGCCAAACACACAAAGCGATCTGGAAACCATGATGATCAATCAATTCTCTCGGATCCCCCAACGCATCTTACTCATCAGCCTGGCTTTTTGGGGACCCGCCACCTACAGCGCAGACGACCCACAGATTATTCATGAGATTCGCGAGCGAGTGGCTGAAGGGATGCCTGCGGAAGGACTGCTCTTTTTCAATCGAGAGGAACGCGAAACTGCGTTTGCGCACATGGATGCCATTTTTCCCACACGGTCCATCAGTGCGTCCCCTTCACCCAAAGCCTTCTTTGACGCACCTCGCGATTTCGGGGGCCTACGTTACGAGTTCGATGGCCGCATACGATCGATCGCGGATTTTTTGGCTGAGCGACGCACCCGAGGGCTGTTGGTGGTTCAGGGCGATCAGATCCTCCTTGAACACTACGCAAAAAATCACGGGCCTGACGCGCGTTGGGTTTCTTTTTCAGTGACCAAATCCGTCACTGCGATGCTCATCGGTGCAGCCATTCGAGAGGGCTACATTGAGAGCGTCAACGACCCCGTGTCACGTTATGTGCCGCGCTTTCAAGGCACACCCTATGGGCAGGTCACGGTGGAGAACGTCCTGCAGATGGCCTCGGGCATCGCCTGGAACGAAGACTACAGCGACCCCGAATCGGACGTCGCCAAGGCCGGTGGGGCCAACGGGATCCGTCTGCTAGATTATTTAAAAGGGTTGGGCCGCGCCGCGCCTGCCGGCGCGCAATTTAACTACAACACGGCAGAGACCAATCTCGCAGGTGAGATTCTGCGTGCAGCGATTGGCAACAATGCCGCTGCCTACCTCGAAAAAACCATTTGGCACCCATTCGGTATGGGGGACTCAGCTAATTGGATGTTGGGTGAGCCTTACGGTGGCGAACTGGGTGGCTGCTGCATTTCGGCGACACTGCGAGATTACGCGAGGCTTGGCCTCTTCGCGATGTCACAATTGAACGAGCGGGAAGGCCACCCCATTTCGGCCCAGTACATGCGCGATAGCATCGCTCCCTCGAAAGGTTTCGACGGTTATGGCTACTTTTGGTGGCTTCAGGGCGAGGGTCGCTTTTCTGCCCTAGGGATTTTTGGGCAGCAAATCTTTGTGAATCCGGCGCTTAACCTGGTGGTCGCCGTGCATGGCAATGACGATGTGGCCGAGGCGCTCGAGTACGAGGCAGAAGTGCTAAGCGTCATCCGAGCGATTGAAGCTGCGCTCTAGGTTACGAAGCGCGCCTCCATTTTTTATCTCTTCAGCAAACCAAGATCCAGAGCCTATTCCGCTACGGACCGGCCGCTTGAGATCAAGCAATCAGTGCCGCCTGCGCAGCTTTCAATGCTTTGAGCCCCGCGATATTCGCACCTCGGATCACGTCCATACTGGGCGCTTCCTGGCTGATATCCCCCATCTGCGTTAGACAAACGTGAAGCTCATCGTGGTAGGGAAGCGCTGACATCCTCGCGAGCCAGGCGGTCACATTAGGTAACTCCGAGAAGTCATAGGTGTTGGTGAACTGGGGTTGAAGTTGGCCGATTTCTACGTACGCGGAAAGGTCAGCAATCGTCGCATGGTCTCCGAAAAGATACGGCTGATGGTCCAAATACAATCCCTCCAGGGATTTCAACGCCGCCGTCAGGCTGCGCGTCGAGGCTTGTTGAAGCGCCTCGGGAATGTTCAAGTCCTTCCTGATTTTGGGTGCGATTAGACCCGTCGATGCTTCCCGAATATTACGGTGGTGGTAATGCAAATAAGCATTCATCTTGGCCCGTTCGTTAAGATCCGTGGGATACATGTCCGCCCAACCATTGGCCTCCGAGAGATAAGTCATGATGGCGTGGGATTCACCAACCGAGAAGCCAGTATCGGGTTCCAACAAACACGGGATCGTCCCTGCTGGATTCATTTTCAAGAAATCTGGGTGGCGGCTGCCATTCTCGCCGCTGCTCCCAGGATTCACCATCACCAGCTCAAATGCCTGACGCTTGAGGAGTAACAGCCACAAGACTGCTCGCACGGGCTGCGAGAATGGGACCCCAAAAATTCTGATCGCGGACATAACAAAGCTCTCAATTCGATGGTATGAGCATAACATCCGATCATCCTTCGCGCCCGTCCCACGCACGCTCTCGTTCAACAGAGGCGAAAGCTCTGGTCGCCACGGACGCGTGAGCCCATCGTTTCGCATATCAGGCAGCCCAAAGAGACCTGTTAGACTGGCGACATGCCCAGCACAGAAGAAAAACGCGCCGCTATTATCAACCGACTCGCGCACGCCCTGAGGGATCAGGGTCTGGGTCAGACGGGTCTCCGCGGGCTTGCGACGCTTGCAGGCACCAGCGACCGAATGCTGATTTACTACTTTGGTAACAAAGAGACCCTTCTTCGAGACGTGCTCGATGCGATGACGGCGCAAATTTCAACCATACTCGACGAACATTTGGGGAATGCCCAGTGGGATGAGGACACGCTGCTCAAACAACTGATTCAGTTTGGCATCAGCACACCCTTTAAACCTTACGTGCAGTTATGGTTCGAAATCGTGGGGCTCGCCATCCGCGCACAAGAACCTTTTGCCAGTGTGAATCGACACCTAAATCAGAATTGGCTTGACTGGATTGGACAAAAGTTGGTCCCCGAGGCGCGTCATCGAGCCGAGCCGCTCTACATCACGTTGCAAGGCGAATTACTCTATCGAATGACGCAGGGAAGCGATGACGCCAGTTCTGGCAAGTCCTAACCAGCAAACCACGTCCCCGATGCATCTATCACCTCCAGCACTTCGATTGACGCTCAAGCGACATCCCTCATGCAGACCACTTATAGGTAATAAGAGGAGGATGCCACCGTCCAGGCATCGCTTGTGAGCCACACTGAGTGACTCGCTCAGCGCAGCATGTTCTGAAGTCTCCTGGAATTGCTGCTCGATCTCGCATTTCAGTGCATCAAGCGCTTCGATATGCGCTAACGCTTCTCGGCCGAATACGTCTCTGGATCGGTATCCAAACACGAATTCAAAAACCGGTTGGAGTCTCGCAGGTGGATGAGTAAGGGGCAGCGTCCTCCGCGCGAAATGCATCGACTTCGTCCCGCCTTGCCGCCAACTTCCACCATGACCAACGGTCACTGAGCTCGTTGAACCACACCAAGGATGCAGTTCCCATGTGAAAGCCATCATCGATATTAAAGGGTGGGTTTGATCACCCGCTCGCCTCTCGCTAGGTGAATGAAGACTAGGCTGCGCGCTCGGCGCGTAACGCGTCCATTTCTTCTTGCAATGCCGCGCGACCCAGAGCCGCCTCCGGCGCATCAGGGTAATAAGCGAGTTCCGATGCTTCATCTCCGCGAATACGGGTACCAATCAAGACCCGGGGCTCAGCATAGTTATAGGCGCAGGCTCTGTGAAGCAGCGCGCGATTGTCCCAGATGAGCGTGTCGCCCACGGCCCACTCGTGGGAGTAGATGCGAGCGGGATCAGCCAACACATGCTGCATCAGATCACTTAGCAAGCGTCTGCTCGCCTCTCGGGTCAGACCCGGAATGCCGAACGCATGACGGCCGATGAATAGATTCTTTATTCCCGTTTCTGGATGCGTTTTGACGAGCGGACGCAAGTACGCTTCCCCGTGGTAAATGCTGCCATCTTTAATCTCGATGAAGTTATCGACATCGTTGGCTTGAGAGAAAACAGTGGAATGATAAGCAGAAAGTCCTGCGATCTGATCTTTTATCGACTGCGGAAGTGTCGCGTAGCCCGCCCGCATATCGGCGAATTCGGTCTGACCACCAGACGAGGGCAATTTAACGGCGGACAGCATGGCCACCTTGCTACTGATGGGCCAATAGGTCGAATCGGTGTGCCAGGCTTCGTTGCCTTGATTGGTCTTCATCCATTGAGATTCGGGCTCAGCAATCTCGCCAAACGAACCGTCTTTATGCCTGATTTGATTGGCTAGAGGTAAGGCGCCAAACTCTAACTCACCGAACCGCTGTCCGAACGCAATATTGTCCTCATCATTCAAATGCTGTTCGGGAAAGAATAGGAAACCATATTCTAGAAATGCAGCATGAACCTCTCTGAACTCAGTTTCCGTCAATTTCGCAAGCCGCAGGCCTGTGACTTTGGCGCCAAATACCTTGCCTTTGATGGGTTCTATATTCATTTGCCCCTCTCGCGTTGCGTTGGGTTGTGCGATATGAAGCGCTAATCTGGAATTATCCTAAACCTGGCCCGAATGAATCCCAGTCAGACAGCATCTGCCTTGGCTAAACCAAAAATATCGCGGGATCTCGCGCGGTACAAGTGTCGTCGTGGTTGACGCCAACACCAAGAAAATCAAGGTACACTGCTGCCGCAGACCCACTTGAGAGGTGCAACATGACCGACGTTTTAGATCGCATCAACAACGATCAATTTGGTGCCACCATGCGCTGGTTCCAGCTGCGATTCGTCCAGAACGAGGAAAATGAATCCGTTTTTTCGCTGACCTTTCCCGCTGAGTCCCTGAACCCAATGGGGTTCGTTCAAGGAGGCATGATCGCGGCGGCGCTCGACGATGCCACCTCAGCAGCTATGATCGATGGTTACGATGGTAGCAAGGCACCGCTGACCACTGACTTGCATATGATGTTCCATCGATCATTGCCGAAGGGTCCGGCAAGCGTGCGCACAAAGATCATCCGACTCGGCAACCGAATCGCAACATGCGAGGGGCGTTTGTTTGATCCTGAAGGGCGACTGGTTGCAACACTGCTACATTCAGCTCAGCCAGTGACTCCACCCAACGCTTAATTCGACGCTTCAGATCAGCGCAAGCAGCATCCGCACGAGCGCTCGTACCACCTATTTCGGACTTGATCCTGGTTCGAAGTCGAGGTTGGCCGGCGAGAGCGCGGCGCTTCACTGTCTTCGCGCCAGCACACTCACCACTTTAAGAGTGCGGCGAAAACCGGCTAATCCAGCTCAGTCGCGCCGGCTGAACGGCGGGTATCAATCAGGCAAACCTTTCCCTGATCCAGCCCCGCCTCAATAGGCCGACTCAAGCCTCTAGTCGCTTGCACCTGAGCAGCTCGCAAGAGACGAGACTGGCTTTAGCCGTAATCGTAGAAACCCTTGCCCGTCTTTCGGCCGTACCATCCGGCTCTCACATACTTTCTTAGTAATGGATGTGTCCGGTACTTCGGGTCACCGAATTCCTCGTGCAGCACATCCATCACATTCAGCAGCACGTCGAGGCCAATCAAGTCCGCCAAAGCCAGAGGGCCCATCGGGTGGTTTGCACCGAGCTTCATGGCTTGATCAATGTCTTGGGGCGAAGCCAGACCTTCGGCGAGAATGCCAACCGCCTCATTCATCATCGGGACCAAAATTCGGTTCACGACGAAACCAGGCGCTTCGGCAACCTCTACAGGTTCTTTATTGATGTCGCGAGTTACAGCCAGCACTTGATCGACGGTATGCTGAGACGTGGCAATACCACGAATCACCTCAACCAGTTTCATGACTGGCGCAGGATTAAAGAAATGCATGCCCAATACCTGTGCAGGACGTTGGGTGGCGCTTGCGATTTCGGTAATGGAAAGTGACGAGGTATTCGAAACCAAGATCCCGGCGCCCTGAACCACCTCGTCAAGCTCGGCAAAGACCGTCTTCTTGACCGCCATATTTTCGACGATGGCCTCGACCACCAGTTCTCGGTCGGCTAGCGCAGCCACGTCGACGGCGCCCGTTAGCCGATGCTTCGCCGCATCCGCTTCATCCGGCGTGAGCTGCTGTCTCGCCACAAAACGATCGAGATTGCTGTGTATGCCGCTGATGCCCTTTTCCACTAGGGCGTCCGTAATATCGCGTAGGACAACATCTTTACCCGCCATAGCAAACGCCTGGGCAATTCCTGCGCCCATGGTCCCCGCTCCCAATACACCAATCTTTTGCATCCTACCGCCCTCTAACTCGTCGAAGCCCGGGAGTGTACCCAAATTTTCCCTCGGGTGCCGAGTGGCAAGGGAACGTCAGAGCTGACCCCACGAACGTGGCTCAATCCCCGACTCCAACCGTTATCACGTGAGGATCTCCGCCGATTTGATCTAGAGGGCGAGGCGCCCCGTACAGCAAGCATGCCAATTGAGACAGTCAACTCGCGATGCTCGCACTAGATGCCAACTGGATTATGAAGTCACGCTACCAAACGAAACTCTCTGGACAGCTTGGAACGGCTACTGGCGCACGCGCCGCAAGGAGGAAGCCGGCACGGCAAAGGTGCCGTCGGCCGCTCGGCGGTCATGCACTTGCGGGGATGCTGCTTTTCATGTGTTCCTCTCTTTTGGCGGACCAGAGAGCGACGTACCTGTTCGATGTTTATTTCGATGACCGCCACGTGGGTACGCACCGTTTTGTGCGCACAACAACAGATGATGGAAGAGACATCATCGAAAGCCACGCGGACTTCCAACTCAAGATTCTTTTCTTCAACGCGTTTCAATATCAGCACCACAGTCAAGAGGTATGGCAGAACGACTGCTTGGTTGCGCTCACTGCAGAAACGGAAAGCCGCAGAGGCGCAGAAAAGACAGAGCTCTCTCAAGAAGGCAGTTTGCCTCGATTAACCGTGAATGGCGCAGAAAAGGAGATCGCCGCCCCGCTCGATTGTCTGTCAACCTTCGCCTATTGGCGTCGAGACCTGACCTCACGATCGCATCTCATGAATGCCCAATCTGGCGATGTCGTGCCCGTTCAAATCCAAACACTTCCCGTCGCTGAGGACGCAACGGATGAGCGAATCAGGATTTCCTCGGATAAGCTCAATATTGATGTGATTTACGACCTTGAGGGTGACTGGATCGGGCTCGAAACCGCCCTCCCCAAAGATCATCGGCTCACCTATCGGTTGCAACCTACTTACGCGTCAGCCAGGTAAACCTTGACGCCCGCATTGGCGATGACAATGGGATCCGTACCGTCATCATTGGGAATCGAGAGTCCACCTGGCTTCGCGCTCACCGTGACTTTCCCATACGGCAGCATCTCCGCCACCGACTGAACATCGACCTGACTGGGGTCGGGCACACCAATCAGCACGTCGATTTCCATATCGTGCGGCGTTCGACCCAACGCTTTAAAGAAATTCAGGCTCGAGTGACGAATGGCGTCGGACACTGCACGACAGGCAGCTTTGGTCATATCCGACCCATGGACATCGGTCCCCATTCCGAATTCGGTGACGTAACGTTGACGCGTCATTTAGGCTTTCCTTACTTCATCATGCGTCGATAGATGGCGTGATGGCCGACGCTACTTCGACCACCGATGATGAAAACTTACCCCCCGGTGCGAAGAGCTTAGCCTCATCGGCCAAGATTTCTGCTTGCGCCTCTGGGGTTCGCAGCCCCGCATAACAGGCATCTCTTTTGGCCTCTGATTCAAACCACATTTCTGTGACTACGTGATAGGGCATCGCTTCCGCAGCCATTCCAGATGGCGTCTCGAGATAGCGCCGCACATACTTCGCGACATGGGCATTGAGGTATTTCTCGCCGATCAGTCGATGATGCGTCTCATAATAAGTCCGGAATGCCTCTACCGTGAGATCATCTCTCTTTTTTAAGAGCACCAGTTGCTTGATCATCCACTCTCTCCTGCTGAGTCTCGAGGTCTGGGGAATCGCGGCTTCGCCGTCCTGCAAATCCCATGGAAGCCCGCTAAAATCGGCGATCCATCCAAGGAGCCTTGCCTTTGAACGAGTATAGTCCACTCAAGCGCGTCGCGGTGCGCGGACCAAAGGCCGCCTTCCGCAGCCCATCTGATATTGATCGAGAGTGGCAGGCCTTGAGATTTCATGCAGCCCCCTCATTCGATGAGGCACTCAGTGAGCACGAGGCATTCACCTCCGCGTTGAAACTCGCCGGTGCTGAAGTGGTCAACCTGGGACCCAGCGATGCGCTCACGCTCGACAGCCTTTATGTACGCGACGCACTTATCGTCACAGCCAGAGGGTTGATCGCTTGTCACATGGGACGCGCGAGCCGACGGGGCGAGCCACTGGCGAATGCAGCAGAGCTTGAGCGGCGGACGGGGCTCAAGCTGTTGGGCGAAATCAAACCGCCCGGCACGCTCGAGGGTGGCGATGTGATTCGCCTGGACGCATACACAATAGCCGTTGGCATCGGCCCGCGAACGAACCACGCCGGTGTTGATCAATTGCAAGCACTGCTGGGGCCCAACGTCGCAATCCATCGGGTGCCACTCCCTGCGCCAGATCACCCAGACGACGTATTCCACCTCATGAGCATGATCTCGCCCCTCGATGTCGATCTTGCCCTGGTGTACGCACCTCTCATTCCAAAGCCTTTCAGCGATTGGCTGAGCCGACACGGCATCGAGCAAATATCCGTACCTGATGATGAATTTCCAACGATGGGCTGCAATGTGTTAGCCACTGGCCCAAGGCAGGCATTGATGCTCTCAGGGCTACCCAAAACCCAGCAGCTCCTTGAGAATCATGGCGTGACCGTTGCCACCTACGCTGGCAACGACATCAGTCGGAAAGGCGAAGGGGGGCCCACATGCCTGACATTGCCTTTACACAGAGAAGCCGCGCCCTTTCTCTAGACGCCAGGCGTTAGGATTTAAGTCTGGATATCCTCACAACGTCAGACGCGACTCCAGGGTCTCTTGGTCAGCGGCAAATTTCCGAATGCCCTCCGCCAATTTCTCGGTGGCCATCGCGTCTTCATTGAGCATCCAGCGAAAGCTATTCTCGTTTAGAACCTCCGCGGGTGGCCCTGATGCAGTTGAGACATCCAGCTGCCTCGCGAGGGGCGATGAATCTGCCTCGAGCTCAGCCAAGAGTCCTGGACTGATGGTCAATCGATCACACCCCGCGAGTGCTTCGATTTCACCCTTGTTGCGGAAACTCGCGCCCATCACCACCGTCTGATAACGATTCGCTTTATAGTAGTTGTAGATCCAATGCACAGACTGAACGCCCGGATCGCTCATGCCGACGTAGCGCTCACCTGTCTTCGCTTGGTGCCAATCCAAAATCCGCCCCACAAACGGCGATATCAGATAAACGCCCGCATCTGCACACGCCATGGCCTGCCCACGACCAAACAGCAGCGTTAAATTACATTGAATGCCAGAAGCTTCGAGCTCAGCCGCAGCCTGTATCCCCTCCCAAGTGCTGGCGATCTTGATCAGAATCCGATCGGGGCCTATACCTAGCGCGGCGTAACCATCGATCAGTCGCCTCGCCTCATCAACCGTCGCCTGCCGATTAAACGACCAACGTGCATCAACCTCGGTCGAAACGCGGCCTGGTATCATCTCCAGGATTTTCGCGCCAATCCCGATCGCCAGTGCTCGTGTGGCCCAACTTTTTTGATCTTGGCTGGGGAGATCACTCGGCACCGCCGATTTCACCTCCTCGATAAGACCCGCAAATTGCGGCAATGCCATCGCACTGAGAATCAGCGAGGGGTTGGTGGTCGCGTCCATGGGTGAGAATTGTTGAATGGCGGAAATGTCGCCCGTATCGGCGACCACATCCGTCATGGCTTTGAGTTGGTCGAGCTGATTCACATGCATCCTTTCGTTTCTATTTATTGCGTCTTTTTATTGTGTCTTTAATCGGTTGCGCTGCTAACGCTCGGCTGAAAGCGTTTCTTTAAACCATTGGGAGGTGGCATCGATCACTCGCTCTGCGAAACGCTGATCACCCCTGCTCTGAACCGGTTCAACCACGTTAAAAATATGTGTCGCGCCTTCGATCAAAATGGCTTCTTTGGGCGCTGCACTGCTCGCGCCCAAAATGACCGAATCCCCTTGAGGCAGATAGTCATTCGAACCTCGAATCGTCAGCAAGGCCCCTTGATAGGCACTGAACTCCGGCAGGATGGACTCGCCCAACATCCCTAACACATGGCGACGCGTCACAGCGATTGGCATCCAGGACTTGATGATGCCGACGCCGGTTTCTAGGGCGTCTCGGACGGCGCCTGCTTGCGCTTCATCTTTCACAATATCAATCGGATTCAAGGCACTTGACCATAACACCATGCTATGGATTTGGCTTTCCGACGTGACTGCAAGACGCATCACCGTGGGCCCGCCATAGCTGAATCCGAGTAACCCGACACGCGCCTTGGGATACCGGTTCTGAACCCACTGCAGTGCCGAGCGGGCGTCTGCAACGCGGCTCGAAAACGTCGAGTTGAGCGGCTCACCCTGGGCCAACGCGTCACCTTCACCCTGTATTTGCACGCGAATAGACGAGATACCCTCGCTTGCCAACCGATCGGCCTGACGCAAATACAGGTCCCCCACCTCATCGAGCACGCCACTCCAGCCATGGACCATCACAACCCAAACTTCATCGGAGGCGTTCACCGCCTTCGCTCGCGCACCCGTTTCTAGCGTGAGCGTCAGCTGGCTTGGTCCGTTCGCGGAGACTGAGCCAGCCAACGCGTTCAGCATGAAGGCCAAGGTCATAATCGATAACACTTGAGCGCTGTTCCTCATACGATGGCTCATTTTGCTTTTCATGAACTGATCTCGGTCAACATTCGTTCGCTACCATTAGCCGGTTTCCAGTGGGACCGCGCCGCCGCACGGGCGCTTGGGCCTTTGACTCTTGATGGCTCTTGCTGGCGCCTTTTGGCCTTTTCGGCACTGTAGGCTCGTCAGCATACCCCAATAATTCCGATATAATCTGCCACCCCGACACTGACGCCTCACTCATCGTGGATTCAACCACTTTCATTTCCTTTTTTATTTTCGCTGCGGTGGCCGCGTTCACACCAGGGCCGAACAACCTGCTGTTATCCACATCCGGCGCGCTATTTGGATTTCGAAGAACGTTACCCCATGTTATGGGCGTGATCGTGGGTTTCCTCTTTATCGTTCTTACCGCGTGTCTTGGTTTAGGCTGGGTGCTTAGCCAAGTGCCTGCCTTAATGCGCGTTCTACAGTGGGGAGGCGTGCTCGTGATCGGCTACTTGGCAATTCAATTCTGGAATCTTTCCCCTGGCGAGCAAGAAGGCCGGGGTCGACCCATGCGTTTTATCGAGGCCCTCATGTTCCAATGGATCAACCCGAAAGGCGTCGTGGTCATCATCAGCGCGATTTCAGCTTATGCAGGCGAAAGTGCACAAGAGCGCGAGGTCGTCGCGATCATACTGGGGGTGTTCTTTGTCGTGACAACAGGCTCCGCAACGCTGTGGGCCTACGCTGGGAGTTGGATCTCTCGATACCTTAAAACCGGCGGGCGTCAGCGTTGGTTTAATCGCATCGCTGCGGGCGCCCTCATCGCGACCACGTTACCTGCCTTAACAAGGTTGTAATCCTGTCTGGAGGCGAAGCCGTTTGAAGCCTGCGGAGCGGTGCCTTACAAACATACCCTACGGCTCGCCTTGAAGGCGCTTGAGGCGAAGGATGGCCCGTCTTGGGTCGCGGACTCCTTTCGGCTTTGGGCCTAAAGCAGCGGCGAAAACCATCCCTTTGCGACGGTCGAGTCAGCTCAGCCATCGCACTCGTCACCCCGCGCGCGTCACAATCCTGGACAAGGACCCTGCCTGGCTCATCCTTTGATCAGGTGTTGCTCCCAGCCTGAAGCAACTCAAAGTCGTCAGGCGACACATCGTGCGTGACAGCCCAAAATTCCTGGAGACTGAAGGGCGAGTTGTTGATCACCTGTCCTTCACTGTTCTTGTACCAACTCTCGACATTGGGATGCCCCCAGGCCAAGTTCGCACTGCGCGCCTGGACGTCTTCGTTATAGGCTGCGCTGACCGATTCACGGACATCAAGCGCGTCTAAGGCCTTGTCCAGCAACAGGGTCAGGCACTGCATGACATAGTGAATTTGGCACTCAACTTGGTAGATGATGCTGCCGCCATGCACGATGTTGGTATTTGGACCGTAGAGACAGAACAAATTCGGAAAACCGGGCATATGCGAGCCTTTAAATGCACTCGGTGCGCCACCCCACTCATTAGCCAGAGTCTTACCGCCTCGCCCCAGCACCTCCATCGGTAGCAAGAAATTATTGGCTTTAAACCCTGTTGCCAATATCAGCACATCGAGGTCGTGGTGTATGCCATCGGCGGTCTGAATGCCTGACTCAGTGATTTTCTCAATCCCGCTTGTAATCAAGGACACATCCTGTCGTGCAAGCGTTTGATACCACCCGTTGTCTACAATCAAGCGCTTACCCCAAACTGGAAAGTTCGGTACACAGTGAGCAAGATAGTCCTGCTTCTCGCCCAGCCCCTCACTCATGAATTCGGTTAACACGTCGCGCATAACGTGATTGGCTTCGTTCATAGAAACCGACTTATCTTCCCACGCGGGGTCACCCACCACGGCTGGCCAGGATCGATCGCCAAACACAATAATCATGCGGGCACGATGAAATTCTGCATAGAAGGGCACGTGCTTTAGCGCCCAGATGAGGCCGGATTCAACAGGTCGATAATAGTCTCTCGCGGGCGCAACCCAATGCGGCGTCCGTTGGAAGACTTTGGTGTGCTCTGCGCGATCGGCGGTTTTTGGCAAGAGTTGAACACAACTACACCCGGTACCGATCACGCCCACCTGCAAGCCTGAGAGATCCGTGTCCTGCCAGCGTGAGGAGTGCCAGGTCTCGCCGTTAAAATCCCCAAGGCCAGGAATGTCGGGCAGTGAAGGCTGATTCAACTGGCCCACCGCAGACACGACCGCGTTCGCGGTCATCACCTCAGCCTCACCATCGGCGGTTTTGAGGTGCACCTGCCAGCGCTGGTTGACCTCGTCGTACTGAAGCTTGGTGACTTCCGTTTGAAAGCGGATGTTGTCCCGTACACCGAAGTCATCCGCACAACCATCAAAGTAAGCAAACAGTTCATCGCGCTTCGAAAAATAGCCAGACCAATCGGGATTGCGATGAAAAGAATAGGAGTAGAAGTGGTTTGGCGTGTCGACGCCACAATCCGGATAGCGGTTCTCGTACCAGGTGCCGCCCACTTGATCATTGCGTTCTAGGATCGTGTAGCTGATCCCCGCACGTTTTAACTTTGCGGCCATGCCGAGCCCGGACATGCCAGCGCCAATAATAGCCACCTGAAATGCAGCTTTCTCAGTGTCGGCGACCCCACTGGCGACGGTCAGCCAATCTTGATCTCGATCGGCAAGCCCGGTTTCTTCCATGAGCATGGCGGCGTACCCATCGGTGACCTCTTCAGCCGCGCCGTACTCAAGCAATGAGCGAAATTCATCGACAGTGGGCACTGCCCCAGGCACCATGCGCCCATCTCTCAGCGCTTTCAGGATTTCCAGCGCTTCTAATCGAATGTTCGCTGCCTGTGCTTCGCTAAACCCGCCTGAATCATCTGGAAAAAGACTGCCTTCCGGCGCGACGATGGGTGCCGGTGCTCGCTCAGCTGAAATCCAGGTTTTGTCGCCCGTGATGCAGTACATCGACAGCAATAAATTGGGCAGATTCACATCTTTGAGCGCCTCGCTGATCTCTGCATCGGTCCCTTGCACGGTTACGTGGTCCACGCCTTTCTCCTTTTATTGTTCCGATTGACGCTTGAACTCTTATTAGGCCAGCGAGGAAATCCGTCGCTTCACCAGTCCCGCCCATCGCGCCAACCTCAATGCGGGTGTTGTCTAGTTCCTGTTGGCATCGCTCGATAAAGCGCAATGGCTGGGCGTCCAATCCTTCAG
>Ga0255776_10003928_pt1 | contig 15824 bp, 15 predicted proteins | sample 071ome_19_FD_179974 | JGI IMG/M metagenome (GOLD analysis project Ga0255776, IMG submission 179974) | Coastal salt marsh microbial communities from the Groves Creek Marsh, Skidaway Island, Georgia - 071413AT metaG (version 2) | ecosystem: Environmental > Aquatic > Marine > Intertidal zone >... | reverse complement strand
AGATGGCATGACTGAAAGGCAATTTAGGCATCATGTAGAAAATGACACCCAAGCTATAAACCACACCGCCAGCCATCAATAAGGAGTAGCCTCTAGGGTCAATGGCATCAACAAAATCCTTACCACAGAAGACGGCTGTCCACCCCATCAGTAAATAAGTCACCACACGAAGAATCTTAAATCGATGTTGAAAGAAAACCTTCAGAATGATGCCTATTGCAGCAATACTCCAGATCAAAATAAACACAGGCCAGCCAATGGTTTCTCGCATATCGACCAGCAAAAAAGGCGTATAGGAACCCGCAATTAATAGATAAATTGCACAATGATCAAAGTGCTTTAAGCGATCACGCTTATAGGGACAATGCACAGAATGATAGATGGTCGAAGCCAAGTACAAAGCCACCAGACTTAAGCCATAAATTAAGGCGCTGGCGATCACCCAAACATCTTGTGCCGAAAACGCAGCCATCAACAGAAAGACCAAGCCAACCACGCTGGCAATCGCTCCTGCACCATGCGTAATGGCACTGGCAAGCTCTTCTTTTACGGAGATATAGATATCTTCAGGCTGGATATGATCAGGATATTCAGAGGACATACTAGAAGCTAACCCGCAGGAGAAGAATTATTTCCACTTATCCAAGGCGTGATCATCGGAGTCTTTAGCATCAACCCAATCACCACTGCCTGCCACTGATTCTTTTTTCCAGAACGGCGCAGTGGTTTTTAGGTGATCCATGATAAACCAGGCCGCATTAAACGCATCTTCCCGATGACCTGATAACACCATCACCAACACAATCTGATCCGCAGGTTTTAACTCACCAATACGATGAATGATCAATGCTTTATTGATGCGCCAGCGATCAGCAGCAATATCTGCTGTCTTTTGCAGAGACTTCTCTGTCATGCCGGGATAATGTTCCAACGTCATTGTTTGTTGATCACCGTCGGTAAATTCTCTAACCCGACCAACAAACATCACCTGAGCTCCGTTCTCGACATCCTGATCCGTCCATTTCGATGATAACGCACCAAGATCAAAATCTTCTTCCTGAACGGCAATCTCAATCTGACATGTACTTGATGACATTCGGTTACCCCCCAGTTACAGGTGGAAAAAAGGCCACTTCCGATGCATCCGTAATCGCATCCTGATATTGAGCATGCTCTTGGTCTACTGCTACCAGTACCCGCTTACCTGCAAGTGCGGAAGCCCAAGGCTCACCTCGATTGATTAGCCACTCTTTCAGCTCACCAGCAGTTTCAACACCCTGAGGCGTTTCAATGGTTTCTTCAGCCTGACCAATGGCTTCACGCAATCGGGCAAAATACACAATTTTCACGGGGCAATCCTTCTTGTCTGTGTCGTTTCAAGAGAGTTCTGAAAGTGTTACAACCACTCTCTGAAAGGTAAGATTTTAACCTTAGCACCAGCTTCAAGTGAACCTTGTTCTCGGTCCAACACCATAAAACAATTACATTCAGCAATGGACGATAGAACCCCAGAACTCTGGCTGTTAAATGGGGTTACCTGAATTTGACCATCGCCTGACATTGAGTAATTCGCTCGTTGGAAATCCATACGACCCGGACGTTTCCTGACATTTTCAGTCACTCGACCAGGAAGGAATGACAAGGGTTTAGGGGTTTGACCTGAAAACTGTTCAATCGCCGGACGGGCTAACAGCATGAAGGTCACAATGGCAGACACAGGATTACCTGGTAAGCCAAGAAGATATCCAGCATCGTCGGATGTTTTAGAGAGGCGACCACAAGCGAAAGGTTTACCGGGCTTAATAGCCACCTTCCAAAAATCAATATTACCAAGTTGATCTAAAACGATCTTAACAAAGTCAGCATCACCGACTGAAACACCACCCGTGGTAATAACAAAATCGGCCTTAGCCGCGGCTTCAGAAAAATTCTTTTCAAAGACTTCTTTATCGTCTTTCAGTGTTCCGTAATCAATGATGTCGCAGCCCAGTTTGTTTAGCATAGGCAGTAAGAAATATCGGTTACTGTTATAGATCGCGCCTGCCGGTAAAGGCGATCCAGGCTCAACCAATTCATCACCGGTTGAAATAACGGCCACAACAGGACGTCGGTAAACATTGACCGAATCAATCCCAACAGAAGCGATTAAGCCAAGGTGAGAGGCATCAATACGAGTTCCACGCGCAACAATAATCCGACCTTCAGTGATGTCATTACCCACCGGACGAATATTTTCTTTTACCTTATGATCATCAACGCCCTTCTCACTCTTCAGGCGAATTAAATCCTCATCGCGAATAACGTCTTCCTGCATGATTACCGTGTCAGCACCATCAGGAACTTCAGCGCCGGTCATGATGCGAACCGCCTCACCGGGATTTACAAACAATTCAGAGGCATCACCTGCTAAACGCGTAGCAACTACCGACCACTGATTTTGCGCATTGGATTCATTCAATCGAAGCGCATATCCGTCCATTGCGGAATTATCTTTCGGAGGGACGTTAATTGGAGAACAAATATCATCCGCCAGAACACGCCCTACCGCATCTGATAACGGGACAGACACGGCGTTTGGTTCAGCATCTGAACCACTACTACTGGTTGAACTCACATCGGCAATGGAACCCACATCATTCAATAATTGGTCAAGGGCTTCATCGTAAGGACGCATATCTGATCTCCTGAGTCTTAATCCATTCATCAGGGACTATACAGAAAGCGAGATTTGATAGAAAACAAAATGACGATTGATGTTGATCTAACGCATCAACCAATCGGCGAAGGAGAATAAAAAAACGCGCAAATCCAGAAAGATGACGTGAAGTTTTCTGGATGTGCGCAAAGGGACAACGCTAGATGAATCGTTATCTAATCGGAGCAATGAAACGACTTTCCACCGTATCACTCTGACCAGGATTATCTTTTTCCCACACAACAAATTCGATAGGCGTTACACGTTGCTCAAGATCGCCCAGTGCAACGGTTACTGAAAGTGGTAATTGGCTAATTTCACCCGGCGCTACAATAATCTCCGTTTCGCCTTCAATGCCTACGATGTTCACACCTTCCACCTTCAATTGATATTGCTTGGCTTCCAGCGTTTTGTTCATTACGCGAACGTTGTAGCTGTTGATGATCTCGCCTTTAAAGTTCTCACGGAACAGGTTTGCACCTCGGCCACGATCCACTTCTAGATCCACATTAGACAGAGTCATCACGCCATAGAATAAAGCCCCCACCAAGATCGTCATCACACCCAAATATCCCAGCAAACGACCATGCACTTTTGACGGCTGTTTGTGCTTTAGAACATTCTCACTAGCGTAGCGAATCAAACCTTTAGGAAGACCCAGTTTATCCATTACACCATTGCAGGCATCAATACACTTACCACAGCTCAAGCACTCATATTGAAGACCTTCACGAATATCAATTCCGGTAGGACACACCTGAACACACAAGCTGCAATCCACACAATCACCCGCTTTTTTATCAGCACTTTGAACATGCTTACGCTTAGCAGTTCGAGGCTCACCACGCTCTTCGTCGTACGTTACAACCAATGTATCTTTATCAATCATCACAGACTGAAAGCGAGCGTATGGGCACATGTAAATACACACTTGTTCACGTAGCCAGCCAGCATTCAGGTAAGTAAGTACTGACAATATCAACACCCAACTGGTCGCCCCCCAAGAAGCCTCTAAGGTTGCAAGATCCACGGCCAACTCACGGATAGGCGTGAAATACCCCACAAACGTCAGAGCCGTCACAAAGGCAACTGCAGCCCAAGCCAGATGTTTGATCATCTTCAACCAGACTTTACGACCACTGACCGCTTGCTTATCAAGCTTTCTCCGAGCGTTTCTGTCACCTTCAACCTTGTTCTCAATCCAGATAAACAACCAGGACCAGGTACTTTGTGGACAGGCATAACCACACCAAAGTCGTCCGGCAAAAGCCGTCACAGCAAACAAGCCAAAGGCACTGATCATCAAAGTGAAGGACAGCAGGAATAAATCCTGTGGCCACAAAGTCAGACCAAAGATAAGAAACTGGCGTGAACTCAAATCCCACAAGACCGCCTGATGACCGTCCCATTGCATCCAAGCGCAGCCAAAAAAGGCTAGAAATCCAATCGCACCAAATATTTTACGTAAGCGACTATGAAGGCCATCCGTGGCTTTAACCTGTATTTTTTCACGCGCTTTAACATTATCAGCCGGATCGTGGTAACCGATCTCCGAAGAGGGGGTATCAATCTGCACCACTTCAATTTTCTGTGTCATAACTGCATCTAGCCTCATCTTTTGTCATCAGGCTTAGAACATCAGATAAAAAGGTTTTCTGAAGTCTCGCCTGAATTTTGTTTTGTCATTACTAATCACTTGTCCCACTGGATAATTAGCAACGGCCATACCAAAGACAAAAAGACAATAAATTCAGTAGCTTAATGATTTCAGAAACCAATAAGAACGAAATATAGACACGATATATCGCGCACACGAAATATCACGCCAAATATATCTAAAGAAAAAACAGCAAAGAAAGTAAAGATTAGAACAAGACTAGGAGCGCTCTATTCCCAGCTTTTTCATCTTTGAACGAAGCGTACTGGGTGGAAGATCAAGCAGTTCAGCAGCACCTGACTTACCAGCAATCACCCACTCCGTTTGATTGAGTACAAAAAGAATATGAGCCCGTTCAGCGTCCGCCAACGTCGTTACGTGAGCATGACCGGTCTGATTCGTGGAATCAGAGGCCTTTACATTAGTATGAGTAGCTTGATCTTCTCGACCTCCGAACCCTGTCGGCTCAAACCCTGTCACTTCCAACCAGGATGAACGCGTCACGATCGCGGAACGCTCCAGTAAGTTGTTCAACTCACGAATATTACCCGGCCATTGATATTGCGTAAAACGCTGCATAGTAGCTTCAGACACACCAAATAAAGGTTTACCCAATTGCTTTTCAAGCTTCTGAAGTCGATGACGAATGAGCGCAGGCAAATCCTCTTTACGATCTCTTAGCGGAGGCGTCATCATCGGAAAGACATTTAATCGATAATACAGATCCGCCCTGAAGCTACCTTCATCTACCATTTTTCTAAGATTTCGATTGGTTGCGGCAATGACCCGAACATCCACCGGGATAGGTGCAGAACCACCTACTCGCTCAAGACGACCGTCCTGCAAAACACGCAGCAGTTTGACCTGAACATCAAGAGGCAACTCCCCTACCTCATCAAGAAACAAGGTACCGTCATTGGCCAATTCAAAACGCCCAAGATGACGCTTGATAGCGCCAGTGAAAGCTCCTTTCTCATGACCAAACAATTCACTTTCTACCAGATTGGCCGGAATCGCCCCACAGTTCACTTTCACCATGGGTTTCTGATGACGATGACTCGCCATGTAAATTGCATGCGCCACCATCTCTTTACCGGTACCGCTTTCACCCTGAATCAATACCGTGGCATCAGTCTTGGCCACCTGTTCAATTTGGATTTGAATCATTTGAAAGGCTGGACTGTCACCAATCAAGTCTTGAAGCTCAAGCTCATCCTCAATTTCATCTTTCAGATAACGGTTTTCCGCCTCAAGCTTTTCTGTCAGCATCTGAACTTGATGGAAAGCATCCTGTAGCTTTTGCTCCGCTTGTTTGCGCTCTGAAATATCCTGAAAAACCACCACAGCCCCCACCAATTTTCCATTCTGAAAAATCGGTGTACTGGAATACTCAACCGGAAAACTCGAGCCGTCTTTACGCCAGAACAACTCATAACCAATTCGATGTTCTACACCGGTCTGCGCGGTTTGAAAAATGGGACATTCGCACTGAGGATAAGGGCTACCATCAGGCTTGGTGTGGTGATGATAGGAGTGAATAGCTCGACCAATAGTTTCACTTTCAGACCATCCGGTCAGTCGCTCAGCAGCAGGATTCACAAAGGTTGCAATGCCATTGCAATCCAACCCGTAAACGCCCTCATTCATCGAGCGAAGAATTAACTCATAACGCTGAACGTATTCATCTATTGGTGTAACCACACACGACCCTGAAATAACTGGAAGAAAGATTATTGTGTGAGGAAATTAGCGTGATCTAGCTGGAAGCGCAAGCGGCATCAACAGAAGGCACCGGTTTTAGCACTCGTTCGTAGACACGAACATCGGCTGGTATCTCGAGATTAATCGGCTCATGAGTTCGAAGATCCCATTCTGCGCCCAAACCAAGCACAGTGGTATATTGTGCATCATGACGACGTTTCACCGTAACTCGCTGTACGGACTGATCATCACGCACCATTTCATAATCCGTGCAGGGTTCAAGCGCCTTCCGCTCACGAATTCGCTGATCAACAAAGGTACCTATGGTGAACCAATCCGTTGAGTCAGTCGCAATGTAAGTAATCACCAACCGACCTCTGGAATCCGTTTTTTCCTGATAGCCCAGCTTACCATCGTACTCCTGATAAACCGTACCAGCACAACCGACCAAAGCGAAAACTAATGCAAGCAAACCACCTGAGAGCACACCATGATATAACCGTCTTCTGAATACACGCTTCATTATCAAGTCCTAATATACTCACGTTAACGTTAAGGAATGCCTAACTCAGTTTAGTTGACTAAAAGAACCAACTCCCACCCTTATCTTCACGAATAATGGGCTGACTGAACCAATAAAAACGTCCTGGCCACTGAGAGGGCAAAGTACAATTAAAACGGGAACGTTTTATAGGCACTGCCTTTTTCGCCTGAATAAAAATCCCAACCGTTTGAGAGTCCTGCTTGACCTTAGCCAATGGCACTCGACCCTGACCAGAAGCATAACAAGCAATCTGATGTGATTGGGCTTTGTCCAAATCAACTTCTAGGTAGGCCTGCGGCAATACCTCATCAAACCGGTATAACCAATTCTTTCGATCGAGCGCATACTCAGATAGTTCCGAAAGAGATACATTTTCTTGTGAAGCCTGCTCTAGACCTAACTCCAAAGGCTTATCTGCCAGACCTAATTTCACATCGGTAACAGGCATAGACAAAGCATTGACCTTGGTCTTAAAGCCTTCCAAATCGGTATAAAAGCCACCAAACGCAAAACGTGGCAGCGCTTCCAATTTCGATCCATAACCTACCGCGCCAGAATGTTGAGCCAGCCCAACATAATCCAGCTCTTTTAAGAGGGCCTGGATTTCAGGCGTATACTCACCAAACGGATAAGCCAATACTTTCAGAAGCTGCCCGGTATGCTTGGAAATCAGACTTTCCGCCTCTTTTATCTCACCCACTAGGCGTTCACGCCAGTCTTTATCAGACTCACCTTCACGCTTCAAAATCATCTTCAAATGGGTATGCGTATGATTTCCAAATTCAACACCCTGCTCAGACATTTCCTTCATTTGAGCCCAGGTCATCGTATATTTATTGCCTTGCCCAACCGACTCTGTGTTCACAAAAACGGAAAAGGGCATATTGTATTCTTTCAAGAACGGCCAGGCTGTTTCATAAACCGATAGATAGGCATCATCAAAGGTAATGACAGCTGTTTTCCGAGAGGTTAACTTGCGTTCTTTCAAGCGCAATAACATCTCACGCAAAGAAATCACCTCGAAATTTTGCTCATGCAAATACTTCACATGCACTTCGAAGTCGTCTGGCTTGATGGACGTTAAGAAAGGCGTTTCATCGCTTACATGGTGATATTGCAGAATCACCACTGATTCATCGTTTTGCTCAAAGGCTTTTACGATGGATACGGAAAAAATCCAAAAAACAAGAATTAAAAGAAATTGAGAGAACCTCAAAACAACTCTATTTACTTTGCGCCGAGTTGCCACCGGCTCTTGATCTAACTGCATACCCATTACTACATCACTGAAATCATCGAATGAAAATCGATATTAGAACGGCTCACCTGCCTGAATATCAGTCCAAATGGACTAATGCGTAGTTTACCCTATTCAACAGCTTTCACCGAGAACAAACTCAAAGTTCTGGATAAACTAAACAAGACTGCCTGCGCCATTTATTGGATAATGCCCCACAGAATGTTAATAACTTGATATCAAAGAGAACAGCCATGCCAAATTGCCCTAAATGCGATTCAGAATATCCATACGAAGACGGCCCGAGTTATGTTTGCCCTGAATGCGCATACGAATGGCCAATCAACCCCGAAGACGATGAAGATCGCCTAATCGTAAAAGATTCCAACGGCAACATCCTAAACGATGGTGACAGCGTTACGGTTATTAAAGATTTGAAAGTAAAAGGCTCATCATCGGTCGTTAAAGTCGGCACTAAAATCAAAAACATCCGACTGGTCGAGAGCTCCGATGATCACAACATCGATTGTAAAGTCGAGGGTGTCGGCGCCATTAAGATCACACCGAAATACGTGAAAAAAGCGTAAAGAGAATAAGGCCAGCAAATGCTGGTCTTTTTGATTTTTAAAGCGCTCTTAATGCCTCATTGAACGGGCTCATTGAAAGATTTACCTATCATTTAACATTTCCTCTCAATACCCATCATTTCTTATTAAACATCACTATTGGTACTGTATTTGCTCCAAACTGTTCAAAGGTTTCACAGTAGCTTCCTTTAACTGACGTAAGCACAAGGAAAGATAATTCCATGCTTGATATCGGATTCTTTGAATTTGCTTTAGTTGTTCTCGTTACCCTATTAGTATTAGGCCCGGAACGACTTCCTGGCGCAGCCAGAACCCTTGGGCTCTGGATAGCACATGGAAAACTTATGGTCGCAAAATTTAATCGTGAACTAGATAATGAAATCGCTGAAGCCGAACTGCAGAAAGAATTGCTCAAACAATCCGAATCACCTTCGATTAATGAATCCAAAGACGCTAGTTAGCTCTTTTTAACGCACGCCCAATGATCTATTTTTGTTCGTTTCTAGTAACATGACAGGGATTGTGCACTACAACAGAATTGATTTAATTAATTCATCCTGCATTTTCTTAACAATCACACTCTCAGTAAACACTAACTCAGTAATAACTGTCATAGAAATCTTCCAAAAAAAACGCCGGAAAAACCGGCGCCCAACATAACAATTTTCACTTACTTTAGATGAATATAGAGAATAACTAGAGACCTAACTGACTCAAGCCAGGGTAATCCTTCGGACGGGGTTGACCGCTTGTCCATAGAAACAGTCGATCAGTTTCACTAATTGAAACATCATTGATACTGGCGTGACGAGTTTTCATATAGCCAAAATCATCAAACTCCCAATTTTCATTACCATAAGAACGAAACCATTTGCCCTGTTCATCCTGCCACTCGTAGGCAAAACGAACTGCAATACGATTTCCATCATGAGCCCAGATTTCCTTAATCAGACGATACCCATTTTCTTTTTGCCATTTATCCTGCAAAAACGACATAATCTCGGCTCTGCCATTTACAAACTGAGATCGATTTCGCCATCTAGAATCAGGGGTATATGCCTGAGCGACTTTCTCAGGCTGTTTGCAGTTCCAAGCGTCTTCAGCTTTACGAACTTTCATTATCGCCTCTTCGTAAGAAAAAGGCGGTAACGGTGGTCTTGTTGGTTGCTCTGTCATAGTAAACACTTACCAGCTTTTGTATGGCAGGAATTTACCATTGAGAGTCAGTAACACTCGATCACCTTTGGGATCTTCGATCTTATCTACTTCCATACTGAAGTCGATTGCACTCATGATCCCATCACCAAACTTTTCTTGAATCACTTCTTTAAGGGTTTCGCCGTAGACACCGACAACTTCATAGAGTCGATAAATAAGAGGATCGGTAGGCACCGCCTGATCCCAGATCTTTGTTGGGAAGGCTTCCAAAGCTGTGGCCACCTCTTGACCCAAACCGAGATACTCTGCAATGGCGGCCGCTTTCTCTGGTGGTGCGCTGTTCATTCCCAAACAAGCCGAGGTTAACCACACGGGGGACATGTCGAGTTCTTTACCCATTCTTTCCCACGAAAGCCCTTTCTCAAGTTTCGTGCTCACAATGGTTTCTGTCATAGTGATCTTATCCATAAAAACTCCTAATCGATTTGAAATCGCTTTAATTACGAACCTACGGCTTGCTTTAGCTCCAGGTTTTTTTCAGTGGGTGTTAAGGATGCTTCTTCAGTCGCTGATGTGTTTGACGGTGGTTCAGCATTTCCGCTGGTAATCTCATGAGATCGATTTACCAGGAAATTGACCAAGTGATTGCGAACTTCGTAGTAAGCCGGATCATCAATAATGTTGGCCCGATTTCGGGGCCGCGGAATATCGATCTTCACTGACTCTGCAATCTGTGCTTTTGGCCCGTTGGTCATTAACAGAATCCGATCGGAGAGCAAAATCGCTTCATCTACATCATGGGTAATCATGAATACGGTTTGCTGAGTTTCACTCCAGATCTTAATCAGTTCGTCCTGAATCACACCCCGAGTCAAAGCATCCAAAGCACCGAACGGCTCATCCAATAACAAGAGTTTTGGACTGGTTGCAAAGGCACGAGCAATACTGACTCGCTGGCGCATTCCCCCTGACAATTCAGATGGCTTCTTATGGATGGAATGTGACAGACCCACCATATCGAGATACTTGATACTATGTGCCTCGACTTCGTCTTTAGTCCAATTCGGCCAACGCGCTTTGACACCAAAGCTGACGTTTTGCAGAGTGCTTAACCAAGGCAACAGACTGTAGTTTTGAAACACTACCCCACGATCCAAGCTAGGGCCTGACACTTCTTTACCATCCATAATCACAGTGCCAGAGGATGGCTGATCAAGCCCTGCCAGAACATTAAGGATGGTAGATTTACCGCACCCAGAGTGGCCGATGATGCAAACAAACTCGCCCTTTTCAATGCCTACATTTACCTCTTCAAAAACGGTTAGATCTCCGTTTTTTGAGAGATAAACTTTGCTCAACCCCTCAACACTTACAAAATGATCACTCATGATTACTCCTCGTACTGCACCAGCTTGGCGACACTGCCCAAAGCAATATCCAGCAACATGCCAACCAGCCCGATCATCAGAATGGAAAAGATCACACTATTGAGATCAAGATTGTTCCATTCATTCCATACGTAGTAGCCAATGCCCGTACCTCCCACCAGCATCTCAGCCGCCACAATCACCAACCAGGCAATACCGATGGAGATTCGCATGCCGGTCAGAATAGTCGGTGCCGCTGCAGGCAAGATCACCGAGTACGCCGTCTTTAATTGGCTTAGCTCATGAGTTTGCGCTACCCGAATCCAGTCCGATCGAACATTCGCCACACCAAACGCGGTATTGATGAGCATTGGCCAGATGGAGCAGATAAAGATCACAAAGATGGCGGATTGCTCCGAGTCTTTAATGACAAACAGGGCCAACGGCATCCAGGCCAAAGGGGAAATGGGTCTTAACACTTGGATATAAGGATTTAAAGCCTTATACATCAAAGGCGACATACCAATTACGAAGCCCAAAGGGATCGCAATTAATGCTGCAGCCAGGAACCCCGTCAGAACCCGAAATAAGGAATATCCTAGCTGAATGCCAATACCTTTATCATTTGGACCTGCGTCATAAAAAGGATCGCTCAATTCACTCCAGGCATGAGCCAACACCTGAGATGGAGGAGGCACACGCGCTTCCTGATCAGAGCCGCCCATTAACAGTTCGTATTCTGATAATGCTCCTGAAGCTTCAGGAGGCTGATTCAATGCCTCCCAAAGTCCCAATGACATAAACAAAATGACGAACGAAACTATGATTGCTTTCGCATTTAAGCTCGCCACGATTACGCCCTCTTAATTGCAAAGCTGTTCACATATTCATCAGGTTTGGTGTAATCAAATTTCTTGCCCATGATGTAGTAGTTTTTATTGGTTTTGGATGGTGGTTCATAACCCAGATCTTTCATTACTTGAGCGGTCTCAGAGGCTACATAAACCTGCTCTGCAATACCTGTATAATCGATATCCCCCTTCACATAACCCCAACGTTTCATCTGTGTCAGAATCCATATCGCCATGGAATGCCATGGGAATGGATCAAAATCGATTCGATCCGGTACATCGTGAACTGTCTGCTCAATACCATCCACATAACGACCTGTGAGTACCTGACGCACAACAATTTCCGGCTGATTAAGATAATTCTTCGGTGAAATAGCTTTCGCAATTTCAGCGCGATTCTCCTGTTTTGCGGAATAATGGGTCGCATCAACTATGGACTTAAATAGCGCGGCGTATGTATTAGGCATCTCGGTAGCGAATTTCTGGCTACAAGCGAAAGCACAACATGGATGCCCCTCCCAGATATCCTTGGTTAAGGTGTGCAGGAAGCCGACCTTCTCAAATACTGCCCGCTGATTAAATGGATCAGGCGACAAATAACCATCCAGATTACCGGCGCGCAAGTTGGCCACCATTTCTGGTGGTGGAACCACTCGAATCTGAATGTCTTTATCTGGATCAATACCATGCTCCGCCACGTAGTAACGCAAGAGGAAGTTATGCATGGAATAATCAAATGGCACTCCAAACTTGAAGCCCTTCCAGTCTTTTGGGTTGCGTTTATCTTTGTGTTTATTGTGAAGCACAATGGCCTGACCATTAATATTCTCAACAGCCGGCATGATGTATGGGGTTGCAGTTGAACCGGCGCCCATGGTCATAGCCAAAGGCATCGGCGTCAGCATATGTGACGCGTCATACTCACCATTCAGAGATTTATCACGCGCTACCGCCCAACCTGCGGTTTTAATCACATCGACATCCAAACCGTACTTGGCATAAAAACCCATAGGCTGAGCCATAATGATTGGCGTAGCACAGGTAATCGGAACAAAACCCACTTTGAGCTTTTTCTTTTCCAACGGGCCAAACGAATCTTTAACCGCTGCCTTCACTTTATCCATAGGGATAGTAGTCGCCAACGCGGCTGCAAATGCCCCGGCACCCACAGTCTTAATAAATTGGCGACGGGAAGGATCATTATGACCAAACACTCCACGAACGATTGCACTTTCAATGACGCGATCCATCATGTCATCTTCAGTATCAAAGGTCTCTTTCGGTCTATATGCAGAACCATGAGCCTGTGGCTGTGTTTCAGCTTTGGCGATTTGCTTTTCTAACGCGGCCTGACGTTGATAATCAGTAATACTTGCGCCATGAATTTTCTCAGCCTGACAAGATTCACACTGACAATTTTTGGTGTGAGTAAGTCGGATGTCGCCATCAAATGGATTACCTAAGCTTTTTGGTGCCATGTTTGTCTTCCTTTTGTCGAGCTTTTATTTGTTCAGCATTAAAGAGTTAAAGTTTGTGCAATCATTTACCAAAAGAGCTGATTTGCCCTCTTTTTGATCAAACCAAGTTCGTTTTAGCTATATACCGCTTGAAGTACTTATTAACGCTAATCACTAAACTTGCTTTTTTATTCGATAACCAGAGAAGAGCAAGGCGAATGCCAAACCCAAAAAAATAAACATAACCAACTGATTTAATTGAACTTTAAATAAAAAAAGATAAAAATATCGAACTACCAAATTTCGTAATTAACGAAATCACGTAACTCAACTACGAAAACTCGTATTCATGGTCTGAAATTTGATAGCACTTTATCCGGACTATAAAGTTTTTATTCAACAGTCGATTAAGGGTTCGTGATGCATGATCGTTTTTTTAACTATTCAGCATTGGCGCAGCTAGTAGTGGATCCATACCACGACCACATCATCTCGGCCAATCAGGAAGCCTGCAGCCTTCTGGGACAAGATCTCCAGCAACTTCAAGTAATGCGACTTAGCAAACTTTTCATTCAAAATTTTTCTGAACTGATCTCTTTTACTCAGGAGGTCATAAACAATGGCAAAGGTTGGTCGGACCGGATGAAAATTGGAGACAAAGGTATTCCAGTTGAGATATCTGGTCGTTTTACGGAAGCCGGTGAAGAACAACTCCTATACTTATCCATCCAACGAATCTCGGACATAGACCGAATGCGGACATACTCCGAAGCCGATCAACACTACCAATCAGGCATTGGACATTGGCAACGTGTCGCACAGGTCTTCCAGGAGTTTGAACGAGAAAATCAATTATTGTTGGATGCAGCGGGCGAAGGTATTTATGGTGTAGATGCCAAAGGCAATACCACCTTTGTTAACCCGGCTGCCCAACAAATTCTAGGTTATACCGATCAAGAATTAGCAGGGAAGAATATGCACACCATGGTGCACCATTCCTTATGCGATGGTAGTCACTTCCATGCAAAGGATTGCCCTATCTATGCTGCGTTCAATGAAGGCACCGTGCAGAAAGTTGATGATGATGTGTTTTGGCACAAATCCGGAAAAGCCATCGACGTGGAATACACCAGCACTCCTATTTTGGAACAAGGCAGCATCATGGGCGCTGTTGTTGTGTTTCGAGATGTCACCCAGAAGAAGACCGATAATAGACGCTTACTGGCCGCCCTCTCAGAAGTTGAAGAATTAAAAAACCGATTAGAACTTGAAAACGCTTATTTACAGGAAGAAATTAATTCAGAGTTCAACCATCACCAGATCATAGGTAAAAGCCAACCCATTCAGACCTTGCTCAAACAAATTTCTATGGTGGCACCGACCGAAGCAACAGTACTGATTCATGGCGAATCCGGAACGGGTAAAGAACTGATCGCACGAGCCATTCATGAAGAAAGCGATCGGAACGGGCGATCATTGATTCGGGTAAATTGCGCAGCTATTCCAGAAGATCTCTTCGAAAGCGAATTTTTTGGTCATATAAAAGGAGCCTTTACTGGCGCCACCCAAGATCGAGCTGGCCGTTTTGAATTAGCCAATGGCGGAACGTTATTTCTTGATGAGGTAGGAGAAATTCCTCTACATCTTCAAAGTAAATTACTTCGAGTCCTTCAGGAGCAACAATTTGAACGCATCGGTGATGATAAAACACGAAGCGTGGATGTAAGAATCATTGCTGCAACTAACCGTCATTTACAAACCTTAGTCAGCGAGGGGAATTTTAGGGAAGATCTATATTTCCGACTGAATGTATTTCCTATCCATTCAGCACCATTGAGAGAGCGGGCCGAAGACATTCCATTACTGACCCAACACTTTCTAGAAAAGTCCTGCGCCCGCTCAGGTAAGCAGCCATTGAAAGTACCAATCAACGAACTGCAAAAGCTACAAAGCTATCACTGGCCTGGCAATATTCGTGAGCTTGAAAACGTGATTGAGCGACAAGTAATCTTGTCACAGGGAACCACACTAATGTTTGAAGGATTAGAACCGACTATCAGTTCAATTTCGTCTCACACCACAAAAAGCATCGCTTCAAATACAGTTAAAACAATCACTGAAATGCAAAGAATGGAATACGATAATATCGTACTGGCATTAGAGACCTGCAAAGGGAAAATCTTTGGTGATGATGGCGCTGCTGGATTGCTTGGTATTAAACCTACGACCCTCACATCAAAGCTTAACAAAATGAAGATAGATGCCAGGAAATTCAAAGCAAATCAAATACCTGCATAACAAGCAAATCGAAGGCCGCTTTCTTCAGTAGAAAACGAACCGACGACCTTCACGGCCGAAATTTCAATATCAGCCGAGCATAAAAAAAGCCGATATAAAAATATCGACTTTTTTAAATCTGGTTGCGGGGGCCACTGTTTTTGTGAAGAACGAACCGACGTCCGTCGGTTAGACCCGCCCAAATGCAAAAAGGCCGACATAAAGTCGACCTTTTAATGTTTGGTTGCGGGGGCCGGATTTGAACCGACGACCTTCGGGTTATGAGCCCGACG
>Ga0255776_10003921_pt1 | contig 15831 bp, 13 predicted proteins | sample 071ome_19_FD_179974 | JGI IMG/M metagenome (GOLD analysis project Ga0255776, IMG submission 179974) | Coastal salt marsh microbial communities from the Groves Creek Marsh, Skidaway Island, Georgia - 071413AT metaG (version 2) | ecosystem: Environmental > Aquatic > Marine > Intertidal zone >... | reverse complement strand
TCATCCGGGTTCAGATAGGGAAACTCCCCCTTTTGCGGCGGGTGGGCGAACGTACAGTAGGCGCAGACATCGCGGCACAGCCGGGTCAGGGGTATGAACACCTTGCGGGAATAGGAAATATTGTGGTCATGCCCCGCATCGCGCAATTCCGCAGCGCGCGAGAACAGCGCCGAACAATCGGGCGCCCGCGCCAGGGATAAAAGTCCGTCCCGGGTCAATCGTCTTTCTTTATATATTTGCGGAATTCGGGCGGGCGCTTTTCGAGAAACGCGTTTACGCCTTCTTTCGATTCATCGGTGTCATAGAACAGCGCCAGAGATTCAAACCCGAGCTGCCCGATGGCGCGGATATTTTCCGAATCCGCGTTGAAGCTGCGCTTGGCGATGGCAATGGCGGTCGGGCTCTTTTCCATGATCTCCGCGACCCAGCGTTCGACCTCCGCATCCAGGTTGTCATCGGCCACGACCGTATTGACCAACCCCATGTCGAGCGCTTCTTTGGCGCTGTAGCGGCGGCAGAGATACCAGATCTCTCGCGCCTTCTTCTCACCCACGATCCGCGCCAGATAGGCCGTTCCCCATCCCGGATCGACGGAACCGACCTTGGGGCCCACCTGTCCGAACACCGCGCTTTCCGATGCGATTGTCAGGTCGCAGACGGTGGCCAGCACATTGCCGCCTCCGATGGCGTATCCCTGTACCCGCGCGATGACCGGTTTTGGCACGTCGCGAATGGCGCTTTGCAGATCCTCGACCGGCAACCCGATCGTGCCGCGTCCGCCATAGGACCCGTCATGCGCGGATTGGTCGCCGCCGGTGCAAAACGCCTTGTCGCCCGCGCCGGCCAGTACGATGACGCCGATCTCCTTGTCCCAGCCCGCCTTGTGGATGGCGTGGATCAGTTCTTCGCAGGTCTCCGCGCGAAAGGCGTTATAGACGTTTGGCCGGTTGATGGTGATCCAGGCCGCACCGTTACGCACTTCGTAGAGGATATCTTCGTACTCGCTCATCGTTCAGCCATGCATTGTGAGCCCGCCGGAGACGGAAATCGTCTGTCCGGTAATGTATCCCGCGTCGTCGCTCGCCAGAAATGCGACGATGCCTGCGTAATCTTCCGGCACGCCGAGGCGTTTCATGGGGATGGCGCGGGCGAGCCCTTCGGCGATTTTCGCCCCGTCGCCGGAGGCGGCCTTGAATTCATCGAAAAGCGGCGTGTCGGTCGGGCCCGGACAGACGCAATTGACCTGCACGCCACGCCGCGCGCATTCCCGCGCCACGGTCTTGGAAAAAGCAATGATGCCGCCCTTGCAGGCGGAATAGACGGCCTCGCCGGATGAGCCGACGCGGCCGGCATCGGAGGATATATTCACGATCCGCCCGCCACCGGCTTCGATCATGCGGGGCAGGACGACGTGATGCATATTCAGCGGCCCGTAAAGATTGATCGCGATGATCTTGTCCCAGAAATCGCGGTCGGTATCGATAAAGGCGATGGGCAGATCCCATCCCGCATTATTAACCAGAATATTTACCGGGCCTGAATCCGCCTCAAACGCGTCTACGGAGGCGTCCACCGCGTCCCTGTCCGTGATGTCGGTGGGGTAAAATGTCGCCTTGCCGCCCGCGGCCTCTATTTCCGATACGGTCTCGGCTGCGCCGTCTTTGTTGATGTCGAAAACCGCGACGGCACAGCCTTCAGCCGCCAGGCGCTTGGCGATTTCCCGGCCGATCCCTGATCCCGCGCCGGTCACGATGGCTTTTTTTCCGTCAAGACCGTTCATTCTTCATCATCCCGGGGGCTGCCCGCCATCATCCGCACCGCGCGGTAGGTAATGACGGTGTCGCCATGCTGGTTCTTGATGTCATTTTGCGTCGTGACGATCCCGCGATTGCCCTTGCTGGTCGGGCGGACGCCTGTGACGGTTACTTCCGCGTGGACCGTGTCGCCGGCGAATACCGGTTTCAGGACTTTCTTTTCGACTTCCAGCAATGCCAGCCCGGTTGTCTGCATGGTCGACTGGCACAAGAGACCCTCGATCATCGTATAGGTGCAGGCGGCGGGGACGACCCGGCCCTTCATCACCCCATGATCCTCGGTAAAGGAAAGATCGGTAAACAGCGTTTCGACCATGCCGGTGACACCGATGAAATTGACGATATCCGGTTCGGTAATCGTCCGGTTCAGGGTCTTGAACCGGTCGCCTTCCGAAAGCTGGTCCCAATAAAGCCCGACACCGATTGTTTTCAGATTTTCAGACACGTAACCCTATGATTTCCGTTGCATTCCATCGGCGGTGACGCCAGCGCGCACCATCTCCGATATTTCGCCGGCTGAAAACCCGGCTTCGGCAAGAATCTCGGCGCTATGTTCCCCCAGATTGGGCTGCAGCCGGTCAATCGATCCCGCCGTCTCGCTGTAACGGACGGGCAGATCGGGCAGTACGATATCGCCTTCGGTCGGATGGTGGTGCCGGGTGAAAAATCCGATGTCGGATAGATGCGGATCGGAGGGCAAATCCTCAATATTCTCAATCCGCGCACAGGGAATTTCGAGCGCGATGAGGGTTTTTATCCAGTCATCCGTGGTCCGCGCGGTCATCTGTTCGCCGGCGATACGGTATAGCTCGTCGATATTGTCGGAGCGCGATCCAAGCGAATCGAAACGCGGGTCGTCGTTGAGCTCCGGCAGTCCGACCTCGGCCCAGAATTTTTTCCATTGCGGGTCCGTATAAACCAGCATGCAGATATAGCCATCGGCTGTTTTATAGGGCCGCCGCCAGGGGACGAGAACACGCGTGTATCCCATCCCGCCCTCGATCGGTGGATCGAAAGTCGCGCCGAATAAATGTTCGACCATGTTGTAGGACACCATGCATTCAAACATCGGAATTTCGACAAATTGGCCTTTCCCCGTGCGCTCGCGGTGAAACAAGGCCGCGTTAATCGCGCTTGTGGCAAACAGGGCTCCGGTCTTGTCGGCGATAACGGTCGGGGTGTAGCGGGGCTCCCCGATCAGCCGCGCCATTAAATCCGCCGTGCCGCTTTGCCCCTGGATCACATCGTCATAGGCCGGTTGCCCGGCATAGGGGCCGTCGGCGCGAAAGCCGTGCAAACCCGCGTAAACAATCCGGGGATTTCGGGCCAGCACCGCCTCGTGCCCGAAGCCCAGCCGGGCTATTTTTTGCGGCCGGATCGAATGAACGAAAACATCCGCGCCGTCGACCAGTCTCCACAGGGCTTCCTGACCTTTCTCCTGTTTCAGATTCAGAACCAGAGAGCGCTTGTTGCGGTTGAGCCCCATGAACAAGGCGGCCATTTGCGGCGATTTTCGCGGCCCGGTTTTGCGGGTCGTGTCGCCCTCCGGGGCTTCGATCTTGATTATGTCCGCGCCCAGATCACCCAGCTGCTGCGTACAGAAGGGCCCGAAAACGACTGAGCTGAGATCGAGAACGCGAATACCGGAAAGCGGACCTGCCATCAAAAACCCTTTTGTCTCAGCGCCAGATAAAGTCGTTTTCGTCGAGTTGCGCGGTCGCCACTGTATAGTCTTGGGTGGAACCCGGCCATTGTGTGACGACCTTGCCGGTTTCCGTCTGGAAATAGTTGAGACAGTTATTCGCCGTCATCGTGCTTTCGGAAAGGCGTTTTTGAATATCCGCATTGAACGCGTCCTGACGTTCCTTGCGGACCATGACTGATCGCGTCTTCTTCGCATCAAGTGCCTGGATGGCTTCAGTGATATAGCGGGCCTGACATTCCAGCATGTGAATGATGCTGCCCGCGAGGTTGGTGTTCGGCCCGTACATGATGAACAAATTCGGAAATCCGGCGACCGTCATGCCGAGATAGGCTTCCGGTCCACCGCGCCAGCTCGCCTGAAGTTTTTCTCCGCCGATACCGGTAAAATCGACCGGGGCCAGATATTCCGTGGTCCGGAACCCGGTATTGTAAATAATGACGTCGATGTCGCGATATGTTTCGCCTGCCGCGACCAGACCGTGCGGCAGGATTTCCGTGACCTCGGCGTGGATCAATTCGACATTGTCGCGCATCAGCGCCGGGTACCAGTCATCGGATCGCAAAACCCGTTTGCACCCGAACGGATAATCGGGCGTCAGTTTGGCGCGCAATTCCGGATCGGGGACGGTCTTCTCCAGATAGTCCAGAAATCCCTGCTGGGCGGCGCGGGTCTTCTCAGACGAATAACGCCTGTCTGAATTATTGACCATCTCCTGATAGATTTCCCGGCGTTCTTTCCGGCGCTCTTCCGGCGGGGCCGCACTGTCGAAATCATCGGCGCCGCGCGACGCGATTTTCGGGGTCACATATTGCGCGGAACGTTGAAATACCAGTAGCGAGCGGACTTCCGGCGCGATCGCCGGGACGAATTGGATCGCGCTGGCGCCCGTACCGACAACGGCGACGCGTTTTCCGGTCAGATCGATATCGTGGTTCCATTGCGAGGAGTGAAAACCCGGCCCTTTGAAACGGTCGACCCCGGGCAGCTCGGGCAGACGTGCACGGTTAAACAATCCCATTGCGGAAATGACGATGTCGGCTTCCGATGTTTCGCCGGTATCGAACTCAAGCCGCCACCGCGCTTCTTGTTCGTCGAAGGCAGCCGATTTCAGCCCGCATTCAAAGGAAATCCTGTCGGCGATCCCGTATTTCCCGGCGCAATGCTCGATATAGTCCCGGATTTCATCACCGGGCGCATAGCGTTTGCTCCAGGGATAATCCTGTTCGAAGGAATAAGAATAAAGAACGGAAGGCACGTCGCAGGCGACGCCGGGATAAGTGTTGTCGCGCCATACGCCGCCCGGCGCGGCTGATTTTTCAAAAAGCCGGAATTCAGGGAAGCCGGCATTCTTCAATGCGATTCCCATGGCGATGCCGCCAAAACCAGCGCCGACAATGGCGATATCCATTTCCCGTTTCACGAATATTCCTTTCGTGGGCACCGGCTAATCGTAAATGGCGCGGACCCATGGCGGCAACCCGGCCGGTCTATGGGGAAATGGGTAATCCGGCGGTCCGGGTTTTATCCGAACCGCCGGTCCCTCAAATTACTGCAGCGGTGAGAAACTAGACGGCAGAACGATTTTGTTGGTCTGGATCTGCAGCGTCTCGCGCCGGCCCTTGGGCGGCCAGATGCCCTTTGCCGCGGCCTCGGCCCGGACTTCCGCCCGGTGATCCAGGCTTTCATAGCTCCAGATATGGACGAATTTGTTCAGCCCGCCGGATTCCGTATGCATCGCCATGACCAGCGGCGACAGCTCCTCGCGTTTCGGCACCGCCTTGGCCCAGTTCTTGTAAACTTCGCCGATCATGCCGGGGATGACCTGATATTCCCGCCATTCGAAGATCGGCCCCATCTTTCCCTTGGGGAATTCGGGCGTCAGCGGCGACGGATGGAAAATTTCCGACTGCATGTGCTCCTGCAGATGCGCCACCTTTGGCGGCCAGGCATATTTCTTGTCGCTGACGGAACGCGCGCGTTTTTTCTCGCGTTCACCCGCGTCCTTGTAAGGCCAAATGTGAATGACCTCGTTCAGCATGCCGATTTCTGTAAAAAAGAATGCAGAAAGCTTTGAGAGATTTTTTCGCTTTTCATATGCCTTGCCGAAAACTTTTATGAATTCCGGCACGCCCCGTGGTTTAAGGCGATAGGTTCTGACTTCATAAATCATGGCCGTGGTTCCTCCTTTTTGGATTTTTATGACGCCTCGGGAAGTTTCCAGCGTTTTGCACCCGATGAACAGGGAAAACTTGACGGATTTTTACATTAATGTGATGAGACAGGCTGAGATGCCGCCGTTAGTTTGACGATTCCGCCCCCGGGTTCCTATGGTGGCGGCGTTTGATCCGGAAACGCGCGCGGCGGCAAGGTCCGTTGGCTTGTCCGGCTCTCCATCGGGTCTATATCAGACCGGCCATCCGAACCGCAGCCGACAAGAAGCCGCCAAGCGATGGAATAAACCAAACGACGATGAGGAATCCATTGAAACGCATCCTTCCCCTTGCATTGCTTGGAGCGGCGCTCGCGCTCGGCACAAATGCGCCGGCTGTCGCCGCCGACAGTTTCGTATTCACGGCCATTCCCGATCAGGACGAAAGCCGGTTGAAAACCCGCTTTAACAAAATCGCCGGATATCTGAGCAAGAAGCTCGGTGTCGACGTAAAATATATCCCGGTGAAATCCTATTCCGCCGCGGTGACGGCTTTTCGTAACAACCAGGTGCAGCTGGCCTGGTTCGGTGGTCTTTCCGGGGTCCGGGCCCGCGATCTGGTTAAGGGATCGCAGGCCATTGCGCAGGGCAAGGAAGACCTGGAATTCGTCACCTACTTCATCGCTCATTCCAGCACCGGTCTTAAGGAAAGCAAGGATTTCCCCAAGGGGATCGCCGGCAAGACCTTTACCTTCGGTTCCAAAGGGTCCACTTCGGGCCGGCTGATGCCGGAGTTCCACATCCGGAATGCACTTGGCGCGCCTGACAAGGTGTTTTCACGCGTCGGATTCAGCGGTGATCATTCCCGCACCATCGCCCTGGTCCAGTCGGGCGCCTATCAGGTCGGCGCGACCAACTTCAAGGTCTGGGAAAAAGAAGTAAAGCTCGGCAAGATCGATCCCAAGAAAGTCAGCGTCATCTGGCGGACTCCGACTTATCCCGATTATCAGTGGTCGATCCGGGGAGACGTCGATTCTAAATTCGGCAAGGGCTTTGTGGCCAAAGTCAAAAAAGCGCTTCTGGATATGAAGGACCCGGACCTGCTGAAATCCTTTCCGCGCTCTGCCTTCATTCCCGCCGGGAATGACGATTACGAGCCGATCCGCAAAACGGCAAAGGCGATCGGACTGATTGACTGATGGCGGTTGTCGAGATCAGGGGAGAATCGGCGGGCTATGCCGGGAAAACGGTTCTCTCCGATCTCGATTTATGTGTCGAGCCCGGAGAACGCATCGCCCTGGTGGGTGAGAGCGGCGCCGGTAAATCGACATTGTTGCGGATGATTTATGAGCGCTGCGCTGAGAGCGCGGCGCTTGTTCCGCAGGAATTCGGTCTCGTGCAGGCGCTGACCGTCTTTCACAACATTTATATGGGCCAGCTTCACTGCCGGTCCGTCTGGCGCAACTTGCGTAACCTGCTCTGGCCCCGCCGCGACGATGTGGCGGAGGTGCGCGCTGTCGTCGAAAATCTCCGTCTGGAAGACAAACTGTTCACCGGGGTCGGCGAACTGTCCGGCGGGCAGCAACAGCGCACGGCCGTCGGGCGGGCGCTTTATCATCCCGGCACTGTGTTGGTGGCGGACGAACCGGTTTCCTCGGTCGATGAGCATCAGGCACGCGAAATTCTCAACACGCTGAATTCCGAAAAAGAAACGGTCATCATCGCCATGCATGACCGGGCGCTTGCAATCGAATCTGCCGACCGGCTGATCGGCATTAAGGGCGGCAGGATTGTCTTGGACGAACCTTCCGCCGGGATGATTCCGGCAGACCTCGATAAGCTTTATCGGGTCGCCGACGCGTGAGTGTGGACAGGCCGTCATCCCCACTCGCCCGAACGACGGGCATTTTTTTTGGCATCGCCATCATTTGCGCGGCCTTTGCCGATCTGGCGATTACCACCGTCGACCCCTGGGCGGAATTCGGGCGGCTGCTAAACGGGGTTATAACCCCTGACTTCTTCTCCACCGACAGCCTCGCACTTTCGCTTGGCTATACGATAGCCTTCGCGATTTTGGGCGTGGCGCTTGCCAACCTCGCAGGGCTCGGTCTCGCGCTTCTGTTTTTCAGCCGAACCGTCCGGGTGTTCTGTGCCGTGATCCGCGCGGTGCATGAGCTGTTCTGGGCGCTGATATTCCTGCAATTGTTCGGCCTGTCTCCGCTGACCGGCATTCTCGCGATCGCGGTGCCGTATGCGGGGATCATTGCCAAGGTCTATGCCGAAATTCTCGAAGAAGCCGACCAGACGCCCCTCAAGGCGTTGCCAGCCGGAACGGGGTGGGCATCATCGTACCTGTTTGTGCGCCTGCCTGACGCCTGGGTACATTTCAAGTCTTATTCGATGTACCGGCTGGAATGCGGTCTGCGCTCCAGCGCGGTATTGGGTTTTATCGGCCTGCCGACGCTCGGCTTTCACCTCGAAACGGCGTTCAAGGAAGGGCTTTATTCAGAGGTGTCCGCGTTGTTGATCCTGTTTTACGTCGTTATTGCCACCATGCGGTTCTGGATGAAGCGTCCGCTTCTGCCGCTTTATCTGGTCGCGGCGGCACTGATCCTGCCCTGGGGCGTGGAATTCTCCCTCTCCAATATCGCGCGATTCCTGACTGAAGACATCGTGCCGTTCCCATTGCGTGACAGCACGGCGTCGATGGGTGACTGGCTGCATCTGCTGCTGGTTCAGCAGGCCTGGCCCGGTGTCGTGGCGACCCTTCAGCTCACCATGATCGCGCTGTTGGTGACCGGCCTATTGACCATGCTGTTTTTCCCGCTGATTTCACCGTTGCTGCTGGGTGCGAAATCACGGGTTGTCGGGCATGTGTTTCTGGTGATTGCGCGCTCGACGCCGGAATATCTGCTGGCCTTCATTCTGTTGCAGCTTTGGGGGCCGTCGATGTTGCCGGCTGTTGTAGCGCTTTCGCTGCATAACGGGGCGATCATCGGGCATTTGGTTGGGCGCTATACGGAAAATATTCGACTAAGACCGGACGCCGCGTCGGGCGCGAACAAATATTTTTATGAGGTATCTCCCCGCGTTTACCGGCCCATGTTGGCGCTGCTGTTTTACCGGTGGGAGGTTATTCTAAGAGAAACGGCTATTCTCGGCATGCTGGGGATCGCGACATTGGGGTTTTACGTTGACAGCGCCTTCGCTGATCTGCGCTTTGACCGGGCCTTGGTGCTGATCGCGGTGACTGCCTTGCTGAATATCTGTATCGACGCGATTTCGCGCGCTGTCCGCAGCCATTTGCGTCTACAAACCAGTCTGGAGCATCGTTAGAAAATGCAATCTTCCCATATCCCCATCGTCAAGGATCTCGTCCTTATCGGCGGCGGCCATTCCCACGTGACGGTTCTCAAGCGCTTCGCGATGAAGCCCGTGCCGGGGGTACGGCTGACCCTGATTTGCCCTGACGCGCATACGCCCTATTCGGGGATGCTGCCGGGGTTTGTCGCCGGGCATTACGATTATGACGACGTTCATATCGATCTCGGCGCCCTGGCGCGTTTCGGCAATGCCCGTTTCTATCACTCGACCGTTACCGGGCTGAATATCGCGGCGAAGACCATCCAGTGTGATAACCGGCCTGATATCCCCTACGATCTGCTTTCGATCAATACCGGGTCCACGCCCAACACCTCTCACGTGACCGGTGCCACGGGAAACGTCGTGCCGGTAAAGCCGATCAATAATTTTCTCAGCCGCTGGCAGGCATTAAGCGACCGCGCAATGGCGCATGACGGGCCGATGCGCATCGCCGTTGTCGGCGCGGGCGCGGGCGGCGTGGAAACTCTGCTGGCGATCCAGTTCCGGCTGCGCCATATGCGCGCGGCGGCGGGCCGGCCCGCGGACAATATCGAATTCCATCTGTTCAGCAATTCAACGGAAATCCTGCCCACCCATAACCCGTCCGTTCGCCGGATTTTCGCCCGGGCGCTCAAGGACAGGGGTGTGATCCTGCATCTGGAAGACCCGGTGACAGAGGTGGCGGCCGGTCTGCTGAAAAGCGCCGATGTCGGCACTTTGGAGGCTGATGAAATTCTTTGGGTCACGGCGGCCGGCGCGCCCGACTGGCCGCGCGAAGCGGGGCTTGATGTCGATGAAAACGGCTTTATCAGGGTGCTGGATACGCTGCAAGCCACCAACCATCCTGATATCTATGCCGCGGGCGATGTGGCCGCGATGATCAATCATCCGCGGCCTAAATCCGGCGTGTTTGCGGTGCGCCAGGGAAAGCCGCTTGAACGGAATCTGCGCCGCGCGCTTCTGGGGCGGGAACCCGTGCCATTCCGCCCGCAAAAGCGGTTTCTCAGCCTGATTTCCACCGGCGACAAATACGCGGTTGCCTCCTATGGCGGGTTTTCCGCCAGAGGCCGCGCGATCTGGAAATGGAAAGACTGGATCGATGTTCGTTTCATGCGGAAGTTCAACGAGCTTCCGGATATGGCGGATGAAGAAAATACCGATCTTCCCACCGGGCTCGCCAGCGAAGAGGTGGTCAAGGAAATTTCCGCCATCGCCATGCGCTGCGGCGGTTGCGGGGCCAAGGTCGGGGCGACGGTGCTGTCCCGCGCGCTGAACGCGCTTAAACCGGCGCCGCGCGATGACGTATTGATCGGGTTGCATGAACCCGACGATGCAGCGGTGGTTACTGTGCCGCCGGGCAAGGCGATGGTGCATACGGTGGATTATTTCCGTGCGATGGTCGATGACCCCTATATCTTCGGCAAGATCGCGGCCAATCATTCGCTTGGCGATATCTATGCGATGGGGGGCGAGCCGCAAACCGCGCTCGGTATTGCGACTGTGCCTTTCGGGGTCGAGGAAAAAGTCGAGGATACGCTGACCCAGATGATGGCGGGGGCGCTGGAAATTTTGAACGACGCCAATTGTGCATTAGTTGGCGGTCATACCTCGGAGGGGCCCGAACTCAGCCTCGGCTTTGCGGTAAACGGATTGATCGACCGTGAACAAATCATGCGCAAGGGGGGGCTGCGGCCGGGCGACAGGCTGATCGTTACCAAGCCGATAGGCACCGGGACATTGTTCGCCGCCGATATGCGGCATAAGGCGAAGGGGCGGTGGATCGCCGCCGCGCTGGACCATATGGTGATGTCGAACCGGCTCGCGGCCGACTGCCTCGTCGAACACGACTCACGCGCGGCGACCGATATCACGGGGTTCGGGTTGCTCGGTCACCTGGTGGAGATGGTGCGGGCGTCTGAAGTCGACGTGGTCCTGGAACTCGGGGCCGTGCCGCTGATGGATGGTGCGGCGGATACGGTTAAGGCCGGAATCGTTTCCTCGCTGCAGCCGCAGAATGTGCGGCTGCGCCGCGCGGTCGCCAATCTGGAGGAAGCCGGGAAGGACCCGCGCTATCCGCTGATTTTCGATCCTCAGACGGCGGGCGGGCTGCTGGCCGGCGTACCGGCGGACAGGGCGGAAGATTGCGTAAAGGCGTTGATCGCGCTGGGCTACAACCGGACTGCAATCGTCGGCGAGGTTACTGAACAGTCCGACCGGTTGGAGCCGATTACGATACAAATCTGATTAAATCTTTCCATGCGCGCATCTCGCGCGCCGGGATGAACAGCTCCTGTTTGGCCTTCGCCTGACGTTCCAGCGTCTTCAGGAATTTTGAATCCGTCTCAGCGCGGGTCAGGATTTTGGCCAGGTCGGCTTCATCCCCGACCCGGAAATAGCCCGAATAATCGTCCCCCAGCAGCCCGATATTGCCCTCGATATCGGACGCGATCACCGGCAGGCCGCAAACGATGGCTTCCGACACCACATTCGCGCCGCCTTCCATGACGGAGGAAATCACCATGGCGTGTGACCGTGCGAACTGGCGGCGCACGGCCCAGCCCGGCACCTCGCCGCGCCAGTCGAATCGCGGGTTGGCGGTGGCTTCCGTCATTGCCTGCTTCTCCCAATTGGCGTCATGCGCCTTGCCGAGATGCACGACATGCAGGCGGGATGTTTCCGGTACCTGCCGGGCCGCCAGCGCGGCACGCAATGAATCTTTCTCATCCCGCAAATGACCAATGACGCAGATCTCGAAACGGCTCCTGGCCGGAACGCGCGGCCGGGGCAGGGGAAGCGAGGATTGGTGAATGACGTTCAGTTTCTTTCCGAAGCGTTCCGGGATCGATTTCCACACCAGATCATGCAGACAGACCAACGCTGTGGCCCGGTCCATCGACTCATGGGTTTCTTCCGGGTGGGATTTCTGAAACCCGTATATATCGGTACCGGCCAGCAGCACGATCAGCGGCCGGTTCGGATAAGCATCCGAAAAGGCGCGAATGGACTTGGCCGACCGCCAAGCATGCACCGCGACCATCATATCGGCATCCGCCCCGTCATCCTGTTCCGATATGCGCACGGCGTGGCCGAGGCCGCGCAATATCCGCGCCCAGCGCACGGCGGTGGCGCGATTTCCGGCGCGAGACTGTTTCCCCGCCGGGGTGACAAGGCTAATCTTCATGAGGTCCTTTTAACCCGTAAGAAGATGCCCGAACAACGCAATAAGGAATATCTCTCCGCCATGATGCGCAGCGCTCATCAGCGCACCATGGAAATGATCGAGGGGTTGAACGACGAACAGCTGATCGGTCCCAAATTGCCGATCCTTAACCCGATGCTTTGGGAAATCGGCCATGTCGCCTGGTTCCACGAACAGTTCATCCTGCGCAAGGAACATGGGCACCCACCGATACTTGATCGCGGCGACCGGCTCTATGATTCGATCGCCATCAACCACGATCAACGCTGGGATCTGCCGCTTTATACGCTGCGGGAGATGAAGGATTATCTCCGGGCGGTAATGGAAAAATGCCTTGATGGGCTGGAGGACGGGCTCGCGTCGGAGCGCGATTCATACCTGTATCAGTTCACCACTTTCCATGAGGATATGCATGACGAGGCCTTTACCTGGGCGCGTCAGACGCTCGCCTATCCGGCGCCGGAACTGAAACCCGACGGGCAAACCGGCGCATCGGCGCGGGACGGAAAACGCGCGCCGGTGGGGGCGGGCGATGCCTTGATCCCCGGCGGGACGTTTGAACTCGGCGCGCGGCGCGACGCGGCGTTTTATTTCGATAATGAAAAATGGGCGCATCCCGTGACCGTCGCGCCATTCAAAATGGCCAAGGCCCCGGTGACGAACGCCGAATTCGCTGAGTTCGTCGAGGACGGCGGGTATGAGGCCGACGCGCTCTGGTCCGAAGACGGGCTGGTATGGCGGAACGCGGCTGGTGCGTCCCATCCGGTCTATTGGCGACGCGATGCCGCTGACGGTTGGCAAATGCGGCGATTTGATCGCTGGCTCGATTTGCCGATGGATGAACCTGTCATTCATATCTGCTGGTATGAGGCGAATGCGTTTTGCCGCTGGGCGGACCGCCGGTTGCCGAGCGAGGCCGAATGGGAATTCGCCGCCACCATGCGGCCGGGTCCGGACGGAAAGCTCACCAAACATCCCTACCCGTGGGGCGATCAAACCCCGACGCCGGACCGGGCCTGTCTCGATGCGTATTCGCTGGGATGCGTGCCGGTGGATCATTGTCCCGATGGCGAAAATGCATGGGGTTGCCGCCATCTGATCGGCAATGTCTGGGAATGGACGTCCGATACGTTCGGCCCCTTCGCCGAATTTTCGCCGGACGATTACAGGGAATATTCCGAACCCCTGTTCGGGTCTACCAAGGTATTGCGCGGCGGGGCCTGGACGACACGGTCGCGCTACGCCAATGCGATCTACCGCAATTACTTCCAGCCCGACCGCCGCGATATCCTCGGCGGGTTCAGGACGTGCGCGCTTTAGGACTCAGACGGACCCTGTCGGTTTCCAGGCCCGGGTGAGCGGCGTTTCGCGTTCCGGCGGGGTGAAAATCACCGGCTCGCGGCAGCCTTCCGCCGCCTCGTCCGGCGGCAGGTTATCGTCCCACCGTTCGGCGACATAGCGGCATCCCGTTACCCCGTCAGAGGCGGGCGAGGCCAGCCAGACGGCTGGTTTCCTGATCACCTTCGGGTCGAGTCCGCGCCCTTCCACGGCGCCGGTGCCGAACTTGGTATCAACCGCGCCGCCGGGGCTCAGCGTATTCACGGTGATGCCGGTATCGAACAGCCATTCCGCCCAGGCGACCGTCGCCGCGTCCAGCGCGGCCTTCGAAGGCCCATAAGGCGTAATCGCCTTGCGGTGCATCGAATCCGTGCGTTTGGAGATGTTGATGATGCGCCCCCATCCGGCTTCGGCCAGATACCGGCCCGCCGCATGCGCCATCAGATAGGGGCCGAGCACGTTGGTGTCGATGACTTCCCGGAAGCCTTGCGGGTCGACATCCCAAAGCTGCAGCGACCCGTCGCCATGATGGACGTAGCGCCCCGCCTTGCCGGCGTTATTGACCAGAATATGCAGCGCTCCGAACTGTTCGATGGTTTCCGCGACGGCGCGCGCGCAATCTTCTTCCGATGTGACATCGGCCTGCACGCAATGGGCTTTTGCGCCCGCCGCCTCGACCAGCGATTTCGTTTCATTCAGTTCGGCTTCGATCCCGGAATTTTGTTCGTCCGATGCGGGGGCCGCGGTAATCGTTATGCCGCCAATACCCGCTTCGGCGAAGGCGACGGCCATTTCGCGGCCCAGCCCGCGCGAGGCTCCGGTGATCAGGGCGATTTTTCCGCTAAGGTCCATCAGAATTTCCTATCTCAATGAGGCTTCGATATTGCCGCCATCGACGGTCAGGATCGCCGCCGTGGTTTTTTCCGCGATTGCCAGGTCGAAGAAGGCCTGCGCGACATCCTCGGCGGTGACCTCGCGTCCCAGCAGATTGCCGGACATGTAGTCTTCTTCCGACAGCCCGCGCGCCTTCGACCGTTCCGAAATCATCCGGTCGGTCAGCAGGCCGGAACGGATGCGGTCGGCATTCACGGCGGAAGACCGTATGCCGTCGCGCCCGTAATCCAGCGCATATTGCTTCATCAGGAACATCGTCGCCGCCTTGGGTAATCCGTAGGGGCCGAAATCCTTGCCCGGATTGACCGCCTGTTTGGAGGTGTTGAACAATAGACACCCGCCGATACCCTGGGCCTGGAAAATACGCACGGCGGCCTGCGCCGCGGTCTGATGGGCGAAGAAATTGAGCTCGAAGCTCTTGCGCAGCAATTCAGGTTCGACCTCGCCGATACGCCCCTGCCAGGCCGCGCCTGCGTTGGAAATCAGAATATCCAGCCCGCCGAAGGTCTCGACGATATGATCGAACGCGGCATTCAGCGCCTCCGCGTCCGTGACGTCGCAGCCGATGCCGATTCCGCCGAGCGGCTTGGCGACCGCGTCCGCCGCGTCGCCGTCGAGATCAATCACCGCGACTGCCGCGCCTTCTGCCGCGAAACGTTTGGCGGCTGCCGCCCCGATGCCGGAGCCGCCGCCGGTAATAGCGACGGTCCTGCGCGCCAGCGGTTTCTCCGCCGCCTTGCCGAGCTTTGCCTGTTCCAGCGACCAGTATTCGATATCGAAAATATCCGGCTCCGGAATCACCTCATAGGTACCCATCGCCTCGACATCCGAAATCACCTCGATATTGGTTTCGGCCAGATCGGCGGCGACGGCGGCGGCGCCCCGGTTGTTGCCCAGCCCGAACAGCCCGACACCCGGCACCAGGATGACGCGCGGCATCGGGTCCAGTTCTGTTTTGGGCGTTTCCTGGGTCGCGTTATTGCGCTCGAAATAAGCGTGATAATCGGCCTGGTATTGCTCCAACGCCGCTTTGGCGCCCGCCGCGAAGCCGTCAAGATCGCCCGATATCGGCGGCGGCACGATCAGCGGGTTTGGCTTGGTGCGGATGACGTGATCCGGCGTCACCGTGCCCTGCTGGCTGTAACGGTCAATTTCCTTGCCGTTCACGTAAGCGCGAATTTGCTCGTTGGTGCGGAAATCCATCAGCATGGGTTTCTTGCCATCAATGGCGCAAAGCCCGCGCAGGATCGGAGCGATCTCGGCGACACTTGCCGTCGCGGCGGGAACTTTGGCCGGAACGATGGTGGAGGAGCGTCGTTTCGCGATGGTGTCCTCGGCCATCGTCGTCATCTCGATCATCCGGTCATAG
>Ga0255776_10003917_pt1 | contig 15848 bp, 5 predicted proteins | sample 071ome_19_FD_179974 | JGI IMG/M metagenome (GOLD analysis project Ga0255776, IMG submission 179974) | Coastal salt marsh microbial communities from the Groves Creek Marsh, Skidaway Island, Georgia - 071413AT metaG (version 2) | ecosystem: Environmental > Aquatic > Marine > Intertidal zone > Salt... | reverse complement strand
CCTCTTGCCAGCGGACGTCCGGTCCGCCATTCTCTTTACATAGCTTATTGATTATAAATCCTTTTTATTCCAATAAGGTTCATCAATTGGCATTCTTGTACCACATCTTGTACCACCTAAATTTAATTAGCTTACAGCCAGTATTGCTAAGCGCCACCGGGCAGGAGGCCACCCCACCCCCTGAATATCTATAGGAGCAAGCGGAGATTTTGAGAAGGTTTGAGGGTGTCAAGTTTGAGGGTATTAGCTGCTAGAAGTAGGGTCTAAAGGCCAAACTAAATTTTTCTACCGTAGCAACCAGCCACTCATGAGCCTCGGGCCAATTTGCTTTGTTCTTTGGGTCACAATTAAACACCAGCTGAATCCTAGAGGCCGTGGCATTTGGCAGCTCCATCCAATCCAGTTCTGCCCCTATCGCGCTTTCAATGTCCTCACGGTGTTCAAGAAAAGACGCATACAACTCAGGATCGTCTCGTATGTAGACCTCACAGCCTACGTACTTCTTTTGCGAGTGAGTTGTCAAAGCTAGGTGACATCTACTTGTTCCTATTGAAACGTTATACCAATGCTGCGCTCTAGGCGCTCGTCCAAAGTTTAAGCCAGCTGCAGAGGACGAACCCAAGTCTCGCAAACCCTCCCAAAATTCCTTCTGAAGCAGCTTGAGTTCACTTACGTCGTCTCCACTGGAGGACTGCTTTACTGTTTTGCTCCAGTTGTTAGGTTCGCAAACAATGTTGAACTTAGGGGCCGGATCGGAGCCTCCTATCTGATAGACCTCAATTTGAACAAGGAAGAAGCTGATTGATTCAGGCATATTGCGGTTAAACCAATCAATTGCTTGCCTATGTTCTTCCGTGTAGTCAGTGACCAACCAAATTATGATACTTGCATCAAAAGCTGAGGCGTATGTGAGCAACTGGCCAAGGTGCTTGTGATCCGTTGACTCAAGTTGATTCTCAATGACTACTTTTCTGTTTGACTCAATTTCGTCCGCAACAATATCTACGTTGTAGCGACCGGCAGATGCCTCTGCTTTGACATTAGAAATGTTAAGTTGAAGTTCCTCACAAAGGACGCTGATATTTTCCTCACGCACTAACCACTGAGTGAAGTCCAGAGCCTCATGAGCCCACACCTTTCTAGGATTTATCTTTGTAATTCTTCCAAGCTGCATCTTGGATCCCAGTTGTCGTCATTTTGAATTAATATTAAACATGCTGAACCAGCGTTTCTCCACACTTCGGAACCAATGAGAAGCGTGTCAACGAAAAAGCGACGCAGAATGAAAAAAGGTTTTATTTATCTTATTCGTGCCAGCGATGAACTGCTTTTAGACAGGCCAGAACTCAGCGGCTTGAAGTATGTCGGCCAGACCATGCAATCAGTTGAGAGACGTTTTTCCCAGCATAAGAGAGACGCGAACAACCTAAATCTATTCCCAATTAAGCGCGAAAATCACTCTCCTGCTCCATTTGGCTCCAAGAAAAATGGGGCCGGAAACATATACACAGGCAGCCATGTCGACTGCCATTGTATGGCTGACTCAGAGCATCTAATTATTTCTTGGGTATAGCTTTAGCATTTGTACCTGTGTTGTGTTCACAACTTTTCTCATAGGGGCAACTGTTTGATTAAACTCCACAGCAGCTGGATGACCCATCATTTGACCATTGATCTTATCCATCTCGACGATAGACCTCGCGCCAAACCAAACCCAGTTAGTGAACTTATCTCTGCCATACCCGATGGATCCAAGACCATAAGAGCGAATATCGGTATTTTTACTCAGTGCAGTAGCCATTTTGGCAAACGCTGCAGCGTACTGTGCTTGATTCTGCGGCTCTACAATCAGATCGTATTTGGTAAACACAGAATCTTGGCCCCAGTCATTTTCATCCACTGGAGCCATACCGATATATTGTGAAATCGGGACAACCCCAGCGGCTGTCATTTCACCCAAGAAAGCAATTGCGGAGGGGCAACTCCGCAAAATCTCGGCTGCTTCTTGCTGGTCCTTCGCGTTCCTGAAGGTGTTGATAATGAAGTGTGTAGACTGATATCCCCCGTTGAACACCTCCTGAGAAAGTCCTGCATCAGCAGGATATTTTTTGCCACAGTCAGAAGCCCAGAATTTATCCATTGCATCTACGACAGCAGCGGGATCAGGAGCCGCAAAGTGATAGAAAGCGTAATATGGCCCGCGCATCTCGTGGTGATCACTAAACGCACTAGTTGTGAAAAAGATTAAAGCAGAAGAGAGAATCAACTTTAACATTACTTGTTCCTATGGCTAGAGGCTGTTCCCAAACTTTCTACTCTCTCCTCGCCCGTTTCAAATTTAGTTCGACTTTTGTAAAAAATAGTAGTCTGGCGTTCGAACGAAACTAAGACTTTAGTCCACAGAAAAGAACAGGCCTCTCAGTGTTCCACGAGACTCAAAAGCTTCCATATTGCACCTTAACCATTCTATTCCACGGAGCTTCCGGCGACTCTGACAACCCCCTGCCCATGCTCCATTACTAAGCTTCAGTCACCACCACCGGGACCGCCACCGTCAACTCCGCCCATCAGCAAGGGTGAGCGTCGCCACTTATAGCCGCAATTGTGGCATTTAACGAGTTCATTCCACTCCCCGGTATTTGGAAAGTGGTGTCTGAGAATCAGAGGACTGGATGTATTGCCACAGCGTAAGCAAGTGTTTCGTTGGCGGTAAATTCCTGCGACGAAGAGTATCGCCACCAATAGGAGTCCACCGACGATTAAAAAGCCAATGGTTTCCCTGTCTAAACCCATCCCTATCACCTAACTTGTTCAGCGAACATCAACCACCTAGCTCAAATTGCAACTTGTTCTGGACCCCTCTTGTTGGCACGGGTCTTCCGTCTACAAAACGAGGGATATAAAGGAACTGTTTCGCCGCACTTATCGCCGCCTTATTGAACAAATCAGCCCGATAAGACTTGCAGTCGGAGGTTCCTTGGAGCTTCACGCAACTATCAATAACTTCAGGAGATACCACACGACCTTCTGAGGTCACTTCAAACTCAACAATGACCCAGCCTTCAAAACCTCTGGACAGGGCTTCTCGGGGGTAATTGGGGACAACTTTAATACGAGGCAGCATCTCTGCCGCTGAGTACTTTGTGTCCTCTAGAACTGTGAAGTTAGTTATCCGATCGCGAAATTCATCCCGCCTTTTCCTTGGTCCGTCCTCCGCTAGGTCTTGCAACAAGCCAAACCTGAGCAAAGGTTCTAAGTTTTCGTGATCTACTAGCTCAAGTAGTGCCTTCTGCTTTTTCCGTCCTTTCAAAAAGGAATTTGCTAAAAAATACTTCATGCTCAAGGTTTCAGGATGGTCTTCACCAAACATCTCTACCTTGCTGGCAACTAACACTTCGGCAGCTTTCTTGGATCCGGCAACCTGCAATCGGATGAGCCTAGTTCGCAACGAGTCCCAATCTAAATCGTCAGGGAACTCTTGCGACAGAGTCTCGGTCTTCCTTCTCAACTCATCAATCTCTCTGGCAGCATCTACACTACCTCTAATAAAATCCTCATGAAGAGATTCGGCGAGAAGCACATAAGGCTCCCCCAGTTCTGGGCTAGATGACCCATAAAACTGGAGGTAACGATTAACGAGCTTCCGCATTAGAGGAATAGCGTCTGAGCTGGGAAGGTTCCTCCAATCCGTTGGATAGGCCAGAGCAGCATTCATAGTTAGCGCGGCTACGCTTTTACTCCCTTCCCCGAAAACCACTTCACCGATGCGAAGAGCTTCAACCGCTAATTCGTAAGCTTCCTCTCTATTATCGGACTCGCTAGCTTCACGAAAGGCACGGTAAACGGTATTGAATTCCTCACGAGAGGCCTTAGCGTCAACTTCCTGAGCCAAATTTTGAGGGCTTGAAATGATCAGAGCTATAAATGCTGCTGTTGAAGCAGTCCGTGGAAGAAATTTGCCAAACATTTTCTGGATTTGAATAGTCATTTTTGGAAAATACTAGCGCCCAAATTAACAGACATCAAAACTAAGAGTCCGCATCAGTCCACAGATTTAACCCATGTCGACCTAGCCACCTAGAGTTTCAACAGGCTCAGAAGGCTTCAGATTGCGCCTGATTGAAAATATGCAAGGAGGCGCAGGAGGCCACCCCACCCCCTGAATATCTATAGGAGCAAGCGGAGATTTTGAGAAGGTTTTAGGGTGTCAACAAATCAAGAGTGAGGTTTAGCGTTCAAGGAAATGCTTTTTAAATCGTTGTCCGAATCCCAAGAGATACGTCAGATAGGACTTTAGGGCATGACTGAATTCGAGTATCTTTGTCGCCATCGGAACCCCGTTGAGAGCCAAGAATGGAAGAGCCGACGATTGAAGATATCGTAGATCGAGCCAGTTTGCATCGAGAGTGGGATTACAATTACACCTCGACCGGAAGGGTCAGCGGATACAAATGTCGTGTCCACTTCAAGCTCGACTCTTTCGAAGAAGTGAAGACGCTTACGGCCAGAGAAGAGGACGAACTTCAAAACAAGGTAGATAAATTAGAACTTAAATACAATATTGAAGCCAATAAGATATTCGCCAAGGAGTTTACTGAGTACCTCGAATTCAGGATAAGCCAGTGGGAAACTGTGCTGCGCCACACTCTCGACATCGATGATGCTTTAGATTGGGAAGAAATGAGGGCAGATGAATCGTTCGACACACCAGCGCCGAAAAAGCCAAATAAGAAGGGAATTCGTAACGCTCCTCAAGAAATTGATTTCTTAAAGCCAGTATCTTTTTTTCAACGGCTGTTCGGGCAGGCAGAGAAAGTAGTTGCTAGACAGAAGGAAGCGTACAAGAAAGCTTCACTCCGCTGGGAAACTGAAAGAAACAAAACAGAGAGGGAAAACGAGGAAAAGCTACAGAGCTACCAAATTAAACTTGAGGAGTGGCAAAAAGCAAAGGCTCGGTACGAGCAGAAACAAAAAGAAGTTAATGAATCTTTAACGCGTTTCAGAGAAGCATACAAACTAGGCGACCCTGAATTCGTGGGAAGATACATTGAAGAGGTTTTGAGCAACTCTGTTTACCCGGACGAATATGAGAGCGAAAGCGAGATCTCATACAGCTCGGACTCCAAAGTTCTGGTTTTAGATTTTCAGCTGCCCGGTATCGAAGACCTTCCTGTTTATGAAAGCAGGAAGCTTGTGGTGGCCACGAAGGAATTCGTGGACAAAGAGATTAGCACCGCAAAACTAACCAACCTGCATGAATCAGTCATGTATCAAGTAGCCCTAAGAACAATCCACGAGATCTTCGAATCCGATGTCGAACATCATATTAGCAGCGTTGTATTCAATGGCTTCTTAAGAGGTCTCGATAAGAAAACAGGCGTGGAAAAGAACTCTTGCATCATGTCGGTCAGCACGGGAAGAGAGCAATTTGAAGCAATCAATCTAGGTGGTGTGGATCCCAAAGAGTGCTTTAAAGGATTAAAAGGCATCTCTGCATCAAAGCTCAGCTCTAAAACTGCAATTAAGCCTATTGCAAATGTTGCAAGCGATGATCGAAGATTCGTGGATTCTCGCAGTGTGACTGAGGACCTAAATGACTCAGTAAATCTCGCTTCTATGGATTGGGAAGATTTCGAACATTTGGTCAGAGAGCTTTTTGAGCAAGAATTTGGCACTGGTGGAACTGAAGTTAAGGTTACCCAAGCATCTTCCGACGGAGGGGTAGATGCGATCGCTATTGATCCTGATCCCATTCGAGGTGGAAAAATAGTTATTCAAGCCAAGCGGTACACCAACGTTGTTGGTGTGTCAGCTGTCCGTGACCTATGGGGCACAGTGCAGCACGAGGGCGCGATGAAAGGTATTTTAGTTACTACATCAAACTTCGGCCCCGACAGCTTCGAATTCGTCAAAGATAAACCGATCTCCCTTATCAATGGAGAAAACTTGCTGTACCTACTAGAAAAGCATGGACATAAAGCAAAGATAGATATTCAGGCAGCTAGATCAGAGAGATTAGGATAAGGCTGTCATGCTTATGAGCCCATATAAGAACATTGGAGGATTGAGCGGGCAGGAGGCCACCCCACCCCCTATGTATCTATAGGAACAGACGGAGATTTTGAGAGAGTTTTGGGGTGTCAACTTATTCCGAAACCGGAACTCTATCGCTGATGTAGGCTTCAATGGCCTCAGATGTTTCCCTTGTTGCGCCGTCACCTATTGCACCAGATGTCAGAGCATCCCCGGTAAAGCCAAAGAGGTAACGGATTAACAATAGTCCGTCGGTAAGAGCCTTAGATTCTCCGTTGCCGTCGATGTCTAGCTCACTATCCGCATCCGCTAACAAAGCACTAATGTCCTCAGCTCTATCTCGTGTTGCATCAGTGGAAATTGCACCGGTTGCTAGAGCGTCACCGGTGAAGCCAAATAGGTGACGTATGACTAGGAGTCCGTCAGTCAGAGCCTTAGCTTCTCTGTTTTCATCTACGTCAAAGCTGAAGCATCCCTGACGGCACGAGAAGCGACTCAGTGGGTTAGTGCCGTCCGCCAACTCTTCCTCGTCGGTAAAGCCGTCATTATCGTCATCGAGATCAGCGTTGTTCCCAATACCGTCAAGATCAGTGTCGAGGGACTCAAAAGGATCATCGTCAAAAAGATCTATGTTGTCACCAAACCCATCACCATCCGCGTCAGCAATTTCGGTCGCATCAAATGGGAATGCGTCAGCGTTATCCCCTACTCCGTCTAGGTCGGTATCAGCCGACTCTGCTGAATCAAGCGGGAAAAAGTCATCTCCATCATCGACGCCGTCCTGATCAGTATCACTAACAAGAGGGTTCGTGCCTATTACGCCCTCATCATCATCGGACAACGAATCACCATCGTCATCACTGTCAGCGTTGTTTCCTACACCATCTGCGTCAGTGTCTATCGATTCCGTCGCGTCTAAAGGGAAAGCATCTGATGAATCTTCAACCCCATCGTCATCGTCATCTGTATCAGCGTTATCCCCAACACCATCTGAATCTGTATCCAGCGATTCCGCGGCATCTAGAGGGAAGGCATCAACGTCATCTTCAGTTCCGTCACCATCGTCATCCTTATCGGCGTTATTACCAATACCGTCTGAATCTGTATCTAGGCTCTCGGCAGCATCCAGTGGGAAAGCATCTGATGAATCTTCAACCCCATCGTCATCGTCATCTGTATCAGCGTTATCCCCAACACCATCTGAATCTGTATCCAGCGATTCCGCGGCATCTAGAGGGAAGGCATCAACGTCATCTTCAGTTCCGTCACCATCGTCATCCTTATCAGCGTTATTCCCAACACCATCTGAATCTGTATCTACTGACTCCGTTTCGTCTAGTGGGAAGGCGTCATCTTCGTCCAAAACGCCATCGGCATCGTCATCTGTATCAGCTTTATCCCCAACACCATCTGAATCTGTATCCACTGACTCCGTTTCGTCCAAGGGAAAGGCGTCATAGGCATCAAGAGTTCCGTCGTTATCGTCGTCGGTATCAAGGTTGTTTCCTATCCCATCTGCGTCAGTGTCTACCGATTCGGTCGCATCCAGCGCAAAAGCATCTTGCAGATCGGGGACCCCATCATTGTCATCGTCTGTATCAGCATTGTTACCAACGCCATCTAAATCTGTGTCTAACGACTCGGATGCATCTAGCGGGAAAGCATCATCAGCATCCAAAATCTCATCATTATCGTCATCCGGATCAGCATTATTGCCAACTCCGTCAGAGTCTGTATCGAGCGATTCACTCTCATCCAAAGGAAAAGCATCCTCGCTGTCGGCGATTCCATCGCCATCATCATCTACATCTGCATTGTTGCCGACACCATCAGAGTCAGTGTCTAAAGTTTCCTCGGAATCCAAGGGGAACGCATCTGAGGTATCTGCCACTCCGTCCCCATCGTCATCGTCATCCTTGTAGTTAAGTACCCCATCCGAGTCTGTGTCAGCATCAAGGTGAGCCGAGACAGATATTGGCGTCGGGCTGTTTCCACCATCGTGAACTATTGAAAAGGTCGTGCTCACTGCACCACTTAGTCCACTACCAGTATCGAAAGCCACATCGCCGCAGAATTCCGAGGAAGCTGACAAAGTTATCCCTATATGATCACCGTACAAACCCTCTGGCCCGCCAGAAAATTCTCTTATTGTGATCGGAAATTCACCTGAGTTAGTAAGGCAAAGGCTCTTCCTAGTGTCAGTCCCGATTTCGATATCACCAAAGGCAAGCTCAGTTGACCCTGTTCCCAAGTTGGGCTTTTGATCCCTAAAGACTGATGGGACTGAAATTGGCCTAAAGGCCTGATAGGGGTTAAGCATCGTGTTGCCAACCGTCAAATCAGGTACGAGATAATCTGTTAGTTCTCGGAGGTAAATCCTCGATGCTACGGAGTCAAACCGCGCTGTGTGAATAATCCCGGAATCATCGGCTGTAAACGAAGGAGTTCCAAAAAACCCGGTCTGGTTAGTTGTAATGTCTGTTAGCGCAACAAGATCGACTGTTTTTTGAGCTATATCGTAGACCGCAACAAAACTCAGGACTCCAGAATCCGTGCTTGCGCCTCGGTCGATAATGTCGAACGCGAGATAGTTTTCACTAAGATTGCTGAATGTAGGGAATCCTACATCGAATCGAGCATTTTGCTTGGGAAAGGGAAAGCTAAGCTCCATTGTTTGGGCATCTAAGATACCGATCGACCAAAATTTCCTAGCGCCGGCCTCGGAGCAGTCAGGATCCGATTCATCCTCGCAAACTAGATAGTCGAAAACGATTTTTCTACCAGTTGGATCAAATCTAACCGTGTCGATGTAACTTGCTGGAATGCCCTCAAATCCTTCCGTGTAGCTCGGTCTTCGGACCGTGACTTCAGACCCAGTATCATCCTCAAGATTTAAAACATAGATATTTGGAGAATCAACCAGAGTAAAAGCCAAATACTTTCCATCTGTAGACAGGGTGACGTCAGAAAAAGTTAATCCATCAACTTGTAATCTTGAACTGGTGATCGTTCCCTCCTTAAAGGTAACCACATTGAAAACACCACCTGTATCCTTGTACAAAAGCCTAAAGCTGCCGTCTTCCAACATGATCAAGGTGGGCCTAGAGAATGCGGCGGTATACTCATTAAGGGGTCCGAAGTTTGTGTCTGCAACGAACTCTTTCGCCTCAGAGGAGTAAACCTGAGCGTATAAGGCAAAGCTGTTCGAAGCAGTGCCAAAAATCGACGTATCAAAGTTCGGATATAAATACAGCATGGTATTGGCTGTAGGTTTTTCTGGGGTTCCCGTCTCTAGATCCCTTAGGGTTGTTCTCTCGTAAGGAACACCTACTGCCTTCCAAGCCTCATCCACAGCAATCGCATCTTCGGCTGTAAATCCACTAGCAGTGGCTGTCTGGGCGGTCTGGTACATCAGATCACGAGCGTTTTCAAAACTTGCGCTTTGTGGTTTCAACCCTTGCGCTAATGCGTAGGCTAGCTTTCCGGTCTTCTCTAGGCCGATACTTGTACCCAAACCTTCCTCTGATAATCCCTCTGCGAGGAGGTAAAACATTCGATTGGGTATACCACTATTGATATGGACTCCACCCTTGTCGCACTCTTTGATTGGAGGCAGGGGGACATATTGAGACATGTGCGCAGGTTGCGCATAAGGACGTGAAAAGCCACATTTGTTAAGCGCGCGTCCCAGATTAGGTGACGCCATATGCCTAATAAATTGCCCAGCCTCTACGAACAAATCCTCAGCAAGAATCCAATTACCATCCCCTACCGCGTTACCAAAAAAATCAGAAAGCGATTCATTCAGAGCACCACTTTGGCTCTTGTATTCAAGATCCGACATACCCGGACTTCTGATTACTGAGTGAGTGACCTCGTGGGCGATGATGTCCTTTGCAGAAGCGAAGTTTTTCTCCGTGACTCCATTCCCTGCGCCAAACAGAATTACATTTCCACCGGCAATCGCATTAGAGTAATCCCCATTGACGTAGATTTCTAACGGCGTTTCATCTCCAGAACGAATAAAGCCATGAGAATCCGAAAAATAACCAAATAAATCTTTTACACCATGTAGGGCGCTGACTGCTGCCGCATCCCAATTCGCATTTGGCTGGCTGCTCATAATTAAAGGAGCGACCTCTCGATTACCAATCGGGAAAGGGACCAGTTCGCCATTAGGACGTTTGGTCAATGAATGATCGTAGACTGAGGTATAGGCCCCACCGGGGAAGGAACTATCAATCATTCTATAGTTGCTACCATCGAAATCACTGTTGAAGGTAACCGTCTCATCCTTCAGATTTTTCCCGGAGGAGGCCACAGATTCCTCCATGTAAAGACTAGTTTCCCTTATGAACCGTTTTGCCGCATTTGACACGTAGACTTCCAGCGGCAGCCCGCCGCTTACAGAGACCTCCGCTCGTGAACCGAAGAAATCGTGAGCACCATAGCGCCCGATGCCCTCCTCTAATTGAGAAAGCAGTTGAATCTGATCTATCTCCACATCATAGTGTGCGGCGAGAACTGATCTGAATTCAGCTGGCTCTAATGCCACAAAATCTGATTCGAAAAGTGTTGGTTCTTTCAATAAGCCCTGCACAGCAATTAGCTTTCCATTTGTGATGGAAAAGGAAACACCGTAATCCCAAACCGGAAAACCCTTGTATGTTCGCTCAGCCTTAACTGAACACAGCACACTTCCGCAGGAAGCCTCAGAAACGCTCAGCCCTCCATCTTCAGAAGAGGCCATCAGCACAGGGTATTCACTGACAATCTGTGTAATATTTTCTTTGTAGCTCTCCAAAGAAGCACTTTCACCAGAGGGGAGTGGTATCGACAGATAGAGTCCATCTAACAGACCTTGAAAATCTTCAGAGACGCGAACGTCATTTAGTTCGGATGCCTCACTAAGAAGCGCCAATTCAGTTAGCTGGTCTGCGCTTAATCGATCTTTAACCGAGTCTGCAGAATTTTCGTTACTTGGCTTGGCTTGCAACGCAGACCGAACCTGTGACGCCAGATCGCGCAGCTGGTCCTCAGAGACTACCAACCCTGCACTAGAGACACCCAAAGAATTAGGCTCCCTTGAAGTTCCTTCTTTGGGGGTGGAATCTGAACGTGAAGTAATAGTTCCAGCGACCAATGCGTCGATGGATGCGGTCGCGTCCGCCGACTGATGGTTTGTGCCTTGGGGCGACAAAAAATTACTCAATGCGAATATCGCAGCTGCTAGGGCTGCGGCCGCAATCAAACCCAAGAAATATTTCTTTAACGCAACGCCAGAAAAATTCACAGCCGATCCTCCTCCAGCTTGGGTCAGAAATAAGTCTCTCCGAGAGCTTTAATTCCAACTTGAAAAAAAATGGTGTTTTTGAGTGAAATTCTCGTTCCTAGACCTTACTTTGCTGATTGCCTCTGCTCGAGCCAGCATAGGCGCAATCGTTTTCAAACACCATAAAGCAGCTAGCTCCACCATTTCTGGATAGATGGGTCAGGGTAGAAAGGTCGGACTAAGAATAGATAGGGGAAAACTCATTTGCTCCTCCTGCCCCGCCGTCGGCTAGCTACCATGCCAGCAGATAGCGCCATGTCTTCTAATGCATCTAACTCTCTCATTTTGGTGCAGGATGCGTTAAGTGATTGGGCCATGGCTAAAGTTACTCGCTGGGTATACGGTCACCTATGTAAGCTTCAATATCCTCAGAAGTACTCCGAGTAGCACCGTCACCGATAGCTCCAGCTGTTAATGCGTCACCAGTGAAACCGAATAGATAACGGATTAATAGCAAGCCATCCGTCAAAGCCTTCGATTCACCATTGCCGTCGATATCCAACTCGGAGTCTGCCTCAGAAAGTAGTGAACTAATGGATTCGGGGGTATTCCTGTCAGCATCCGTGGCTACGGCGCCAGAAGCTAGGGCGTCACCAGTAAAACCGAAGAGATGACGAATCACCAGCAGACCATCAGTCAACGCCTTTGTCTCTTTATTTTCGTCTATATCAAAACTAAAACAGCCTTCAGGACAAGAAGCTCTACTCAATGGGTTCGTCCCTGCCGCTATTTCTTCATCATCCGAGAACCCATCATTATCGTCATCCAAATCGCAGGCATCGCCATCTGCATCTTGATCGGTATTGAGCTGGTCTGCATTGGCTATTGCTGGACAGTTATCACTATTGTCACCAATGGCATCGCCATCCAGATCGGTGCTTTCGTTTGGGTCATCTGGAAAAGCGTCGACCAGATCTCCCACACCATCGTTATCAGCGTCTGCAGTTTCAGCGGAATCCAGCGGAAACGCGTCTTCGGTGTCCGGTATTCCGTCATTGTCATCATCTAGATCCTCCACCAATCCCTCGGACAGACAAACGGCATCGCATTGATCGGGATAACCATCCCCATCGGAATCCGAGCGCCCTTTCAAGCTGATTAAAGGAAAGGCATCATTGTCGTCAGGCACGCCATCATTGTCGTCGTCAAGGTCAGTGAGATCACCGACCCCGTCATCATCGGAATCGAATTCAATGATCGGCTCGCGACCCTCATTCTGAATCACAGACACGGTGTTAGGATTGTCCTCAGTGGAGCGAGACAGAACCCCCTCTTTGTTCTCGGCGATAACCGATAAGAGGTAACTGCCCTTCACATCAAGTCCGCCAACAACGCCTGACCATACGCCATCCTCTCCCTTCAGGAGGGAATGGAAATTGACATCAACAAGCGGTTCATCAGAGGCCTCAAAGTAACGATCTGGACTCGTGACATAAACTGTAGCTTTCGTTACCTCGGTTGCCCCAATAATGGTACTAATAGATACCCTCAACTCGGTTTCACCATTAAGTTCCTGAGGCGCTTCAATTATTCCAACGACGGGCACATCGCTGGCAAAAAAGTTACCCATCCCTAGTCGTACCAGTCCTAAAATTTCCCTATCTGCCTTGTCCCCGCCAGCACCATTGCCATCTGCATCGAATACAGCGTATTGCTTAGCGAGGATAGACATCGACTTAGAAGCCCAAATAAACGACTCGTTGATCGAACCACCAATCAGGAAGTTAGTCCAAAACTGATACGAGAATGAGTACTTCCCTCTAGCAATGAATACAGCGCGCTCCCCTGGCTGAGTGCTTGCTATCAGAATGCGCTGATCCGACTGCCCATTTGCAAGGACAGGAATAAATGAACCAGACTCACAGGCATCGTAGATAAAGGTCACGCGAACATCCTTGCGGGCCTGCAGATCATCGAACATTTCTCTTAATTCAGTCGCGTAGAACAAATCTCGCTCAGTCAGCTTAAATACTTCCTCGCCTCCATGGTCGACCATGAAAATGACAACATCGGTAATGTTTTCACTAGACTCTGCTATCGCAGCGACCGCTTGGCCTATCGCCTCGCGAGTTGGAACACCGTCGACACCGGGAGAAATTTCCTCCGACAGATACACAATGTCGTCGTCGCTAAACCCTTGTGCTTTTAGCGCACGATAGGAAAGGTTGGCCGCTGCCTTGGTCGCATCCCAAAGAAAGTTGCCTGGGTATGGACCACCACCAGCAACAATGATTGCACGCTGCCCGCCAAACTCAGAGCGAGTCGGGTCTAATGGATAATAGTCAACTTCATCCCCGACGCCATCGTTATCGTCGTCCTGGTCTACACAATCTGGCAGTCCATCCTTATCAAAGTCCGTTGCCTTAAAGGCCGCATCTCGTGGATCAGCATTACAGGCCGTTTCATCGTCATTTAGTTGCCCATCACCATCCAAGTCGACATCGACGCAGTCGGGAATTCCATCTCCGTCTAAATCATCTGATAAAGAATTTGCATTCTCGGGATCGGAGCCACACGCCAGTTCGTCGACATCGAATTGACCATCCCCATCGTCATCAGTGTCGACTTCTGGATTAAGTCCATCACCGTCGATATCGAGGGTCCAATTACTATCCAGCGGAAAATCATCTTGCTGATCATTGACACCATCGTCATCGGTGTCAGGCAGAAGCGAGTCGGTTCCCAATACTTCCTCTTCCGAATCAACTAATCCATCGTTGTCATCGTCAGTATCAGCATTATTCCCAACGCCATCACCATCCGTATCAAGCCACTCTGTTGGATCAGAAGGAAAAACATCGACTAGATCATCATATCCGTCTCCATCCTGGTCCCTCTGGATGTCACTATTCAAAGGATCTAAATCATCTGAATCTTCAATTCCATCGTCGTCATCATCTAAGTCCTCCAGATCCTTTATTCCATCTCCGTCAAAATCCTTGAAAACCAGATCAGGGTATTCTGCATCATTATTCTCTCCCCATATGGTTAGGCCATTAACGCCCAAAGCTGCCACGCTAATCTGAATTGAAAATTGGAATATCTCTCCTTCGGAAAAAGTCTTCGATTTCCGTGAAATTCGCCCCCAACACACCACTCCGGAATCATCTAACGCACATGACTCGTATCGACCCACATCGATATATCTCGGATTACTCAGCTCGGGAACATTGCCCTGACCGTAGTCGTTGGCGCCCCAGCATTGAACGCCCGTATCGTCCAGTACGCATGAATGGTAGGGCGAAGAAGAAATTTGACGAGGATTAACTGTTGTTGGTGGCGCATTGGCATCCTGAAAATCAGAGCCCCAACACACCACCTGGTTTTCATCAATTGCGCAAGTAAACCGTAATCCAGCCGTGAGTTGCTGGGGATTCGTTAATTCGGGAACTGCGGATTGGCCAAAACTATTGTCACCAAAACACTCAACCTCACCGCTGGCCTTAATACCGCAGGTGTGTCGCTCCCCTGCCGCCAGCTCGACAAACCCGTCATCCCTTTCAAAGCTGGGCTCTCCGCCACTCGCATCCCAACAGGCAATCTTTCCGGCTCTGCTGAGCGCGCAGGTTCGCGTGTAAACCTCTGTCATTTCCATCTCACGCAATGGGAACATGGCCTCGAGGCCATCAAAATCAACTGAGGTTCTGAAGCCGCATTGGATACCGGTATCGTCCTGAGCACAGATGTCACCACCCGAAACCACCAAATAATCTGGCACTAGTGGGTTCCTGCCAACGGTCAATTCCTCGTTGTCATCGATGCCATCGAAGTCGGTATCGGCATTCCGAGGATCAGTGCCGGCCTCAACCTCTTGCGCATTCGTAAGACCATCACCATCAGAGTCGATTTCTTGATTGGGCTGATTTGGGAATTGATCTTTGTTATCTCCGATTCCATCACCGTCCGAATCAGTTGTTTCATCAGGATCTTCTGGGAAGGCATCTGAATTGTCGCCAACGCCGTCTCCATCAGTATCAAGCGTTTCATTTGGATCCTGGGGGAAAGCATCCGCGTTATTACCGACCCCATCTCCGTCACTGTCCAACCACTCTGTAGGGTCAAACGGGAACGCATCGATATCATCCTCGAAGCCATCATTGTCGCTATCTGCGTTGATGTTCGGATTCAATGGATCTTGATCCTCAGCATCTGGAGTGCCGTCATTGTCGTCGTCGGTATCCTCGAGATCCTTCAGCCCGTCACCATCAAAATCATTGAATACCAGGTCACTGATCAGCGTATCGTTAATGGTATTTTGGTCGGACCAAATCAAGACGCCATCATCTGCAAGCACTGCGACGCGTTTTTCATGCGAGAGCCGATAAAGTGGCCGCTCCTCTATATCTCTAGTTAATAGATATCCGAGCCGCCCCCAACACACCACTCCGGAATCATCTAACGCACATGACTCGTATCGACCCACATCGATATATCTCGGATTACTCAGCTCGGGAACATTGCCCTGACCGTAGTCGTTGGCGCC
>Ga0255776_10003916_pt1 | contig 15848 bp, 15 predicted proteins | sample 071ome_19_FD_179974 | JGI IMG/M metagenome (GOLD analysis project Ga0255776, IMG submission 179974) | Coastal salt marsh microbial communities from the Groves Creek Marsh, Skidaway Island, Georgia - 071413AT metaG (version 2) | ecosystem: Environmental > Aquatic > Marine > Intertidal zone >... | reverse complement strand
AAGCAGAACACAACATCCTGATGCACCCCTTCCACATGCTGGGCGTTGCTGGTGTCTTCGGTGGTTCTCTGTTCAGTGCTATGCACGGTTCTCTGGTTACTTCTTCGCTGGTTCGTGAAACCACCGAAAACGAGTCACAGAACTATGGTTACAAGTTCGGTCAAGAAGAAGAGACCTACAACATCGTGGCTGCTCATGGTTACTTCGGTCGCCTGATCTTCCAATACGCTTCCTTCAACAACTCCCGTTCGCTGCACTTCTTCCTCGCAGCATGGCCTGTTGTCGGTATCTGGTTTACTGCACTGGGCGTTAGCACCATGGCATTTAACCTGAACGGATTCAACTTCAACCAGTCGGTCATTGACTCTCAGGGTCGTGTCCTCAACACCTGGGCTGATGTTCTTAACCGTGCAAACCTGGGAATGGAGGTGATGCATGAAAGGAATGCTCACAATTTTCCTCTGGACCTGGCAGCTGCCGAGTCAACTCCTGTTGCTTTGACTGCTCCAACCATCGGTTGATAAGATAAAAACTGAATAATATCAAAAGGGGGACTTGCAAAAGTCCCTTTTTTAATATATAATAATACACGAATATAATACACGAATGGCGAGACCAACTCAAACTACTGGAAGCAAGACCTGCACCAAGTGTGGTGTAACCAAAGACATCACAGAGTTTTATAAAAGGGGTGGAAAGCAGTCACCAAATACAAGACATAACCATTGTAAAGAATGCACTAAAATGAGAGTATCTGCAACTCCATCTATTGTAAAAAGAGAACAAGCACTTAAAAGAATGTATGGCATTACTCAAAATGATTATGAAGTAATGATTGCGGAGCAAAATAACCAGTGTGCCATTTGTAACACAACAGAACCTGGCGGGAGGCACAATAGTGGTTATTTTGTTGTAGATCATTGTCATACCACTGGTAAGGTTAGAAAGCTACTCTGTCATAACTGCAACACCGCACTGGGTCTTGTAGGAGATAATGTAGATACTCTCCACAAGATGATTAACTACCTAGGTATAAACTCGTAGGCATAAATTTTTGTATCGTAAATAACATATCTTGTATAGATAATGGTAGAATATACAGGTGAGAAAAATGAATGAAACTTTAACTTTGTTATGAATGTTCTTGTGCGTGGAGGTTATTATGCACAATATTGTATCTTACAATCAACTTGCTGAGTGGAATCACTTTGAGGAGAATGTTGACCGATGTAATGATGAATTAGAGTTAGTTAATGATTATTTTAACTGTTTAATTGAATGTGATGATGATCAACAAACCTGTAAACGAGTGTGTAGGAATATGCTGAGTAACTGGTAATATAATGGGGAGGTCTCACAACCTCCCTTTTTTTATGCTTGACAACTATTGTAAAGAAGTGTAAACTAAATATGAGAAGTAATATTGGAGTTTATGACTGCCTCAACACTTTCACCACCAATTTCACAGAGGGGATGGTTCGATGTCTTGGATGATTGGGTCAAGCGCGATAGGTTTATTTTTGTCGGTTGGTCTGGTCTTCTTCTATTCCCGACTGCTTATCTCGCTCTTGGCGGGTGGCTTACAGGGACCACCTTCGCAACTTCGTGGTACACCCATGGAATTGCGAGTTCATATCTGGAGGGCTGTAACTTTCTTACTGCTGCTGTTTCTACTCCTGCTGACGCTCTCGGACATTCTCTACTACTCCTTTGGGGTCCTGAAGCTCAAGGAGATTTCGTCCGCTGGGTCCAACTTGGGGGACTCTGGACTTTTGTGGCGCTCCACGGAGCCTTTAGCCTTATAGGTTTCATGCTGCGTCAGTTTGAGATTGCACGACTCGTAGGGATTAGACCGTACAATGCTATCGCCTTTTCTGGTCCGATTGCTGTCTTTGTGTCTGTTTTTCTCATGTATCCTCTCGGACAGTCCAGTTGGTTCTTTGCGCCGTCGTTTGGCGTTGCAGCGATTTTTAGATTCCTCCTATTCCTACAGGGCTTCCATAACTGGACGCTCAACCCGTTCCATATGATGGGAGTAGCAGGTATCCTTGGAGGGGCTTTACTTTGTGCCATTCATGGTGCTACAGTAGAGAACACTCTGTTTGAAGACGGTGAGCAAGCAAACACTTTTAAGGCGTTTGAGCCAACTCAAGAGGAAGAGACATATTCTATGGTCACGGCTAACCGTTTCTGGTCGCAGATTTTTGGCATCGCGTTCAGCAATAAACGTTGGTTGCATTTCTTTATGCTTTTTGTTCCTGTTATGGGTCTTTGGACATCCTCTCTGGGGATTATTGGTCTTGCTTTTAATCTTAGGGCTTATGATTTCGTAAGTCAGGAAATTAGAGCAGCAGAAGACCCAGAGTTTGAGACCTTCTACACCAAGAACATTCTCTTGAATGAAGGACTTCGTGCTTGGATGGCACCTGCTGACCAACCACACGAAAACTTCATCTTCCCAGAAGAAGTCTTGCCGAGGGGCAACGCACTTTGATTCTCAAGAGACCTTCGGGTCTCTTTTTTTATGTCTTGACGTGATACGGTTTTCACGCTAAAATCTTAAGCGAACATAAAGTTCCAATGAAAAATCTATGTTGAAAAAATTCACTCGACTCCGAAACAAGCAGTGGTATTTCGTCGCTGCTGCTGCCCTGATGGTCCTGGGCACATTTGAGTTGTCCGCTCATGCGGCAGAACTCCCTGAACTGAATCCTCAGTTCCTTGCTAATAATCTTTGGCTCCTTGTTGCCACCGTCCTGGTTGTGTTTATGAACGCAGGATTTGCTATGGTGGAAGCAGGTATGTGCCGTCATAAGAACACTGTTAATATTCTGTACAAAAACCTGATTGTATTCACCCTGGCAGTTTCTGCTTACTGGTTGGTTGGATACTCCCTGATGTATGGTAACCCAATCATTGATGGTTGGTTCTACTTCAAGGGTCTGTTCTTTGATCCAACTGTAACCGCAGATATGGTTAAGGATGCAGCACTGGTTCCCAGTATTGACTTCCTGTTCCAAGCAGCATTCGCTGGTACTGCTGCCACTATCGTTTCTGGTCTGGTTGCGGAACGTATTAAGTTCAGTCAGTTCGTTCTTTTCTCTATCGTTCTGACTTCTATCATCTATCCTGTTCTCGGTTCCTGGAAGTGGAATGGTGGTTGGTTGGATGCTCTTGGTTTCCAAGACTTCGCTGGTTCTACTGTTGTTCACTCTGTTGGTGCCTGGGCTGGTATTGTTGGTGCCGCTATTCTTGGTCCCCGTCTTGCTAAGTATGATGGTGAGCGTGCTGTTGCCATTCCTGGTCATAACATGGCACAAGCAACTCTTGGTGCTCTGATCCTCTGGATTGGTTGGTATGGTTTCAACCCTGGTTCTCAACTTGCAATGGATCAGGCAGTTCCTTTCATTGCAGTGACTACGACTCTGGGTGCTGCTGGTGGTGGTATTGCTGGAACGATTACCAGTCAACTCAAGAATGGTAAAGCAGACCTTGGTATGACTATCAACGGTATTCTTGCTGGTCTGGTTTCTGTGACTGCTGGTTGTGATGCTGTTGGCACCGTTGGTGCTTGGATTATGGGATTCATCGGTGGTGTTATCGTTGTGTACTCCATTGACCTGATTGACCGTCTTCGCATTGACGACCCCGTTGGTGCATTCTCTGTTCACGGTGCTGCTGGTATCTGGGGAACCCTGTCTGTGGGTCTGTTCTCCAAGACCACTGGTTTCTTCTACGGTCACGGTCTGTCCCAGTTCTTCATCCAACTGGTTGGTGTAGTTGCCTATGGTGTCTGTGCCGCTGGTTTGAGTTACATTACTTGGAAGTTCCTTGCGAAAGCAAACAAGGGTCTCCGTGTTGGTGAGGAAGAAGAGATTGCTGGTCTTGACGCATCCGAGCACGGTATGAGTGCTTACACTTACAATGGTTGATTGAAACCTAAATAAATGATAAAATGGGAGGGTCTAACCCTCCTTTTTTATGGCAAGAATGAGAGACCCATTAAAGTATGGGTTCTACTGTGTTGATTATGTTTATCAAGGACAAGACAAAGTATCTGTCCATTTCGATATGATAACCGCACAACAGGCAATGATGTCAATGCTCAAGCGTGGAGTTGAATGTAAAGGAATGAGGGAATGGAAACAGAATGAGTAAAAGGAAAAGTCTTTGGAGAATATGGGCAAAGGCACTAGGAGAGAAGAGTGGAAAAGATGATAGAGAAGCAGATACTATTGCTTGGATACGCACCTTTATTTTTGTTTCTTACCTGGTCACTAATGTCGCTATTGTGGCTAATGCAGTAAGACACTGGAATGATATGGTAAATAGTAATAGTAGTCACGGGCACACAACCCACACAGAGGGTTCCAGTGTATCGGGAACCACATCTTCAAAAGAAATCAGATGAATGTGCTGCATTATGGTATATTTGGTTTGACCTAAAACAAAGTGAAGATCCGTTGGCAAAAACTGCTAGAAAAGCATGGTGCAAATGTGCTGATGAACTTGGTGAGATGGTAAGTGAGGAAGTTAAAACAAATCCACGCTATAAGTAAAAACACTTATAGATAGTGGTAGTTACAAATACTTACTAATGAAGTTTTTCTTCGCATTAGTCGCTACACTTTTCTTTGCCCTTCCCGCTTGGGCAGTAGACATTACAATGGGGTCAAATGGTAACTTGATTTTTGACCCAGCAGATGTTACAATATCCGCAGGAGACACGGTTCACTTTGTGAATGGTATGCTCCCACCCCATAATGTGATCGTAGAAGATCACCCCGAACTCTCACACGGAGACCTTGCTTTTGCTCCTGGTGAGAGTTTTGATATTACCTTCCCCGAAGCTGGAGACTATACCTTTTGGTGTGATCCTCACAAGGGTGCTGGTATGATTGGAACATTACATGTATCTTAATGAATCACGCTGACCACTCTACCTACGAACACTTAATTCATATGTTTTTCTGTTGCATTGCTGGTCTAGGTATCGGCACCCTAGCTGTCTGGGGATATCAAAAGATCAAAGAAAACAAAAGTCACAACCCATGAAAATTTTTCTAGATACTGCTGATGTTGCCGAAATCGCAAAGGCACATGAGACTGGATTGATCAATGGGGTCACGACTAATCCAACACTTATTAAAAGGAGCGGTCGTGACCCTGTTGAAGTTATTAAAGAGATCTCCAACTCTTTTTCACGTTTAGAATCTATTTCTGCAGAAGTTGTTGCCGATACTGCCGAAGAAATGGTAGACCAGGCAAAGGCATTTGACGGATTATGGAATGTGACTATTAAAGTTCCCTGCACTGTAGAAGGACTCAAGGCTTGTTATGCTCTGACTGTCACTCAACATAAGGTAAATGTGACTCTAGTGTTCTCATTGGCACAGGCAATCTTGGCAGAGAAGGCAGGTGCCGCATATGTCTCACCATTCGTCGGTCGTTGGATGGACAACTCTATTGATGGTATTGGGTTGATTAAAGACATTCGTAGTGCTTATACTGGCGATGGTCGTTTTAGCACCACCCAAATTCTTGGAGCATCAGTTCGTGATGTTCGCCAAGTAGAACAGTGTGCTCTTGCTGGTGCTGATATTGTCACCATTCCTCCGAAGGTCTTCTGGGCAATGTATAATAATGTCTTGACAGATAAAGGTCTTGAGCAATTTGATAAGGATTGGAAGGATGTTACTAATTCTGTTGTTAAAGACACTGAAGTAGACATGTGATTAGTTCTGAGACACCAGAGAAACTTCGTGCTATAATAATGGATACTTGGCCAAATCTTTATTACTTGAAAAGAGATGAACGGAAACCTAGAACCCGAGGAGAATGTGATGAAAGAGAGATTCCCGAGTGCTGATATGCTAGGGCAACTTGCTCTTGCTCTTGGTAAAATGGACTGGAGTCCCGATGATAAACTTGTTGTAAAAATTGGTGGTGTTGCTAATAGTGGTATCCATCAAACTGAAGGTGCTAATCCTAGGTGGGCAAAACCTTTTGGTACTGTGAGTTATCAGAATGATGCCTTCATTGTTATTGAGAACGCTAGTCGTAGTCCTGTTGTTCCTTCAGAACCAAACCCAGAACTAAAGCAAGCACACCCATACGAAGCAAAATGAATGGTTTCTATTCTATCTTTGCTCCTGGTGGCAGAAAGATTATTGACTGTGGTAGTTTAAAAGATGCTACCATTCTTGTTGCTATGAAGGGTGAGGGACATTACTATCAGTTCACTCCTTACCCTGGTGATATTGTTGATGTCTCATCCAACAACCAACTACCAGGACAACAAGGTCTTCCTTCTGCCCGTATCAAGTTGGAAGACGCACAACAACAATTAGAACTTAGAGAAGGATATGCCGAAGTATTCGTATCCTAATGATCCACCAGAAGCAAGGTGTCCTTATTGTGGAGAGCAAGGGAGACCTTGCTCTTTTATTAACCACCTAGCACGGGCTTGGGCAAGGGCAGCATGTAAAAAGAAATGTGAGGATTCCAACAAATAAATAACTAAAACGGTAAGCACTTTATGCCCCTTTATAACTCCCCTCAAGCCTATGTCTTTAACCTCCAGACAACGAGTTCAGCAGAAGCGAAAAGAATGTGGAGGAAGAAGATAAAGGAAGAATGGGATTTAAAGTGTGCCTATTGTGGGTCTGATGAAGACATCACATTAGACCATGTTGTTCCTCGCTCAAAAGGTGGTGCAGACCATACAAAGAATATTGTCTGTGCTTGCCACGAATGTAATCAAGATAAAGGTCATACTCCTTGGGAAGATTGGTATCTTTCACAGGAGTTTTTTAGTATCCAAAGATATGAAAAAATCAAAGACTGGATGAAACCTGAACCAGTGGCAAATCTCTATCGTTATGGGACGAGGAGAAATATGGTCGTATAAATATATCAAAAGGCAGTATATACTGTCTATTGTGGTAAATACCGATTAATATAAATGGCCACTCCGATTCGGATTAAGAGGTCTGCCGTATCTGGTAAAAGACCGACAACTGAACAACTGCAGCTTGGAGAATTAGCTCTAAACTTTTATGATGGTAAGGTATTCTTAAAACAAGACACTGGTGGAGTAGGTGTAGGAACCAGAGTCATATCAATCAATTCGAATGAAGTAGGAAATACATTTTTTGTCAACAAGAATGGTGATGATGAAGATACTGGTTTGTCGGAAGACAGAGCATTTTCATCAATCAAAAAGGCAGCGGGAATAGCAACAGCAGGAGATACAATTGTTGTTGGTGCCGGTAGATATGTAGAGGATAATCCAATTGTACTGGATGATTTCGTTACGATTATTGGTGGAGACATTCGTAACTGTGAGATTGAGCCTCAAAATCCTGGTTCTGATATTATACAGTTGGGTCAAGCGGGGACAGTTCAGGACTTATCATTTGTCGGTGTAGCAAATACTGGTTCTGGAGTCATTGCATACCGTCCATTAGTTGGTGTTGCATCTGATAGATTCTTTGATGCGGCAAGATTAATCCGTCAGAACATAGATTTCATTGCCTATGAAACGGTTGGATACCTAACAAGCACTGATTATAAAAATCCTGCATTTACAGTCACTCCTGGATTGCCAAGTGATTGTGCCGATGATATCAAAAGTATTTACAGATCAATCTGCCACGATATTACAAGAGGTGGAAACTCCAAGTGTGTAGGTGCCGGTAAGTCATATTATACAGATGCAGGAGCACTGCAACATATTACTGGAACAGATAGTAATGGATACAGTGTGCAGCAGGCAACAATAGATGCGATCAAATACTCTGTTGGTATTGCATTCTCTTGTATCAATAATGTTTCTTGGACTGGTGGATATCAGAGTCAGTATACTCAAGTTAGAGATTTGAGTATACAGGCAGATTCGGCAACTGGATCTAATGTTGATATTGGTTCTTGTGCAAATGTTCTTTCGGCAGTTGATACTTGTGCTGGAATTGTAACCACGATCATTGGTAATGGATTATCTGCTCTTGGTGGTGCAGGAATTAATACAACTTATCCTGGTAATGCTGGTGCTGGTCAGACAGATCCAAATGCAATTCCATCGCAAGGTGTTGGTGTTATTAGAAAAGGACCATATATTCGTAACTGCACAAACTTTGTCAAAAATAGTATTGGTTGCAGAATTGATGGATTTAATGCTGATGAGGGAGATCAAATAAATGATATCGGTGTTCAGGGTTCATTTAACGTAGATGCATTTACCCAGTTTAATCAGGGTGGTATTGGAGTATCTGTTACAAATGGTGCTTATTGTCAATTAGTTTCTATTTTCACCATCTGTAATGATACGGCAATTTATTCTGGAAAAGGTGGTCAGTGTGACTTGACAAACTCAAACTCTTCTTTTGGAACCAGAGGATTAGTTTCGGAAGGTATTGGTGATGAATATAGTAAATGTAGTGATAGATATACTGGCGATGTAAATGAAAATGCCAGTCAGTTGCAAAATATTGTAGTTGTATCTGGTATCGGTAATAATAGACCATATCAGGGACAAGCTCTTTATTTTGGTAAAAAATATTATGTCGTAAAGGATATTAAAGTTACAAATGGCGGTTCTGGTTACACAACACCACCAACTGTAACTGTTGATACTCCAACTGGACCTGGAGTTGCAATTCCCTGCCAGGCAACTTCCACCATCGAAAATGGTGTTGTTACGCAAATTACTGTCTTTGGTGGTGGATCTCAATTTGAGGGTGTGCCGAACGTGACAATAGCAGCACCGATAAGTGGTGTTCAGGCAACTGCCGAGGCAGAAATTGAGGCAATTTATTATGGAGTATTGGAAGCAACAGAACCCGTTGCTGGTGTATCGACTATCAGTTTGGTGCAAAATCTAAATAACGATGTTGGAATTGGAACAACGGTCTTCTTTGCAAGACAGAGTTTCCAAATTGTAAGTTCTCATTCTTTCCAATACATTGGTGCAGGAAACACTATTGAGACTGCATATCCCTCAAGAGGTGGATTGACGATTCAAGAAAATGAAGTTGTAAAAATCGATGGCGGAGAAGTTTCATATACAAGCACTGATCAGGCTGGTAACTTTAGAATTGGTGATGGTGTTGTTATTGATCAGGCAACTGGAACAGTATCTGGAAACATTTACGTTAAGAGTTTATTTACCCAAGTTACACCATTCATTCTTGCATTAGGAGGAATTTAATCAAATGGCAGTTGCATCAGCAGCGGTAAATGTATTCCGCACAATTACAGAAACAGTAGGAACAAGCACTGTGGGTATCTACACTGCGCCAGTTGCATATTCATCTGTCATCTTATTGGCACAGGTTACAAATTCTGGATCACAAACTCAAACTGTTAGTTTTGGTTATCGTAGAGACGGAGTTGATACACCTATTGTGAATAGCATACCAATTTCTTCTAATGATACTGTTAATTTACTTTCTGGCAAATTGGTTGTTGAAACTGGAGATACTTTAACACTATCTGGTAGTAGTGCAACCGATCTTAAATTTATTTCTAGTATTCTAGAAACATCAAACGTTTAATCTAATATCCTAAAGAAAAATGGCCAGTTATCTTAGTGGTAGACAGCAAGATTTACAAGTCGGTATAGTTGGAATTACCGAAGAACAGAAGGTATTGGAAGTAGTTGGTCGTGTAGGTATTGGCACGACTATTTTTGATCCTGATTATCTTTTAGATGTTAGAGGAGATGGTAGTATTAGCGGCATATTGACCGTTGGAAGTATAAATGCTACTGCTGGCGGGTCAAGTACTTTAGACCAACTTGCTGTAACAGGTATTGCCACTTTTTCTGAAGACCTTGACATTAATTCATCTTTGGATGTTCTTAATGACCTAACTGTAGATGGATTAAGTGACCTAGACGAACTTAATGTAGCAGGTCTTTCTACATTTGCTTCTGATTTAGACGTTAATGCTTCTGTTGATATCAGCACCAATTTAACTGTAGATGGATTAAGTGATCTTGATGAACTTAATGTAGCGGGTGTTGCCACATTTGCTTCTGATTTAGACGTTAATGCTTCAGTTGACATCAGCAACAATTTAACTGTAGATGGATTAAGTGATCTTGATGAACTTAATGTAACAGGTATTTCTACTTTTACTGCAGACCTTGACGTTAATGCTTCCGTAGATATTTCTTCTGATTTAAATGTAGATGGATTATCTGACCTAAACAAACTTAATGTAACAGGTCTTTCTACTTTTACTGCAGACCTTGACGTTAATGCTTCCGTAGATATTTCTTCTGATTTAAATGTAGATGGATTAACTGACCTTGATGATGTTAATGTAGCAGGTGTTTCTACGTTTACCGCAAACCTTGATGTCAATGCTTCTGTAGATATTCTTAATGACCTAACTGTAGATGGATTAAGTGACCTTGATGAACTTAATGTAGCAGGTGTTTCTACATTTTCGTCCAATTTAGATGTTAATGCTTCTATTGACGTAAGTAACAATTTAACTGTAGATGGATTAAGTGACCTAGACGAACTTAATGTAGCAGGTCTTTCTACATTTGCTTCTGATTTGAATGTAGCAGGTCTTTCTACATTTGCATCAGACCTTGATGTTAATGCTTCAGTTGACATCAGCACCAACTTAACTGTAGATGGATTAAGTGATCTTGATGAACTTAATGTAGCAGGTCTTTCTACATTTGCTTCTGATTTAGATGTTAATGCTTCTGTAGATATTCTTAATGACCTAACTGTAGATGGATTAAGTGACCTAGACGAACTTAATGTAGCAGGTCTTTCTACATTTGCTTCTGATTTAGATGTTAATGCTTCTGTAGATATTCTTAATGACCTAACTGTAGACGGATTAAGTGATCTTGATGAACTTAATGTAGCGGGTGTTGCCACATTTGCATCTAATGTAAATATCAGCACAGGAGAACTTCATGGTCCTTCAGAATTTATTATTGATCCTGCTGCAGTTGGTGATAATACTGGACTTGTAAGAATTAAGGGTGATTTATATGTAGATGGGACGGAGTTTATTGTAAATTCATCTACCATTCAGCTTGCAGACTTTAAGGTTGGTATTGCAACTACTGTTGGAACCAATTTATTGCTCGATGGTGCTGGTATTGGTATTGGATCTGATAGTATTGAGAAGACTTTTACTTATAATAACTCTGCAAATACTTTAGAATCTTCTATTGGACTTGGTGTAACAACTGGTGGAGACTTTAAGACTGGGACTGATTCTGTATTAAATAGAACCACTCTTGGTCCAACAGTTGTCAATTCTTCATTGACAGGTCTTGGAACACTTACAAGTCTTAATGTTAGCGGACAAACTGACCTTGATAAACTTAATGTGTCAGGTCTTTCTACATTTGCTTCTAATGTAGATATTAATGCTTCTGTAGATGTCTCTTCCGATTTAATCGTAGACGGAACTGCAGACCTTGATGAACTTAATGTTGCTGGAATAACCACTTTTGCCTCTAATGTATATCTTAATGCTTTTCTAGATGTTCTTGATGGAATAAGTGTAGACGGATTAAGTGATCTTGATGAACTTAATGTTGCTGGATTATCCACTTTCTCTTATGATTTGGATGTTAATGCTTCCATTGATGTAAGCAACAACTTAACTGTAGGCGGAGTAACTGATCTTAATCAACTCCTTGTAGGTCAAGCTTCCGCATTTAGTTCTGATGTTTCTATTGGAGTTGGTGAAACTACCCATATTAAATTTGATGCAACTACTACAAATACAGGAATTGGAACCACAAATCCAACTCAAAAACTTGATGTTGATGGTAATATAAGACTTCGTTCCGCACTCTATGATAACTCCAATCAAACTGGAACTAATGATCAGGTTTTAGTTTCTACTGGCGCAGGTGTTTCTTGGAAAACATTAATATCTAATGAGACTGCCTCTGGTCAGGAAATATTAAGCGTATCTGGTTCTGATACTTACTATGTTACTGCCAGTAATGTAACTTCTGGTGTTGCCACTGCAGGATTCATTGATGATCAAATTGTTATTAAAGGTAATGGATTTGTTGGCATTGGTTCTACACAACCAACATCAACTCTCGATGTTAGTGGTGGCGTAAATGTATCTGGAACAGCCACTATAACTTCACTCGATGTTAATCAGATATCACCAAATGGGTCTGATTATGGTTCTGCCAATCAAGTTCCCGTTGCCGATGGATCTGGCGGTTGGACTTGGCAAGCTGTAACATCAGCTGGTGCAGGTACTCTTAATGCTATTTCTGTTCTTGATGAAGGCAGTTTAATTGGAACATCAGGAACAGTTACTACATTAGATTTTAAAGGAAATAATATTGTTGCTACTGGTCAAGCAGGAAGCAACATTGGAACCATTACTGTCTCTGATACACCATCGTTTGATACGCTGAATGTAAGTGGAATTACAACTACTGGCACCTTATATGTTGGTGTAGCAGGAACTGTTGGTATCACAACAATACTTGATGAAGATGATATGGTGTCTGATAGTGACACCGCACTTGCAACACAACAGTCAATTAAGTCTTATGTTGATAATCAAGTTTCTACAATCAATACTGATATTAGTAATGTTGATTTAGATTTTGCTGGAGACACTGGAATAGGTACAGTAATTCTTGGCAGTGAAACCTTCACCATTGCTGGAACCACTGACGAAATAGAAACCGTTGGTTCTGGAAATACTATTACTATTGGTCTTCCTAATGTAGTTGCAATCACCACATCATTAACGGTTGGTTCTGCAACAACAATAACTGGTGCTGGTATTGTTGCTGGTATTGTAACAGGTACGCTGGATAATGATTTAACACTTGGTACTTCTGGAACTGGATTAAGTGGTTCGGCAACTTATAACAACTCTGGTGCCGCTACATTCACTGTTACTTCTAATGCCACCGATGCCAACACTGGTGGAACGATCGTTGCAAGAGATGGTTCTGGTAATTTTAGTGCTGGTACTATTACTGCCAACCTTTCTGGCACTGCCACTACTGCTACTAATCTTGCAGATGGTGCCAACATTACAACAGGAACTATCAGTGACGATAGACTTCCAGATTTAATTACATCCAATATTAACATTGCCTCTGGCATATCTTCAGTTGCGACATTGGATGCAACAAATGCCACTGTTGATAATCTGACATTTACTAGTGGAACTGCCATTGTATCGGTAGATACTGATTTAACTTCTGTATCAGCATCTGATGATACTCTTGCATCGGCAAAAGCAATTAAGACTTATGTTGATAATCAAGTTTCTACAATCAATACTGATATTAGCAATATTGATTTAGATTTTGCTGGAGACACTGGAATAGGTACTGTAGTCCTTGGTAGTGAAACATTTACTATTTCTGGAACCACGAATGAAATAGAAACCGTTGGTTCTGGAAATACTATTACTATTGGTCTTCCTAATGTAGTTGCAATCACCACATCATTAACGGTTGGTTCTGCAACGACAATTACTGGCTCTGGTATTAATGCTCCCACTGGCATTATTACTGCAAGTTCTTTTGTAGGAAGTCTTGTTGGCGACGTAACTGGTGTTAGTGGTGGTGTTGCTTCTACTGCCACCCAGTTAGAAACTGCAAGAGACTTCTCAATTACTGGAAGCTTCGTAACAGCACCAGCAATATCTTTTGATGGTACTGGAAACGTAGCACTTGCAGCTACTATTTCTCCAGATTCTATTGCTCTCGGAACTTATACTTCTGGTGATTATGTTGAGTCAATTACTGGAACATCAAATCAAATCACAGTTACTGGTGGAACTGGCGAAGGAAGCACACCAACATTAAGTGTTCCCAACCAGTTTACTATTCCACAAGACGCAACAGTCGTAAGAGATTTGACTGTTCAGCGTGACTTATATGTTGATGGAAGTGTAACCATTGGCGGAACTTCTGCGACTATTTTTGCACAAACATTACAAGTTTCTGACGCCGACATGATTCTTGGTGTAAGAACTGATGGTTCTGGAAATGATATTGCTACTGATAATACTGCCAATCATGGTGGTATTGCCATTGCATCAACAGAAGGCAATCCACTTGTAGATTTATATGTTGCTGGTATTGAGACAGTTCCAACCACATATAAGAAGATTATGTGGTTTAAGGCAGGAACTTTCTCTGGTCTTGGAACTGATGCCTGGTTGACTAACTATGCCGTTGGTATTGGTTCTACCCAGGTTCCTGATGGAGTCCGACTTGCTGCTGGTAATGTTCAGATTACCGAGAATGATATATCATCTGTAAGAAATATTAATGTAACTGGTGTTTCTACATTCCAAGGTAATGTAAATCTTGGTGATAATGATGTATTAAACATTGGTGATGGTAATGACTTACAGATTTATCATAATGGAAGTAACAGTTACATTGATGATGCTGGAGATGGTGCTCTTGTTCTGCGCGGCAATAACCAAATAGCTTTTGAAAAATATACAGGAGAGTCTTTAGCTAGATTCTACTCCGATGGAAAAGTATCTCTTTATTATGATGATTCTGTAAAATTTGAAACTACTGCATCTGGTGTCGATGTAACTGGAACATCCACTGTTGATGGTATTATCAACTCTGGTATCTCAACATTCAATGGAACCGTAGAACTTAATTCCTTCCTTAAGGATTACTACAACAATGTAGGTGCCGCAACTTCCGTTCTGATTGGTGATACAAATGGTGTCAAGTGGGAGAGTATTTCCACTGCCGCACTCCAAGGTCCTCAAGGTGTAACAGGTGCTCAAGGTCCAACAGGTCCTCAAGGTGATAAGGGGCAGAAGGGAGAACTTGGTCCTCAAGGTGATAAGGGGCAGAAGGGAGAACTTGGTCCAACAGGTCCTCAAGGAGCCACTGGTCCAACAGGTCCAACTGGTCCTCAAGGTGCTCAAGGTGATAAGGGACAAAAAGGTGAACTTGGTCCTCAAGGTCCAACGGGTCCTCAAGGTGATAAGGGACAGAAGGGTGTTACTGGTCCAACGGGTCCTCAAGGTGATAAGGGACAGAAGGGCGTTACTGGTCCAACGGGTCCTCAAGGTGATAAGGGACAGAAGGGAGAACTTGGTCCTCAAGGTCCTCAAGGTGCTACTGGTCCAACAGGTCCTCAAGGTGATAAGGGACAGAAGGGTGTTACTGGTCCAACAGGTCCTCAAGGTGACAAGGGACAGAAGGGTGTTACTGGTCCAACAGGTCCAACGGGTCCTCAAGGTGATAAGGGACAGAAGGGTGTTACTGGTCCAACGGGTCCTCAAGGCGATAAGGGACAAAAGGGTGAACTTGGTCCTCAAGGTCCTCAAGGTGCCACTGGTCCAACAGGTCCTCAAGGTGATAAGGGACAGAAGGGAGAACTTGGTCCTCAAGGTGACAAGGGACAGAAGGGTGTAACTGGAGCCCAAGGTCCTCAAGGTCCTCAAGGAATTCAGGGTGCTCAAGGTGACAAGGGTCAGAAGGGTGTTACTGGAGCTCAAGGTCCTCAAGGAGAAAAAGGACAAAAGGGTGCAACTGGAGCACAAGGTGCTACAGGTCCTCAAGGAACCAAAGGGCAAAAGGGCGAACTTGGTCCACAAGGTCCACAAGGTGCAACAGGTCCACAAGGTGTAACAGGTCCTCAAGGTGCCACTGGTCCTCAAGGTCCTGATGGTAACTTTGGTGGTGCCACTTTTGATTACACATTCTCTACGCTTACTACTGATAGTGATCCTGGACAGGGTGGTATAAAGTTTAATAATGGTGCTTTGGGTTCTGCGACCCAAATGTATATCGACGACCAGGATGATAATGGTACTGACATTCAGGACTTCTTGAG
>Ga0255776_10003902_pt1 | contig 15890 bp, 8 predicted proteins | sample 071ome_19_FD_179974 | JGI IMG/M metagenome (GOLD analysis project Ga0255776, IMG submission 179974) | Coastal salt marsh microbial communities from the Groves Creek Marsh, Skidaway Island, Georgia - 071413AT metaG (version 2) | ecosystem: Environmental > Aquatic > Marine > Intertidal zone > Salt... | reverse complement strand
TTCTTCAAAAAACACGAGATAGAGAACAACATCAGAAAAAGGAAGATGAGCGCAACACTCATTCAGTCTCTCTTGAAAGACGATAAATCAAAAGTGGCCACGCTCATCGCCGCCGGGGCGAGCGCGTGCGCTTTGATTTATTACAACCAAGAAATCAGAAATCAGATTGCCAACATTTTCATGGTGCGTTTGTTTTATCTTCTTTTTCTACTCCCTTTCTCTTTCTACTCCCTTTCTCTCTCTCTGGTGTATTGCGCGTGAAGAGATCCATCTTTTCTTGGATTGGACCTCATCCGAGAGCAATATTCTCCATCTCTCAACTCGATGCGACGAGAGGTGGAGAGAGAGAGAGAGAGAGATGAGAGATGAGAGAAGAGAAAAAAGAACGCGCGATTGGTTTTCGCCGCCGTCATCACCATTCTCCAATCGAAACAAAAATTCCTTCTTCGGGCTTCTTTTTTTCTTTTCCCCGCGCGACGATTGGTGTGCTCTTCTGTCTCTCTCTCTTTCTCTCTCTCTTTTTGTTTTGAAACTACTTTGAACGCGCTGACCAATGTTTTCTCGTAATTATTATCAATATTATCGCGTTTACGCGCACTTATTCGTATACTTAAACAGGGCGCTGCGGTGGCCACGTCTGGACCAGGAGTCTTATCTGGCAGCACCAACGCGGCCAGCGCGAACGCCAAGAGTAAAGAAGGCGGGAACGCCGAGGAAGCCGAAAACCAACAGCAACTGATGATGCAACAGATGCAACAACAGCAACAACAAATGCAAGGTGGGATGCCTGGACAAGAGGAAGAGTTATCCGCGATTGAACGATTTTGTACGGACGTGACGGATGAAGCGAAGAAAGGTTTGTTGGACCCGTTGGTCGGGAGAGACGACGAATTGAGAAGAGCCATTCACGTGTTGTCCAGACGAACGAAGAATAACCCGATTTTATTGGGTCAATCTGGTGTTGGTAAAACGGCTATTGTAGAAGGCTTGGCGCAAAGAATCGCGTCTGGTGACGTGCCGTTGGCGTTGAGAAACGCCAAGTTGTTGGAGTTGGATTTAGGCGCGGTTGGCGCCGGCTGTCAAATGCCGGGGGAGTTTGAAGAGAGATTGTCCATGGTCGTGCAAGAAGTTGTCGACGAAGCCGCGAATCAGCCGGTAATTGTATTCATCGACGATATTCACAACTTGATTCCGCCGCCGCCGAACGGGAACAACGGGTCGGCCATTTTGAAGCCGGCGTTGGGCAGAGGTTTGTTGAGATGCATCGGATGCACGTCGGTGGATAAGTTCAAGAAATCCATCGAAACCGACGCGGCTTTGGAACGTCGATTTCAACAAATTCCGGTGGAAGAACCGGACGTCGATTTTACCGTTTCCATTTTGCGCGGATTGAGACCGAGATACGAACAGCACCACAACATCGCCATCTCCGAAGGCGCGTTGTTATCGGCGGCGCAGTTATCGGCGAGGTACGTCAGCGGACGTCAGTTGCCGGATAAGGCGATCGATTTGCTCGATGAAGCTGCCGCTGCGGTAAGAATGAACAAATCGTCCAAACCGGAAGCATTAGACGTGTGCGATCGAAAAATCAAACAGTTGCAAAAAGAACGCAATCAGTTGTTGTTGAAGCAAAGAAGTGAAAACGCAAAGGCTGGTCAAAACAACATCGCCGCGGCAGAATTGCAAAAGCTCGCCGCGCAATTGCACGAAGAGAAGAAAAAACGAAACGAATTGCAAAAGAAAGTCACGAGAGAAATGACGTGCATGAACGCGTACAGACAAGCGCAAGCGCAGTTAGCTTACACCGTGAGAAAGATTCAAAACGCCAACGCCAAAGTTCAATTGGCCTCGGCTGCGGATGCGCCGGATGAGTACAAAGCCCAACTTGCAAATTGCAAGAGCGACCTCGTCAAATTGGAAGCAGAGAAAGAACGCGTCGAAGACGAAGTGAAGAAAGCGGAAGCTGAAGTGTTGTCCTTGCAAGGTGGTGGGGTGATGTTGAGAGAAGAGGTGACGGATTCTGACGTCGCTACGGTTGTGTCCAGATGGACCGGCGTACCGGTGGCGAAGTTAGTTGCTTCTGAGAAACAAAAATTGTTGCAATTGGAATCCGAGCTTCACGAAAGAGTCATTGGTCAAGAAGAAGCGGTCACTTGCGTCGCCGAAGCCGTGCAACGCTCGCGCGCGGATCTCGCCGATCCGAACGGGCCAGTTGCCTCGTTCATGTTCCTCGGCCCGACTGGCGTCGGTAAGACAGAATTGGCAAAGGCTTTAGCATCGTATCTTTTCAACTCGGACCAAGCGTTGGTGCGTTTGGACATGTCCGAGTACATGGAAAAACACTCAGTGGCAAGATTGATTGGCGCACCGCCAGGCTACATTGGATACGACGAAGGGGGCATGCTCACCGATGCGGTTCGACAAAAACCGTACTCTGTCGTCTTGTTCGATGAGATTGAGAAAGCGCACGTCGATGTCTTCAACGTCTTGCTCCAGTTGTTAGACGAGGGCCACGTGACAGATACTCAAGGAAGAAATGTCTCGTTCAGAAACTGCTTGATCATCATGACTTCGAACTTGGGTTCGGACGAAATGAACTATCAAAACAAAAGAAGAGGAAGAGGTAACGTTAAGGACGCCGTCATGCAACACGTTAGATCGCACTTCAGACCAGAGTTTATCAACAGAATCGACGAGTTTATTTGCTTCGAATCGCTCACCCACTCACAGATCGAAGAGATTGTTCAATTGCAGCTCAAGAACTTGTCCAAGAGAGTTGATGGTCAACGCATGGCGATTGAATACGACAAATCTGCGGTTGAATATTTGGCGAGAGAAGGCTACGATCCGCAATACGGCGCTCGTCCGGTGAAACGTGCCATTCAAAAAGAGTTGTTGCAGAACTTATCCACGGAGATCTTGAAGGGTAAATTCAACGAAGACGATACAATTTTAGTCACCGCGGATAGACACGGCTTGTGCCTCGCTAACGGTCAAAAGATTGTGCGAAAAATCTACGACATCACCGAAGCGAGCGACGACGAGGAAGAGGAGTTTTAGAAGAGATTCATAGTCAGCTACTACTGCGACGAAAAATATAACGACAAAACATTAGAAGAGTTTGGCTTTTTAATAATAAATCACATATATGATATAATCTTGAACACTGTATGGATGAATTGGCACGCTTCGTGCTTTCTTATTAAATTTAGTGCTCTTCGTCTTGATGCGTGGACACAATACTAGAATTAAAAAAACCACTCCGGATAAAATCTCTTTCGACGCGCTTCAATCAATCCACAATCACGCAGTGTGACTTTCTTGGAATATGATATCACTATGTATGCATGCATCTACTCGATTTTTATCTCTCTCTCATTCTCTCTTCTTTGCTTTAATTCTTGTTGAGGAAAAAAAGTTGGTTGGTTCCTCGTTCTCGTCCCCACAAACATCACGCACCGCTATTTCTTTATTATATTATTAATTTGTTTGGAAACTGCAAAGAAGAGCAAAGTTACAACTCGTCTTTCTTTCTCAACTGCTCCAACTGCTTCAAAATAACATCTCCTTTATTCAACGCAGCCTCTCTCTTCTTCCACGTCGCGACCTTCGTGTTGTGCTCGAGCTTCGCCGCCTTCATGTCCGACTTAATCGTCTTCAACTCCTCGGCGCGCTTCTTCAACTCCTCCCCGATTTCCGCGGACGTCTTCCCGTCGAACTTCTCAATCAGAGTAATTTCGTTCGGTTTGCACGCTTTCTTTGTCTTCACGTCGCACTTCTCCACGTCCAACGTTTTCTTCGTAAACGAGAGCAACGAATCGAAGTCTCTCCCTTGCTGGTAGTCCTTCCCTTTCTTGTCCCCGTTCACGAAATATTTAATAGTCGGGTACCCTTGCACGCCCATCTTCTGGCACGTTTGCGCGCCATCCGCGGTGCAATCAACGTCCACAATCATCACTCCCGGGTGATCCTTATACTTACTGCCGAGCTTGTCCCAAGCGGGTTTCATGCTCTTACAGTGGCCTCACCAAGGCGCGAGAAATTTCACAAAGACATTCTTGTTCGATCCGAGAACCGCGGAGTCGAAATTTTTGTCCGTGGCTTGGAACGCCGCCGCGTTCGCAAAAAGCGAAGCCGAGGACGCGAAAAGGGAAAAGGTCAGGGCGAAAAGAAAGATTTTCATCGTCGTCGTCGAAAAAGAAGAAGACGATCTTCTCGTTCTCGTTGTCGTCGTCATCAATCGCGTGTTATATTGAAAACAAATCTCTGACGCGAATTATAATTATAATTTTTGTGTGCGCGATCAATTTTCAATTTTCTTTCTTTCTTTTTTTTTTGGCAAAAATTTTGCATAAATCACGCGTGGCAGCTTTTTTTACGTTAGTTTTACACACACGCACGAGTACGTAGTTTTGCAATGCTCTCGTCGTCGTCGGCGGCGTCGCGATGATGATGATGATGTCGTCGTCGTCGTCGTCGTCGTCGTCGCCACCATCGACGGAATTGTCGGGGAAAGAACTCGCGGAAGAGTTGCACAGAATAGTCTCCTCGGACGTTTTCTTGAACGAATTGGCGTTCGTGCCGCCGTGGAAGAGTTTGCGAGAGTTGTTGGGGGAGGAAGAAAAAGAGGGGGAAAACAACGAGAACAACGACAAGTTTTATCGCGCGTTTTGCGTCCGAGAGCACAAGCTGGCGATTAACGCGCGCGTTTTGGTGCCGACTTTAAATTACGTGTATTCTCAAATGAGGAGAGGAAAAGACGACGCGGATGATTTGAAAGTACTTTTGTGTGTGCTCACTGGAGACAGTTTATCCGGTTGGAACGTGAGAAAAAGACGAATCTGCGAAGCGCTGGAGGAAGACGAAGGTGGAGAATTGAACGAAGAAGAGAAGAGGACGAGACGAGAGCGCGCGCTAGAGCGAGAATTGATGTTTGCCACGTTCGTGCAAACAAAGTTTCCAAAGTCCACGGCGGCGTTTGCGCACCGAAGGTGGGTGATTATGAAATGTTGTTTTCGCGGCGGCGCGGAGAGAAGAAATCACCTAGCGTCAACAACTACAATGAATGGGGAAGAAACGATGAAGACGAGGACGACGACATTGTTATCAAAAATATACGAACGAGAGAGTCTTGCGTGCGAACAAACGTGCCGAAGGAAGCCGAGCAATTACGCCGCGTGGGCGCACAAGTTGTTCGTGTTTGAACTCGTGCATTTGAAACAAAGCGTGAACGAACCGGATGCGCTCTTGGAACAGTCAAAGTGCGTAATGCGAGAATCGAAATCAAAAATTTCCGCCTCCGATCCGAGTGCGTGGCATTTTCGACGCGCCGTTATCCGTTCAGTTTATGATCATCTCATGAATCGCGATGAGATAAAAAAGAGATTTTTCGATGAAGTAATCGTCGACGAATTTCGTTTCGTGCGCGAAAAAATCGCGACGTTTCGCGGACGGGAAACGCTTTGGCACCATCGCAAAACGTTATTGGCGCACGTCTTGCTCAAATGCTCTCAAGACGACGTTCAAAATGATATCGTGCAGGAGGAAATAGAATTTGCCGCTAAAAACTTTAATGAAGGAGTCAATGTTCGAGACGTGCCGTGGGCGACAAAGTACGAAGACGGGGACGAGGCTCGTCTACTATCCTCCTTCAGCAAATACGTGTGTACAATACACAAACGTTTCTTTCGCAAAAAGATATAGTGCAAATGTAAAGTTAGTATGCTAGATAGGTGTAAACTATAGAGATGTTAGCAATATATAGAGGGTATTATGGTATTATAGTATAACAATTGTTTTGTATTTAACGCGCAGCCATTTCTCTGGCACCGTCCAACCACGGGTACTTTTGCGATCGCTCGATTTCAAACTTTGCGATTTGGTCGTTCTTCAACATCGTCAATCCAACGTCATCCAAGCCGTTCAACAAGCAGTGCTTGCGGAACTCGTCAACTTGGAAGGAAATCTTAGATCCATCCGCTCTAGTGATGGTTTGCGCCTCGAGATCAATTTCCAACTCTTTCATATCGTTGGCATCTTGCATCAACGTTCTCACCGTCGGTTCATCCAAAACAATCGGCAGCATGGAGTTCTTGAAGCAGTTGTTGAAGAAGATATCAGCGAAGGAGGTGGAGATGATGCATCTGATGCCCAAATCGTTGATGGCCCACGGCGCGTGCTCTCGGGAACTACCGCAACCAAAGTTATCGCCGGCAACTAAGATTGAGCTTCCTTTCCATTCTGGCTTGTTCAAGACAAAGTCTGGTCTTTCCGAGCCGTCGGCGTTGAATCGCATTTCGTAAAAAGCGCCGACACCCAAGCCGGTTCGTTTGATGGTTTTCAAAAACTGCTTCGGGATGATCATGTCCGTGTCAATGTTTTGTAAGTCCAACGCAGCGGCTTTACCTTTAAGCTTGGTAAATGTCGGCATACCACCACTACCGCCGGATGATTTCGCTTGGTCCACTCTCGGTTTCGGCGGAACGATGGATTGGTTCGTCAAAAAGTCCTTATCGACTTTTTTCGGGACATCATCGCCAGTCAAACCGGCACCAGAACCGAGCTCTCTGACGTCACATAACTTCCCGGTAATAGCTGCCGCGGCCGCCATGGCCGGCGACACCAAGTGCGTTCGGCCACCGTTCCCTTGACGACCTTCAAAGTTTCTGTTCGAAGTCGAAGCGCATCGTTCTCCCGGCAACAACTTATCCGGGTTCATGGCAAGGCACATAGAGCAGCCCGGTTCTCTCCAATCAAAACCAGCTTCGATTAAGACAGTATGTAAACCTTCCGCTTCCGCTTGGTCTTTGACGATACCAGAACCCGGAACGACCATGGCGTACACGGAACTGGCAACTTTCTTGCCCTTGGCCACGGCAGCCACGGCTCTGATATCTTCAATTCTCCCGTTCGTGCACGATCCAACAAACACTTTGTCAACCGCAACGTCCTTCATTTTAGTTCCCGGGGTTAAACCCATGTATTCCAACGATCTTCGCATCGCGTTCGCTCTGGATTCGTCAAAATCATCCGGGTTTGGAACGACGCCCGAAATGCCAACGGTATCTTGCGGCGAGGTCCCCCACGTGACGGTCGGTTCGATATCCTTCGCGTCAATAACAACAACCTTATCAAACTTGGCATCCGCATCGGTAGACAAGGTCTTCCAGTACGCAACCGCTTTCTCCCAAGTTTCACCACTCGGCGCCATTGGTCTACCTTTCAAGTATTCGTAGGTGATCTCATCCGGCGCGATCATCCCGGCTCTCGCGCCGGCTTCAATCGCCATGTTGCAAATACTCATTCTCGCTTCCATGGACAATTCGCGAATGGCTTCGCCGGAAAACTCGATGACGGACCCGTTACCACCCGCGGTACCAATCTTGCCGATCACGTGCAAGACTAAATCCTTAGAGGTCACGCCATCCATCAACTTGCCGTCGATTCTCACGTTCATATTCATACTCGGCTTTTGCAACAACGTTTGCGTAGCCAACACGTGTTCGACTTCACTCGTCCCGATGCCAAACGCTAACGCACCAAACGCACCGTGCGTGGCCGTGTGCGAATCTCCGCACACAACCGTCGTGCCCGGCAGCGTGAAGCCTTGCTCCGGCCCGATGATGTGCACAATGCCTTGTCTCTTGTCGTCCATCCCGAAATACGTGATGCCAAAGTCTTTCACGTTCTCTTCCATCTGCACGACTTGGACTCTCGATTCCATCTCCTCGATGAACGTTTCCACGCTTTCGAACTTGGATCGGTCCGTAGTCGGCACGTTGTGATCCACCGTCGCCAACGTGTTGTCCGGTCTTCTCACGTTTCTCCCGGCTAAGCGCAAAGCCTCGAACGCTTGAGGCGACGTGACTTCGTGCACCATGTGTCTGTCGATGAACAACAACTTTGTCCCGTTATCTTCCGTGGCAATCGTGTGATCGCGGACGATTTTATCGTACATGGTCATCCCAGCCGCGGAGACTGAAAACGTGACCGATCGGCGAGAGCTGCTCGCGTTAATAATCGCCTTGGCGCTGAGCGTCTTTTTTCCACTCGATGCGGCGATGGATCTTCTCGAGGACAAGAAGTTCGTCGTCCTCGTCGTCGTCGTCGTTTGAGCGAGAGAATTCATTGCGACGAGATTATTGTTACGTGTAATGAATGCCGTATCAAGTATATATATATATATATAAAGTGCGGCGACGTAAGTGATGCGTGCGCACGTTTACAAAAGTGTGAAGATGAAGAAGAAGAGATTCTCTTTTTCGCCGAGTGGCGTGCAATCAAATTCGGCGGCGGCTCTGTGCTGACGAGGAGGAGGAGGAGGAGGAGGAGTGTCTTCGCCAAATTTTTTTTGTTTTTTCTTTTGTTCCCGAGGGAGTCAAAACAGTCCGGAAGACGCATGTCAGAAATAGCGATCGATCTCGTCTCTCCGATGATGTCTCTCGACCACCACCAACACTTCGTACTCGAGAACAAAATTTTTGAAAGTGTCTCTCTCCACTACACACCACACACACACAAGCACACTTACACACAGACTCTGTTACGCGCGCGTCTTCCCACGTTTTCTGAAGAGCGATGATGACGACGACGACGACGAGGATGACGTGCGCGCCTCGAGGATCCGCGTTGGTCGCCAAAGCGCCCTTTCGCGACGATGGGAATGGAAGAAGAAAAACCGTGCGCGCGATGAACGCGAGACGAAGCGTGGAAAATGCGAATATCTATTCTCTCGGTCCTCCTTCGAAGACGATGAGAGCGAACGCGCATCGACAACACTGGCCAAACGAATGCACGGAAATTGTGTGCAATGATGGATCTTCGCTGTATTGCTTTGTTGGCGTCGTGAGAGCGGCGGCGAGTTCGTCTTCTGATGGTGCTGGAGTTGGTGAAGATGATGTTGATGTTAAATCGGAAGAAGTATCTGAGAAGGAAGATACCAGCGCCAACACCGAAACAGATTTAAACGCACGATTGAACGCAATCACGAATTCCTTTCGCGAGAAGAGACAGACGACGGATGCACCCTCTCCATCGTTATCTGTATCGAAGGAATCCAACGAAGCGATGGTAAACGCCGCGATTCAAGCGACGGCGAAGAGATCGCAGGAGTATTGCGATACGTACGCGGAGGAGGAGATGAAAAAGTTGCGAGCGGAGGAAAAAGGAGCATCTCCACCCGCCGAGGCGGTAGCGGTCGCCAAAGAAGCAGAAGCGGAGGAGGAAGTCGATATCCAAGAACGACTGGACGCGATCATTCGCGAACACCGTAAGAAGCAAAAAGACATCGTGAATGCGAGTGCGTCTGCGTCGTCTGTATCGGAAGCTAGGCAAGAGGAGAAGGACGGAGAAGACGACTTGTACGCTCGATTGAACGCCATCGCGGAGGAGTTCAGAGCGAAGAAAGGCGAACCGAGCAGACCAAATTTAGCGATTCAAGGCAAGAACGGAGGCATGTCTGGCATGGCATCGTTTTATTCCGCACCTGGATACGCTGGATTTTCCTGGGTAGGCGAGGAAGATGTCGAAATGGAAGACGACCACGACCACGACGACGATCATGATCAACACGGAAAAGAAACGCGCGATGACCACGCTGGTCGAGTTGGGAAGACTTCCTTTTATTCCTCGGCTGGGTACGCTTCGTTTGCGTACGAAACTGATGCCGTTTGGGACGTGTTAGTCGTTCCTCCAACCTCCTTCTCCTCCTCCTCTTCCTCTTCCTTGTCATCGTCAAACGACATAGCGAAAGTGTGGGGCCAAAAAATCAGCGATAACAACACTTTAGTCTCCACATCTGGTATCGCTTACAAATCAATACCAGCCACGCAATCGTCTTCTAGCATCATAGCTGAATCCGTGAGCAGGGAACAGACGGCGCAGATTAAAAAGGCGTGGAAGCGCGTAGATGCGAGGTTTGATTTGCCCGGGCCTCCGAACATGTGGACTCGCATGGACAACGAGGAAAAGTTTTTAGCGGTCGCCTTATCAGTCGCAACGTCTATAATCTGCTATCAAAACGCACCGCCGGTCGTGAGAAAACCGGTTCAAGCGGCAACGTCGTCGGTGAAAAAGTTGGCGCACATCTCGCGCTCGACACAACCGCCCGCCATGCCCATGACGAAGAAAGAGAAGAAAGCTGCACAAAAAGCCGCCGCTGGAAAAAAAAATGCGAAGGTTGCGTCGATCAACCAAGCGATTGGAGACCTTTCCCGTGCTAAGAAGCGCGCTGCGAGCATGACACCAGGCGATGATGTAGCCCCAGGACAATTTCTTGCCATCATCCGAGGGGACGGTACCATAGATTTCACGCTGCGAAACGTGTTTTTCCTCGTAACATTTTCGTTTTTTGCTCGAATTATTTTAAAGCAGTTCGATATCACGCCTCTTGGGGCACTTAGCGGCGCAGCGCGCGCCATTGGATCAACCGCGAATGCTCTCGTTAACACAGGATTCAAAGATGAGGAAAAATTTGCCGCCGATAAAGAGGCGATTAGAATTGCTGCTGAAATTAAAGCTAGAAAAGCCGCCGAGAGAAAAGCAGAGAAAGGATCGAAACGCGCTTTTGGCTTTTCTGGTACGAGTGTTGACGATGCCCGGATTTCTGCCATCGTCGACTCGAAGCTAGAAACCATTCGCCGCGAGAACGATGTCCTGTTGAATAAAGTGAGTAAGTTTTTTGAAAACGAAGAAATTGAAATGGTCGCGCAACTCATGAAAGAAAACGACGCCAAGATTGAAGCTGTAGTCGCGCAAGTAAAGTATGCAAAAGCGGAGCGAAACGCTTACAAACGTCTCGTTGAGAACGAGATGTCGAAGGCATCTGCCGCTGCCGCGAACAGCGCCGCTTCCGGCAAGTCGGCGTTTCTTCCTTTTTTCTTTGCGCGAAAAAGTGCCAACTCAGATAACATGAAACTGAAGGAATTGTATGAAGATAAGATCGCGGAAATTAAGAAAGAAGCTGAAATCGCCAAACATTCGTTCGCGTTTTTTAAGAAAGAATACATCGCCAAGGAAGCGGCAATGAAGAAGGAGTTTGTGGAGAAGGAAAAGAAAACGGCTTTGGAAGTGAAGCAAAAAATCGACGATTTATCGCAACAACTGAAAGAAAGCCAGCAAGAGTTCGATAAAGCGCGCAAAGACGCGGAAACTGCATTGAAACTTGCTTTGGAGAACAATGACATTGAGCGATTGGAACAGCTGGAAAAAGAGTTGGAGGCATCTAAAGAAGCGCTCGTGAAAGAACGCGACGCCAACCGAGTTGCAGTGCAAAAGAAAGAGGAGGAACTTTTGGCAAAGAACAAGCTCGCCCAAGACGCGCTTCGAAAGCAAATAGAAGACCTGCAAGTCTCTTTGATCGCCGCGAAGGATATCGCAAGCAAAGCCAACGCGGCAAAGCTCGCCGAAGTCGAAGAAAATTTCAAGCAACGAGAAGCGGCTATCATGTTGAAAGTAGACGCGGCTGAAGCGAAAGCGAAAGAATTTGAGCGTAAAAACTTTCAAACCGTCTCCGAAATGAAGATGCAATCGAACAAAGAAATCAACGAGGCTTTATCTTCCGCTCGCGCGAGATTTCAAAAGGAAAAAGAAGACTTGTTGCGAAAAGTAGACGAGGAGCGGCTCCAATCAAAATTGGAAGTCCAACGCGAGAAGGAGCGTTTCGAAGAGGAGCTCAGAGAAAAAGAGCTCGCCATTCGACAAAAAAGCGACGAGTTGATCGATGAAATTGCGTTAGAGTTCAGACGCGAAATTGAAAACCGGAGTTCGAGTGCTCGATAAAGATCTGCATGCACGTGCGCTCCAAGGAGAGTGAAGAGAGAGAGAGAGCTGAGAGTTATTATTTTGTATATTTATTTTTCACAATACACCAAAACTGCACTTATTTATTCGCTCACTCACACACGCGCAAAATGTCTCGCTTCAATCGATAAAGAGTGTTTCTGAAATGACGTCAAAGGAGAAGAGGAAAAGCAGCGAGACCAACGACCCTCTCCTCCTCCCCTCTTCCTTGAGACTTCTTTCGTCTTCCTCGTCGACGACGACAGCCTCTTGCAGAATCTTCTTGCGTTCCGCCGACTTGAACAGAATGAATGCGCAGTGCGGCGAATGCGTTCGCGTGTCGTTCATCACGAGCAACAGCAGCGGTCGAAGGACAACGACGTCGCTTCTCGCGATGGCGCATCCTCGCGAGCGGCAAGAAGCTCTTCTGTCTAGCGATTATGGTAATAATAATAATAACAATAATAACGGCGGGGCGTTTGACACGCCCGTGAAACAGTCTGGGTTGGTGAGAAGAGAACAAGGAGAAGACGAAGAAGGCGAAGCGGCGGCAGTTTTGGATGGCGGCGTTTTCGTGTTTCTAGACGAATCAGGAGTGAAAGAAGAAGATAAAGAAGAAGATCAATTTTTAACGCGCGCGAAGGAGACTTTGAGCGCTTTGCGGCAACAACGGAGAAGAAAGAATCGCAACGCGAGTGAGGAGAATAGCGACAGCGGCGGACGGGAGATCGAAGTACGAAAGATGAATGCATCTCCTTCGTCCGTGGTGAACTGCTCGCGGGTGGTCGTGGAAGTTTTGAACGAACGAGCGAAAAAAGACGGGAAGACGAGACGAACGGAAGAGGCGAGGAGAGCATTGTCACACAGAGTCATCGCTGGGAGGTGCACAGTGATGTTTGGAGAAACGACTGAGAGTCTGCTTTTGAAAGTGAGAGAGTGCGAGCCGCCTTCGTCGAGTAAAGAACAGTGCTATCGAATAACGCACCGGACGATTATCGATGTTGATGATAACGACGGAACGAACGCCGGTCAATTAGGTGGTGCGTCTACTGCTCCTCCGTCTTCTTCGTGGAATGCGGACGATACACTGGTGGCATGCGATGAACTTCTCGGAGCGCTGAGAGAGGCCATCGCGTGGCCTAAACAATACGAGGAGATTGCAACATCGATAGGCGCGTCTTTTCCAAGTGGAATTTTAATCCACGGGCCTCCAGGGACTGGTAAGACGTCGGCAGTTCGCGCTGCGTGCAAAGAAGCGCATGCTGAGATTGGGATTGATGTGCGGATATTTTCTCTGAGCGCGGGTGATGTCTTCAATAATGGTGCTTACGCAGGCGACGCGGAGAGAAATGTTCGGAATATCTTTCAGAAAGCTAGAGAATTTTGCGGCAGCAGTGCGAAAAAGAACAAGAGATCGATCATTTTGATGGATGATATTGACGCAGTTGCACCAAGACGTACTAAGAATTCTTCGCAACATCAAAACAGGGTAGTTGCACAACTTTTAACGCTGATGGATGGTGCAAAGCATTGGTTGCAATCTCCAGTTGTCGTTGCGACGACAACGCGTCCAAACGCCATTGATCCGGCGTTGCGGAGACCGGGACGATTTGATCGAGAAATCGAAACTTCGTTACCAAACGTGAACGAAAGAGCATTGATTTTGAGATTGCACTTGCGAAATGTACCATTAGACGATACTGGAAACGACTTTGACTACGATCGTGACATTGAAACAATCGCGAAGAACTCGAAGGGCTATTCCGGTGCCGACTTACAAAGTCTCTGCCGAGAAGCTGTTACAGTTGCTGTGAAACGATGTGCTATGAATTCCCAAAATGATACTGGTAATGATGACGTCAAAGTGTGCTCAAGTGATTTCGACGAAGCGGCGTCAAAAGTGCGAGCGACGGTCATTCGAAACGTGGCTTCGGTAGCCGATGTCGCCAAAACGAGTTGGGACGACGTCGGAGGATTGTTTGAAGTGAAGAAACGCTTAGTTCGCGCCATAGAGTGGCCTTTGAAAAAGAAAAGTAGTTTTGAACGATTAGGAATTCGACCAGCGAGAGGTATCTTGTTGCATGGTCCACCAGGTGGTGGAAAAACGACGTTAGCACGAGCGGCAGCCACTGCTTCCGGTGCAACCGTGTTCTCACTTTCTGCTGCTGATGTTTTTTCGATGTACTTGGGCGAAGGTGAAAAAATACTCACGGATGTGTTTTCAAAGGCTCGAAAAGCGTCACCTGCGGTGCTCATTCTGGATGAAATCGATGGGATGTCGGGATCTCGAGGAGGAGGAGGAGAAGGATCCTCCAGTACGGGTTCTCACAATTCAGCAGCTCGAGTGCTCTCAGCCTTACTCACGGAAATGGATGGCTTGAGTAGTATTAATACCAGTAATAACAACAGCTCTTCATCGACGTCGTTGCCCCCGTTGTTATCATTATCATCATCAACTCCATCAGTTTTAGTCATAGCGACGACGAATCGATTAGACGCTCTAGATCCAGCTCTAACGAGACCGGGTAGATTTGATTTGATTTTGGAAGTTGGAGCGTTGAAGACGCCAGAGGAGCGTCTTGAGGCTTTACGCATCCACTCCAGAACAGTTTCTTTAGCGGATGATGTAAATCTCGAAGACATCTCCCAGCAAACAGAAGGGATGACAGGCGCAGATCTAAGGGGAATAGTGAGAGAAGCGGCTTTAGCCGCATTGAGAGAAGACATATGTGCAACGCATATTCGTCACGCACATTTTCTCAAGGTGCTCAACAACTAGGAGATGTATATAGGTAGTACCAGATACCATGGTACTGTACTCGGTAGTATATGACCTGTAATTTTTGCAATTGTACAGTCATAAATGACAGTGTATTTTACGAAAAAAAAAGAATTACAATATGAAGGTATCTTATCCTCCTATAAATAAAAAATAAACTTGTATACATGTACGGAAACGCATCATCTACGATAAATCCATGCGCTTGAACGCTTCGAAGAAAGCCGGCACGATTGCCGCTTTAGAGTTGATCACATTTTTTAAGTGATCCCTGGAATCGTACGTGAAAGCCACACCGTCTGATTTCGTCCACGCGGTGCATCGGCTCATAATTGCACTAACTTCATCGTAATCAGAAGTGACCAGTCTATCTCTTTTGGCGAAATGTGTCACCATGGCGTCCAACTTGTGCTCAAAAATCCCCGCGCCTCCGCTCGCTTGCATCAAACGCTCGATGCCAACTAATCGTTGCATTGTTCGATTTAAAACCGCTTTCCAGTCTAGGTTTTCAAATATGCTGCCATCCTTGGACAAGCTGGAGGACGTGGACGTGCTCTTACTTTTATTCGAATTGGGTGATTCCGGTGCCGAAGTTACGTTTGATTCTCCCAAGACGCGTCGAGATGATTGTCTCTTTTCGCCGGAAAGTTCATCTGACGAACTCGACGCTTCGCTTTCTGAGGATAAAATGATCTCAGAGATCATGTTTTCAACGTACGTATCTTTGATCAAAAGCTGTTCTCGATCTACTCTCAAGTACAAATACGAGCCAGGAGAGAACGACTTTTCAAAGTTGTGCCAGGCACACACGCTCACCACGCCCAACTTCTTGTTTGCGTTGTTCTTCGATTTCTTCATGTTTGTATTCTCGTCCCCGTGAAAGGCGCGCGAGGTAAGAATAGCGGCATTCGTAGCAATGTAGCCGCCCATAGAGCACCCGCCGATTGCAATAGAGACTTCGTCGCCGTAGGTATCTCTGGCCCATTCGATTAACCCGCACGCCTCTCTCAATGAAATTAAATGCATCAAGATGTACTCGCTCACGGTGCTCAAAATATGACTGCTTTGCCCCACCGCCTTCCGATCCCCGTAAAATGGAAACTCGGGAATTAAGACCACCATCTCCTCGTCTTCTATCTCTTCATTCTCTTTGCAATCCGCTGTTAACAGCTCTTCCGCCACGCGTTTTCGAACCTTAAACGTCGTATCACCTGTAAATGGCAAAATGATGGCGACCCGTTTCACTTTTTTATCGTCCAGTCTCCGAGGCGGCGCCGCTAACGAAGAGGAATAGGTGGAAGACGACGAGCGCCACACTCTCTGTATCTGCCCG
>Ga0255776_10003886_pt1 | contig 15922 bp, 15 predicted proteins | sample 071ome_19_FD_179974 | JGI IMG/M metagenome (GOLD analysis project Ga0255776, IMG submission 179974) | Coastal salt marsh microbial communities from the Groves Creek Marsh, Skidaway Island, Georgia - 071413AT metaG (version 2) | ecosystem: Environmental > Aquatic > Marine > Intertidal zone >... | reverse complement strand
CCAGATATCTGACTCGGTCAGATCGCTGGCAATGACCTGCTCATCAACAACGGCATCAACGCCCAGCAGGGTGGATTCGAGGTGCAGCTCATCAAGAACCGCTTGGGTGGTTTTTCCAGAGCCAACCAGATAAAGAACACCAGGCTCCATTTCTTCAATGATGTGGGCGGCTATGTCAGCGAGTACCAGTTCTTCAGATTCTGTACCGCCCTGCTTGACCGATTGAACAAAGTGACCGCTCTGAACCACACGCATTTCACCATACTGCCGGGCACGTACCTGATTCTGCCGAAACGCTTCCTCATCAAGATCACGCACTTCGGCATCACGGATGTCGACAAGCTGCCCCTGAATCAGACGCAGCAGTACCTGACCACTCGCGGTTGGAGAAATACCATACACTCCAGAGTGAATCTTAACGCCCGCCGGAATACCAAGAACAGGGATACGATCAGCAATAACATTGCAGATATCGCGGGCAGTACCATCTCCTCCAGCAAACACCAGAACGTCCGGGTGCTGCTGAGCGATAAGACCGACAGCAGCCATGGTATCTTCGGCAGTGCTCGGCTGCTGCGGTTGAAAATCAATAAGGTCATACTCAAAACCCAGTTCATCAAGTACTTCCTGTCCCATATCGCCGGAGCAGGAAAGAAACCGGAGCTGCTGAGAAACAGGAAGAAGTATTTCAAGCGCCACCTTTGCCCGTTCTGCCGCGCGCCTGGTTGCTCCGCGACGGAAGGCCTCTTCAACAATATCCTGGCCGTCGCTGCCTTTTAGCCCTACCGCGCCGCCGATACCAGCAAACGGATTGATCAGTAATCCCAGTGTCAGCATGTCAGAACCAGTCGGTTAACTTAATTCCGATACCGAACCGTTCCTGATACCGGTCGTAGTCGATAAGGCTTTCACCATAACCGTTAAAATATTGTGCATAGCCTTTGATTTTCTTCGTCAGCGGGAAGCTGTAGCCCAACTCAACAGCCCCCCGATTTTCAGAAAAATCCATATTATTGCGAACCATAATGGAGAACTGATGCTTTTCCATTAATTTTACGTAACGCAACTCACCATAACCGAGATAATCATCTATATCGGGATTATCGTTATCTTTAGGATCCTGAGGATCAGCTTCTTTGCCTTCAGGAATGCGCCACCACACCTTCGGACTGAGTACACCACTGCCTAAGATAAATGCCGTCTCGGCGATGATCCTATTCCAACTACGTGATAGCGTACTGGTCTGACCGTTCGACTGGTGATTCAAAGAAAGACGAACATAATCCACGATTTTATCTTTCAGCATCCAGCTCACCATCAGTTCAGGCTCATGATTACTCTCGCGAAAAGGTCGGGAAATATCACTGTTGTACACCTGCCAGAATGAGCGGTTGGTATAACCCAACTCGATACGGCTGAAGTTGCCCAGTACATCCTCAGCGATAATGTATTTAAGGCTCAGCTGTACGATAGCCTCAAGATGATCATAACCGTCCTCGAGAGGCACATTCTCATCGGCGTATTGGTTTAGCGCCCTCTCAAGCTCATCATTACTGGGTCTGGCCTGCCACGTTAAAGGGAGGAAATAGTTGGGCCTGTGCGGTAGCAGTACATAGGGGTTCTCTGAGGCAAGCATTTCAGTACGTACTTTATCGATTAACGTCGGCAGGTTTTTCGCTTCATCGGGGAATTCATCTTCCGAAACGACCTGAACTTCCATGGTCTCTGTTTTAATACCGGCTGGAATATCCTCACGAACGATAGGCTCCCTATCTAGCTCGGGGGCTGGCGTTTCAGCAGAGTGTACAGGGAACGCACAAGCAGCAATGCACGCCACGAGAGCGCTTCTGAAAATGATCATAGTCGGAGCCTTCAGGTTGGGTAATCTTCCAACAGGCAAGATTACCACGAATCGCCAGAATGCGCCTGATCAGGCCACATGAGCAGCCTCGAGGAATGGCGTGCGCACAGCCTGAAATTCATTTTTACAGTGAGGACAGGTGCGTGTGTCACGCGACAGTATTTTGTTATGAAGGTGGAATAGCTGGCTATCTTTCTCCCAGCAATAAGAACAGTATGGCTGGCCAAACGGGCGTCCATCCAGTGTTTTGTAATAACCATCCCCCCGTCGCTTGAGGTTGCCTCGATAGACGATCGCCTCGTGCATACGGATTAACTCGGCGTCTTTTTCTTCGATCACATCCTGAAGCAGGGACAGCTCCATTTTTGCCTCAGACACTGAAGCCGTCAGGTCGGCGAGTAATCGTTTAAGATCACTTTTTTCAAGCAGGTAACCCGATTGACGGATCGCTCTGGCTACATCTTTCGCCCCTTCAAGGGTATCCATCACAGCTTCTACAGTACCGTGCACTGGCATAGTCAATCTCCCGACAGATTTCACTAAAAAAGCGCCGCTTTTCCGACACTTTTTGCAATATGAAAACTATGCAGCAGATTTAGTGCCAGCCTGACGCCTCCCGGCCAACTGAGCACAAAGAATACAGGCGAGAATGATCACCATAGCTACAACCTGCCCACCGCTCAGCACTTCCTCCATCAGCAGGACACCTCCGAACACAGCAACCACCGGATTGAGCAACCCCAGAAAAGCGAGTTTGTGCACCGGCACCGACCGCATTGCACGGAACCAGCTCCAGTAGGCCACTCCCATTCCGACAGGCCCCATCCACAGCATGGCAAACACACCTTCATCCGTCACTTCAGGGAATGGATGACCGCTTAGTATCGCGAGCACGAACAGGCAGACACCTCCGAGGCTGATCTGCGCTGCAGTCAGTTGCAGTGGTTGAATATCTGCAGAGTACTGTGACGCTAACAGTATCCCTGATGCCATTACGAAAGCTGCCGCCAGTGCCGCGGTAACGCCTGATACATCGAGCGGCGCATCTGCACGCCAGAGCAGCATGCCTACCCCAGCAACACCTCCGAGTGCAGCTATTACATGGGCAGGTTCAGCTCCTTTGCCCATGAGAAAACGAAGAACAATCACCTGAAGTGGCAAAGTCGACACCAGCGTTGCCGCAACGCCACCCGGTAAAGTAGAAATAGAATAAAACAACAAACTGGTAAAAAGCGTAATATTCAGCGCGCTCATCATTAGCAGCCTGACTCCAAACTCGCGCCACACCCGAAGTGGCACCAGCCACACCATAAAGACCGCGGGAATTCCAACGCGCACAGCCGCAACCCAGACCGGGTCAGCCCCCGGCAGCCACTTTTGAGTAACAAAGTATGTGCTACCCCAGACGATGGGAGCGAACGCGGCGAGCAGCCAATGAAGTAATGTATTATTCACAATCTATCTCCACATAAAGATACTTCACTCGAAGATATATCGACACTCCACGCGAGTCAATTATCTTTACCTAAAGATAATTTCGCGAAATAATGTTGGTTAAACAACGGAGGACAATAACTGTGGATCATATTGATCAGATTCTCGCGCAATGGCAGAAAGAAAGACCCGATCTGGATACCTGGCCAATGGCCCCGATTGGACGGATGTATCGCTTGTTCCACCACCTTGCTGGCGAGATTGAAAAAGTCCACAAACAAGGGGGGCTGAAAACAGGAGAATTTGACGTATTAGCGACCCTGCGTCGGAGCGGTGCGCCCTACCGACTGACTCCAACGGCCTTATTTCAGTCGGCAATGCTTAGCTCCGGAGCTATGACAAACCGACTGAATCAGCTCGAGAAACGGGGCCTTATCAGCCGTATTCCTGCCGAGGAGGACAGGAGAAGCCTCCTGGTGCAGCTGACTGACAGCGGCATCGCCTTGATAGACACACTGGTAGAAGCCCACTTAGAGAAAGAACGCGAACTATTGTCCGCGCTCAATAAAGAGCAGCAGGCTTCACTCGACCATCTACTGCAAGACTGGCTCAGAAACTTCGAGTAAGCATCACTTTTCTACAAAAGCTCTCTCAATCACGTAGTGGCCTGCCTGTCCGCCACGAGCTTCTTTAAAGCCCAGATCATCCAGCATGCCAGTCAGCTCATCGAGCATGGCTGGGCTACCGCAAAGCATGAAACGATCGTTTTCGGGATCAAGATCCTGCAGACCAATGTCTGATGTCAGCTTACCGCTGCGCAACAGATCCGTTAAACGCCCGGTGTTACGATACTCTTCACGGGTAACCGTCGGGTAGTAGATCAACTTTTCACGAACGATATCACCGAAGTATTCGTTGTTTGGCAGCTCGTTCTCGATCCGATCCTGATACGCAAGCTCGGACACATAGCGCACACCGTGGGTAAGAATGACCTTGTCGTACTGCTCGTACACATCCAGATCTTTGATGATGCTCATGAATGGCGCCAGTCCGGTGCCAGTGCTCAACAGATACAGATTCTTGCCTGGTAACAGGCTGTCAGTAATGAGCGTCCCCACCGGTTTGGTACCGACCAGAATCTCGTCACCGACCGCCAGCTTCTGCAGATGTTTGGTCAATGGGCCGTCCTGTACTTTGATCGAAAAGAATTCCATCTCCTCTTCGTAGTTCGCGCTGGCAATGCTGTAGGCACGCAGCAACGGCTTATCCTCTACTTCCAGCCCGATCATGGTGAAATGGCCGTTCTTGAAACGCAGGCCCTGATTGCGGGTCGTAGTGAAGCTGAACAGTGTGTCGTTCCAGTGATGGACGCTGGTGACTGTTTCACGAATCAGGTTGCTCATAATGGCGACTCCGTTGTTTTAAGATCGTATAGAGTGATTTGCTCAAAGAATGATCACAGGTTACGCCTATTATTAAATTCGATAAAACAACTTATTTTGATATAATCAATCGAATATACCGATCATAGTATTCCGGGGCTGAAACCAATGAGATACACACTGCGCCAACTGGAGGTTTTCCTCGCGATAGCCCAGGCCGGCAACCTGACCCGTGCAGCAACTGAATTGAGCATGTCTCAGAGTGCTGCGAGTAGTGCACTGAAAGACCTCGAAACCCAATTCGACGTGCTGTTGTTCGACCGGGTCGGCAAAAGACTGCAGCTGAGTGACCGGGGAAAACAATTGCGCCCTGCGGCAGAACGGCTCATGGGCATGGCCGACGACCTGGAGCAAAGCCTGCTCAACAATGCCGACGCTGGCCCACTGAATATCGGTGCGACACTATCTATCGGTAATTACCTGGCGGTACAAATGGTCGCAGAGTATATGAGTCTCCACCCTGATGCCCCGATTACACTGGACGTTGAAAACACCGAGCATATCGCCGAGCGGGTTCTGAATTTTGAGTTGGACGTGGGCATGATTGAAGGCGAATTTCAGCACCCTCATCTGGATATCAAGCCTTGGCGCAGTGATGAGCTGACCGTGTTCTGCAGCCCAGAACATGAGTTAGCTCATAGCATGCAAGTCACCGATAGACAGCTGATGGCAGCCTCGTGGATTCTGCGTGAAAACGGCTCAGGCACGCGACAGGCATTTAACAGAGCAATGCGTGGTCTGCTTCCAGAGATGAATATCGCATTGGAGTTGCAGCACACTGAGGCAATCAAACGTGCTGTACAGGAAAATCTGGGAGTTGGTTGCCTGTCACTTATGACACTTGAAGATGAACTTCAAAGCGGACGCCTGGTGCGCATTAATACACCTGAGCGAGACCTTCACCGCCGCTTGTATCTGATATTGCACAAACAGAAATACCAGAGTGCAGGTATACAGGCGTGGATGGATATATGCGAGAAATGGTCGTCATAAGACAGCCTGCAACAAGCCGGTTTATGGTAGTCTCAACTGACTTATGCCAGTTGTAGAAACCGATGCTGTTTTATCTTATCGATGATCATCAAATGTTTGCTGAAGCCCTGAAAAATATCATTGAAGGCTTCGGGCACAACTGTACAGTCAGCATATTCTCCGATGCCCGCCTTGCTCTCGAAAAGCTTAAGTCGGAAAAACCTGACCTGATCATCCTCGATCTTGAGATGGAAGGCATAGGCGGTACAGACATGCTGAAAATCCTCTCTCAGCATGGTCTCGATATACCTGTTCTGGTTTGTTCAGGTAATCTCACTCCGTTGAATATGGCCGAAATCAAGGAAGCAGGCGCCCGTGGCTGCTTACGAAAGTCAGAAAGTATTGCACAAGTAAAAGAAGCCATCATCGCTGTCGTCGAAGGCGGTTACTACCCTGCTGAATTTCAGGAAACGCAGAGCGGAAAAGCAACGAAGCAACATCCCCTGTCTCCCAGACAACAGGCCATACTTACACTGATGAAATCAGGGATGAGCAATGGCGAGATTGCCGATATGCTGTTTCTGAGCCCTAATACCATAAAGACTCACGTCCGGCTTATGTATGACACACTTAATGTCAGTAGCCGCATTGAGTGCCTGAATAAAGCCCGGTCACTCGGGCTCTGACAGCTAACCTCTGCAAGGCCTTTCTGCATTATCTGGCTATTTATGGAAGATCCAGCCGCTTAATCGCTGAAGTGATTTCAGCGTTGCTAACAGGTTTGAACAAAACAGGATATCCGCTCGCTTTCAATGCCTGAATCCTTTCCGGTGATGTATTTCCAGTCATTATGATCGCGGGTACAGGTCTGCCGAGATGCGAATTAACCTCTTCAATCATATCACCGGAAGCAAGACTCCCCGGTAAACGATCATCCGACAAGATCAACTGTGGGATAAAACGCTCAGATGTCAGAACGTCTCTTAACTGCTGCATATTATGCGCAACTTCAACATCATGACCAGCCGCCACCAGAATCATAGAAAGTGAATCTGTGATTTGAGGTTCATCATCAATGACCAAAATACGAAGAGAAACTTGCGTTCTGGGTGCATGCTTATCAGAAGCATCCATGCTGTCCTCGAAAGCCCGTGGTAAATAGAAACGAAAAGATGTTCCGACGCCAACTTCAGACTCGAACTCAAACGGAATCGCATGCAATTCGCATAGGCGCTTTACAATTGGCAACCCGAGTCCCATGCCGGCACTGCCCGAAACGACTTCGGGGCCTGAGTCCAACTGCACGAACTCTTCGAAAACAATGGTTTGCTTTGATTTAGGAATTCCCTGGCCTGTATCTTTTACGGTAAGACAAACACTTCCCCCGGAAGAGTGTGCCGATAAAGTGACCTCACCCTGCTCGGTATAACGTACCGCATTGCCAATCACATTATCGAGTATTTCAATCAGGATGCTTCTGTCTGCCGAGACGAGACACGGTTCTCCCTCAACACGCAAATGAATGCCCTTTTCCATCGCATGCACAGAATGAACAGCCGATATTTCATTGAGAACTTTCTGCAAACGAATCGTCTGACAATTTACTTCCAGCACTCCTGCATCGAGCTTTGAAATATCCAGTAGCCTGTCTAATAGATGACTCGCCGAAGACAAGCTTCTGGCCAGTTTTTCTGAAGTTTCCTGATTTCGCATACCGGGGTTCGAAAGCATTGCTTCTGCATACAGGCGAGCAGCCTGCACCGGTTGGCGAAGGTCATGGCTGGCCACGGCAATAAAGCGTGTTTTCGCAGCTGTTCGCTCATCCGCTAATTCCTGCGCATTACGATGCTCGAGACGGAGAATGATCGACTCCATATGAGTTCGATGAATCACGATACTGAACAGCACCAACATCATCCAGGTAAGTGGTGAGATAATCAGGGGCAGTATTTCACCACCAAAATCTACTGAAAGAAGGTGCCAGCTAAAGCTGAAAAAAACAGGCGTAAGAAACGTAATATAAATATCGGGATAACACCCCATGGTGACTGATGGCATAGAGGAAGCAACCACCACCAGCAACAACAATGAAAGTATCTGAATCTGACTGGCATCAGGGAAGAACAAAAACGGTGTCAGCGCCCAGAAAATTCCCCATATCACAGAAAGGTAAAGATTGACCCAGTGCCAGGTGCGGACATAACTGAGAGAACGGTTTTGGTGATCAGAACGGTAATGCCAGCGGATCAGGAACCAGGAATTAACGGCGACAAAAAGGATACCTGAGAACCAGACCAGCAGTGCGTTCGCTGTCGCCGACGAATAAAACATCAAACCAACAATACAGGCAACGATCACAGAGCCAACCATGCGCGAGCCGACCTCTGCCATAAAGAGGTTATGCCTCTCCCACTGCAAGTCTTCAGCCAGAGGGTGGTCCTTAATCGCGGGAAGGAACTCGTTTTTCAGTTTCTTGAGAAGCCCTGTCAATACTCGGTTACTCCAGAAAGTTAGTACTCTTCGAAAACAAAAGAGCAGCCCCGAAGGGCCGCCCGACTATCGCTTCATTCACTCGGATGCACAGGAGAATATACTTCGATAATCTTACCGCTATCAGTAGCATCGTGACACCAGAGTTTTTGCCCTATACCCTGATCGGAAACACCGGTAACAACATCAGAGCAATTCTGTACCGAAGTATCCGAAGACAACGTCATTGCTTGCTTTAAGTTCATATCACGACGATATCCTGCAACGACAATACCTGACGCCGCCGAGTCTGACACCATATAGATATGATCAAAGTCAGTCGAAGCTTCACCCGGTACCAAAAACATATCTTTCACCAACATTTCCTGAGCGACGCCCGTTACAAAAGGATCATTCGCCGACCAGTCAACAGTGCGCACTGTTGCCGGTGATGATGCTGAATTCGCATAACCGAGATTATTTGTTCCCTCTGAGTCATCGTATTGAGCGTAATACACATGATCACCGAAACCTGTAACCCCTGGGATGTGATCATTAATGTCACCACGAACCACGGTTGTCAGACTATCCATAACAACAGCATCGGTTGCATCAACGTCTACCGTAGTATCTATCGTGAGTTCGACTTTCATAATTCGAGGGTAGCGGTACAGTGGTGAACCCGACGTCGTCATCGTGTCACCAGCGTAGTACACAGTTACGCCCATTGCTTCGTTCGTACCCTGAGTGAATTCAGCGGAGATCCCACTACATTCGCGTGCTTCGACGCCACCATCGACCAGGTCCACTTCAACTACCTTGGTGGTATCAGAAGCCTTAAAGATATGCAGACTGACCGCGCTGGTATAGCCCGTGGTATCGCTACCATCCTGACAAGCGACCACATAACTTTCATTATTGTGCGAGATGACATCCATATCCTGAAAGTGACGACGATCCGTCAGGTTATCGATATTCTTGATTTCACTCAGCTCCGTTGCTGGATACGTCACCGAGCGAATGGAAAATACGTCGCCATCCTGGTCAGTGACAGGTGCGGCTTTCATCATAGTAATCTCAGGCGTATCTGAATTTCCGTTAAACCCAAGACCAAGAACACGATCTGTTCCGGCACTCCAGCTGGTGTCTGATAAGACAATCTGCGTGTCGGTGTTATCGGTGTTCTGATCTCCCGCAGCCGAATTATCTGCCGACGAGTTATCGGCAGTATTCTGGTCATTACTCGAAGAACCGTCAGAGCCACCTCCGCATGCTACGAGAGAAACTGTAATTGCCAAGAGACTGGTACGAAAAAAGATAGAAGTAGTCATAAAAAACCCCATAAGTATTTAGCAATTGATAATAAATAACGATACTGATTCCAACTTCACCCAAGCGGGTGAAATACAGAAAACTGACAATAGAGGGGTATTAAAAATGTGAATTTAAATAACAAAAAAGCCCTCATAAAGAGGGCTAAAATAGATTGGTAAGAAAAAGTTATATCAGTGATTACTTCACTTCTACTTCAGCACCCGCACCTTCAAGTTCAGCCTTAATTTGCTCGGCTTCTTCTTTACTTCCTTCATATGAACGAGCAGCAACTCTATCAGGAGCTTCGACTACCTCTGACTGCGGTACCGTTGGAGCGGTAAATTCAATCAACTTGCCTACGTCAGTAGAGTCGTGGCACCACACCGTTGTGCCATTCACGGCCAGCTGATCCACGCATCGGGTGAAATCGCCATCACTCAGCATCACATACTCACCTCCAGTGAAATCAGCACCAGCAAGGCCAGCATCTGCCGAAACAGCCAACAAGTTTTCACCGCTGTATACCAGGTCCAGGATAACTGCCCCATTTTCGGTATCAGATGTAAATGGATTCCCGTCACTATTCAGCTTAATGCCTGCCGATTCCAACGCACTCAAAAGATAAGTATTGCCCTCGACAGTCATGGCAACCAGGAAGTCATCTTCAGGATCTTCTTCAACTGCCGACACAAGAATACCGTTGTCAGTATCCAGCACCGAAAAATCACTTTCGGTTACTTCATTATTTTCATAGTTGTAGATCAGGCTGGCTTCAAAGACTGCAACGTCGCCAGTGCTATGTTTACCAGTAATGAAGAAATCAACCTCATAGGCTGACGTGCCTTTACTGCTCAGATCAGATGCCGATAGACCACCTAATGAATGACAGTCAACAAGGAATCCACCCTCCGCACCTGTATCAATTGCGAGAGATTCATTAATATCTGTACCGGCAAGATAAATTTCGAGAATTGCTGGAGTCTGAGTTTCTTCTTCAATGGCAACCGCCCGAGGGCCGACTTCACCGCGCATCGGGATTTCTCCACCTTCGATCATGCTGGCTTCTTCATAACCACAGGTAGCAACCAGAACAGTGTCAATCTCTTCACCTTCGACGGTACCAGACACAGGCAACGCCAGAACATCACGGTAGTAGTCCTTCTCGAGTGCAACACCCTCGACTGCAGTAAATTCTTTTGTTGCAGCAGGCGCTACCATCAAGGTGTGGGAGATACTGTCGTCAGAGCCGGTCGAACGCTTAAGCGCGACCATGTCGCCGTTGGTCGCATTCTGTGGGTAGGTGAGACCTACCAGTTGATCTGCCCCTGCAGACCATGCTGTATCGGTATACACCGCCAGAGGATCAGGTGTAACGATGTCGTCACCCGTATCATCATCGCTGGAAGATGACGAACCTCCACCACAGCCAACCAGAGTCATAGAAGTTGCGGCAAGCACCGCCAGTGTTAATTTATTCAGTTCCATTCTGCTCTCCCGAACGTTAGTTTTTGTCAACGCGAGAAGTAGACCAGAACGGTCTTTGGGCTTTCTTCACCCGTTTGGGTGAAAAGAGGTTGGTAAGGCGATTTATAACGGTCATTCTGGCCTTATTTACCTTTTACTGACCGTTAGCTCAGCTTACCGGAAGCGAGTGCCACCACATCACTAACAGGCGTACAGCCAGCAGAGTAAGAAACCAGCGATATAGCCACCTGAAGCGCGCTTCAGGCAGCCTCCCTAATAGTTTAAGTCCGGCTTTTGTACCCAAATAGCCCAGCACAATCATGCCTGTCATAATCGGAACCCAGGCAGAAAATGCGAAGCCGATGGCACCAAAGACAATGATTTTAAGCAGATGCTGAATGCTCATTGCAGTCGAGAAAAGTGCTGTATAGTGCCATTTATTGTGAGCATCTTTACTCAGCCAGGCTGATACAAGTGGGCCTGATGCACCAACAAGAAAGCTGGCTAATGTCGTAATTAGCCCGCCGATCGCTAGGCCAACCCGCGTGCGGCCAAGACCAATCATGGGCATAGGTAACCAGGTAATCCAGAGTACGAATAAGGCAATAAACAGAGGAATCAACTGGGTATCGAGACGACCAACCAGCCAGACCCCACCCGCGACCGCGATCACGGCGCCAGTGACGAACCAGAACAGACGTTGGCGATCAAGGTACTGGCGGGAAAGATATGCTCTCGATGCGTTAGAGCCTAACTGCACAACACCATGCACCGGCACCAGGGCTAACGGCGGTACGATACCCGCCATCACAGTGATAAGAAAGGCGCCACCTCCCACTCCCAGCGCCGCTGTTATCAACGAACCGAGAAAGGATGCCGCAAAAAGAAACACGGTGTCCGTGAGGGTCAGGCCGTCAGGTATAAATTCGAGCATGTCCCCTCACAGAGTAACTTAAGTCAGAAGTTAATACCCTTCTGGCTTGATAAAGCCTCGGAGTGACTTCTCAAGCAGCGATGCAAATTTAATCGTTGTTTTATCATGATATTTACGCCCGAGAATCTGTACATTCACCGGTAGTCCGTTCTTTGTAGACCCCACGGGTGCACTGGTTGCAGGTAGGCCCATTAAAGTAGCGGGTGCAATCCAGTTAAAGATCTCAGTATATGGGCGCTCCTCGCCATTTATCTCCAGTTTACGCATGTGCAATGCTGGTTTCTGCTGGTGTTTAAATGCAGTCACAGGTACGACAGGAGTCAACACAACATCGTACTGGTCGAAGATCCTGTCCGCCTTACGAGCTATTCGCAGTCGCGTTTCATGTTGCTTAAGAAACTCGGCATGCGCCTGACTCATCCCCTGCAAAACATTGCCGATATATGGACTCAGCTTCAGTGGCTTCACAAGCTTATTAGCAAACTTACCCATCAGCGACGTGATCGGTCGCAAGGCTGGTTTAAGATTCCCACTCAGTACAGAACCCAGCAGGTTCAAATAGGTCGGCAGGAAGGTCTCAAGTGACATTCCCTCTGGAGCACCAACCGTGACATTAACTCCTTTCTGTTTGAGGTGTTCCAGCACCTGGTCGTATACCGCTTTCACTTCGCTATCGATAGGCGCCAGAGGATCTTCAGTCCACAGAAGTACTTTATAGTCCTGCAGATCCTTATCAGGCGCATCTGGCAGATTGATATCCCAATGCTCACCCATCGATGGTCCGGGCACTGTGAGAATATCCATCATGAGGTTCAGGTCGCTGGCTGTTCGCGCCATTGGTCCGGGCGTCGCAAGATCCGGCTCCATGAGCATCCCTGGAGGGCCTGGAATATGGCCACGACAAGACAGCAGACCATGAGTTGGCTTGTGGCCATACGTCCCGCAGAAATTAGACGGTGTCCGGATGGACCCAGCCAGGTCAGAGCCCAGTTCAATTGGGGTCAGACCGGCTGCCAGCGCAGAGGCTGCACCACCAGAGGAGCCTCCGGGAGTCAGACTGACATCGTGAGGATTATTGGAAGTACCGTACACCTTGTTGAAGGTTTGAAGATCACCGGCATAAAGAGGAACGTTCGTTTTACCAATCACGACAGCTCCAGCATCTATCAGCCGCTGTACGGTAAATGCATTAGACTTCGGCATGTGCTGAGCGAGTGACCGGGAGCCTGCTGTACAGGGCATACCAATCACCTCGAAGGTATCTTTGATCGTCATAGGAATACCGTGCAGCGGCCCCCAAACGTCCCCTTCTGCTTGAGCAGCGTCAGCTTCATCGGCACGCTTCAGTGCATCATCATAATTCGTTGCTACTACCGCATTAAGCGCTGGATTCAGCTTCTCAATACGATCACGGAAATATTCTACCAGCCCACGACTGGTTATCTCACCAGCAGCCAGTGCTGCCTGAAGTTCTGCGATTCCGCAGAAAGCCCACTCTTTAGACACAGTCATCCCCTCTATTATTGTTAGCGATTTTTTCAGCGACTTCTATTTTTGAATCTGGAGCGGTTCTCAGGTTACCGGACGCGGTAGTGGCTGCCAATGTGCAAATGTGCCGCGCAACAGTGAGGATTGACCCGCACTCTGTACCGTCATACTCTCCGAATACAGGATGTCGTATCAGTTGAGTGGAGTCTATGAGGCAGGCGTTGTCGCAACACCTTTTTAAACACGTTGTCAGCGCACTGGCGCTGATCTCAAGCTTCGCGGCAATAGCCGAACCAACAGCTGCCACCGAAAAGCTGAACTGGGTTAAAAATGATGCTCCTCCTTTTTATATCACCGGTGCCGGCGGTCAAGAAGGGAGCACCGACGAGCAGGGATTCGGGGACAGAATCCAGGCTCTCATTGAACGCGCTCTGAATAACTACCAACACGAGACGCTCCGCGTCCCTTTGAGTCGACTATCTTCGAGCTGGAAGGCTTACAACCCACTCTGCTTTGCCACCATGATTCATGAAGCACCTCTGAGCGATGACTACCTGCTATCAGTGCCTAACGCCATGTACCTGCCCCACGGGATCATTACCACGAACGAATTCGCAGAAAGCTTGCCGATACTCGACGACGGCAGCGTGTCGTTAGAATCCATCATCAGGGAGCAGAAGATCAGCATGGGCCACATCAGTGGTCGCACATACGGAGAAAAACTCGACAGAATGTTGCGCCTCTACCGACACAATATTGAGATCAATGCACGCGCGGGCTCGACAGAGACTCAAGGTATCCTCACTATGCTAACTGAGGGCCGCTTCGACTTCATTATTGATTACGAATTCGTACTCAATCACTATGTGGACTCGGCTGATCAAACAGAACAACTGCGCTTTCTGCCTATCAATGAAACCCGTGGAAACTTTATACTGGGCGCAGTGGGTTGCACAAACTCTGAGGAAGGCCAAAAAGCCATTCAGAGTATCAATAAAGCAATGCCGGGTATCGTTCATAGCCGCCCATACCGACGAGCCGTCGCCGCCTGGCTGGTTCCGGTAGGCGATGAAGCGCATTATTGGATTAAATTCGATGATATTCTGAGAGATCACTTGGGCCTCCCCATTCAACCGAGCAAAACGGCCAGACATCCATTTGCTGCATCTGAAGATGCGAATATAGCAAACGGAGCAACCCTAGCTCTCTAGCACAGGCTGCTCTGCTGGCCGTTAACAGCTGATGCGGCTATCCGTCATGAGACGGCTGAAAATACCCGGCTAAAACTGGACTGTTCCTGAATATTCACAGGCAGCCTCAACTTGCGGGAAATATCGCTGGCAGAAAATACTCCCCGAATCTGATGCGTATCCTCATCAATCACCAGACAGTGTTGCTGGTAGTTGCCCTGAAGAAAGTCAATCACATCACCGATCGTTGATGTATTTACCTCATGAATATTCAGTGCCAACAGGTCTTGCTTCCTTACCATCAGATCACTGACACGCACTTCGTCACGGGATATTCCCGAGGCTGCAGCTTTCGCAAGAATATTCTGTTCAGACAGATCAGCAGCCGAAACGACACCAGAGAAATGTCCGGTGGCATCGAGTACGATTTTGAGCCGGACATGAGTCCGAATCATCAGACTACGTGCTTCAGGCGCTGGAACCGGCCCTTCAATGACCAGAGGCTCCACATGACGAAAGTCAGTGAAGAAATCCATCGCCGGGCTGAGCACGGTTTTCTCTTTAAAGTCAGCGGGCTGAACCAGCTCATCAATTTTCTGTACGGGATAGAGAGTCAATTTTTTCATAACACGATCTCCTGGCACCGCATCTTGTTGTGCAGTACCGATTCTTGAATTTTTTATTAAATGGCCTGAAGAATCAGAGCGCAGGAGGAGCGCGTATGAGCGAGTGACGACCGACGGAATGGCCTGTCGTAAAAACTGCATCAGGCACTTCCGCTGAAGTCAGGATAACTTCCGCAAGTGTCTGCCTTGAAAAAGAAGATTTGCCGTCGTCATCAACACCACTATCAACTGCATTCAGCAGTGTATCGGCAAATGTCTCAGCGACCAGAGCCCCAGAGCTAACGTCAGACAAGGCAGTATTATGCGCCTTACCTGAACTTTCATAAGATCGATAATCCAGCGCAACGGCGGGCAAGGAGAGGTTCAGAAGAAGCAGCAATGCTGATGCTAGCGAAAAGCGCATATCCCCTCCCAAATACTCATATGACTTATATCAATATATGCCTGAGATCGGGATTACTCCAGTAAGTTTCCGTCAACGAATGGAAAGTGTGATGCTTTCGTCATTCCCCCCTCAGAAAACGGAGTAAGTTCAAACGATGCAATAGCTACACAGTGCTTGCTAAGAATTCAGGCTATAACAAATGCGAATAGAATGAGTGCGACCTCAGGCGTATATTTGACGAACCCTGAATAATTCAAACAACAGAAAGGAATCTGACTATGACGGCATCGACCACTCCCAGTACTTTTCCTGCGTGTCTGGCCATACAAGCACCAGCCATACA
>Ga0255776_10003875_pt1 | contig 15949 bp, 10 predicted proteins | sample 071ome_19_FD_179974 | JGI IMG/M metagenome (GOLD analysis project Ga0255776, IMG submission 179974) | Coastal salt marsh microbial communities from the Groves Creek Marsh, Skidaway Island, Georgia - 071413AT metaG (version 2) | ecosystem: Environmental > Aquatic > Marine > Intertidal zone >... | reverse complement strand
GGGCGATCTTGCTCAAGTCCGCTTTAACCGCGACGAGACGGCGATTGCCTTCGGATTGAACCGCGACACTGCGCCTTATGATCTGTACCACATGCCCTTGGGTGGCGATGCAGTACAACTGACCAAGGCGTTGAATCCAGCGATTAATAGCGACTTCATGGTCGAGGGAGAGGTTGTTCGATTCGCCAGCTACGACGGACTGCAAGTTCCCGGTATTTTGTACAAGCCCCGCGAAGCTTCAGCAGAGAATCCGGCGCCTGCGATGGTGTGGGTCCACGGCGGCCCTGGTGGTCAGAGTCGAAAGGGCTACTCCGCGACGATTCAGCACCTCGTAAACCATGGTTATGCGGTCTATCAGATCAACAACCGTGGCTCTAGCGGTTATGGAAAAACCTTCTATCACCTCGATGACTTAAAGCACGGGGAGGCGGACCTGGGAGATGTGGTCGCATCACGAGCTTTCTTGGCATCTTACGATTGGATCGACGGAGAGCGCGTAGGCATCATCGGCGGATCTTACGGCGGCTACATGGTGGCTGCTGCGTTAGCGTTTGAGCCAGAGTCTTTCGAGGTGGGTGTGAACATTTTTGGCGTCACTAACTGGCTGAGAACGCTGGAGTCTATTCCACCGTGGTGGGGCGCGTTTAGAACCTCGCTCTACGCCGAGCTGGGTGACCCCGCAACCGACACAGATCGCTTGACTGCAATTTCACCGTTATTCCACGCGGAGAAAATTGTGAAACCACTGTTAGTTGTGCAAGGAGCGAACGATCCGCGAGTCCTGCAGGTTGAGAGCGATGAGCTAGTCGATGAGGTCCGCGCTAATAATGTCCCTGTCGAATACGTGCTGTTTGAGGACGAGGGACATGGCTTCAGGAAGCGAGTGAATCGGATTACGGCATCAGAGGCTTATCTTCAGTTTTTGAATCAGCACCTTTAAGGTGTCCATTTGATCGATTTCTACGCAAGGGCCGGCTAGCGGCCCTTTTTTCTTTGCGAGTGATAACCATGTCAGACAATCCTTCAAGCGGTCGTGACGATAAGCAGTTCCGGCAAATCGACGACGTGATTGACTATCAAAATCAGGATCTTGCAAGAACCTACGGCTTCACCAAGACCTAGGGTGAGATCAGTATTAGCAGCGAAGAGTTTGAGCGACAGCACCAGGAGCTGATGGAGCGGGGCTATATTATCCTCGAGCGGATTATCAGCGAAGAGCAACTCGCCGCTGTTCGGGCGGAAGCTGAGGCTCACCTTGGGCACTTCGGGCGCAATTCTTTCGAAGGTGAGCGGACTCAGCGCATTTACGGAGTGCCCCAAAAAATGCGCTCGGCTGATTGCTTTATCGAGCATCCGCTGGTGTTGGCGCACCTCGACGGGGTGATGCAGCCAAGTTACCTCCTTTCGCAAGCACAGGTCATAAACATCCAAGATCAGTCGCCTGCGTAGCCACTTCATACGGACGATAATTTCTATCGAGTACCGCGTCCGCGGCCCGCTTTGAGCGTGGCAACTGTATTCGCCATCGACGATTTCACCGAGGACAACGGGGCGACAGTTGCTATTCCTCGATCCCACGGCTGGGACGATGAGCGTCTGCCTAGCGACGACGATGAATTGGTCAAAGCGGTTATGCCTGCGGGTTCGTGCATCTTATTCTTGGGTACGCTTTGGCACGGTGGTGGAGAGAATTTCAGCGGAAGTTCGCGCTTGGCACTGACCTGTCAGTACTGTGAACCCTACCTTCGGACGCAGGAAAATTTCTTTCTTTCAGTAGCGCCTGAAACCGTTGTAGGTTTGTCAGAGAATTTAAAGCGGCTCTTGGGGTATTCAATTCACCCGCCGTTTATGGGCATGGTGAATGGCATGCATCCCAAACGGACATTGCCCGGCGCATTGGTCCTGCTGGCAGCTCAGAACGCCAAGGCCTGCCAATAAGGAAAATATGAGCGATACAACGTCAGAACCCTTAGCGCTGCGCGGGGCAAGCATCTCCTACTTCACTGGCAAGATGGAGAATTACTTCCGGTTAAAGGGCATTCCCTATCGGCTTGAGCCGATGAATTTCCCGAGCGAGGTAAAGCGCAATCAGGAGAGGATAGGCATCTCACAAATGCCGGTTGTCGGTCTTCCTGACGGACGCTGGATGACCGACAGCACCAAGATGATTCAGTGGTTTGAGTCCGAGTATCCGCAAAACCCTATTGTCCCCGAAGACCCCACACTCGCTTTTATTTGTTATTTGCTCGAAGACTGGGCGGACGAATGGTGGTGGCGTCCCGCAATGCATTATCGCTGGTACTACGAGGAGGGTGCGCGTTTTGCCTCAGGTCATTTGGCCCGTGAGGTGATGGATGGCCATCCTCTGCCGCTATTTGGACGGCGCGTTGTGTTGCGACGGCGACAGCGCCAGGGGTATACCGTCGGCGATGGTATCGATCGCGATGCTGTTGTGGGCGTTGAGACGGATGTTGCGGTGCTCTTTGCATCGCTCGAGCGCATTTTCGAGGCTAGACCGTTCTTGTTGGGCGACTATCCCACACTTGCCGACATTGGTTTCTCCGGTCCGTTCTTCCGGCATTTCGCCTTGGACCCCATACCGCTTCAGATACTTCGCCACACGGCACCGCGAACACTCGAGTGGGTGATGCGTTTGTGGAATAGCAGACCTGCATCGACTCGGGGTTCCCTGGTGGACGAGATCCCTGAGGATATCCGCGAACTTTTAAGGCACATGGCGCGAGGCTATCTTCCGTACCTAAACGCTAATATCGATGCTATTCGGAGTGGGGCTTCACGGTTTACCGCTAACGTTGATGGTGTGACCTACAGGGGCGCCAGATCATCGCAATATCGCGTCTGGTGTCTCGACGAATTACGAAAGCATTATCGACGTCTAACAGCGGTAGAAGTAGACAAAGAGACAGGTGCCTCTGGCCTTGAGCGCTTGTTGAGGGAGACTGGGATTTGGGAGCCACTCTGGGCTCAAGATGACTTGCCGCTGCTCAAAGATCAGGAGAGTCAGTTGCGGTTTTGGGCGGACAGCAAAATGACCAAGGTGAACGAATAGCGCTTAACGACGTACTCCTGCCCGTAGAGTTCCCGCAATAAAAGCGCTCAGTTTTTGAGAGCTACCCCAAAACGGGAAGTGTGCTGACGGTGATTGCAACGCGACAGGCGGTTAAAGCAACGCCAGCACTTTATCTAAGGGCATGACATCGACGTACTTTGCGTTGAGGTCGTAAAGATTTGCTTGGTGGGCGCTTGGATCACGATCCCCCGTCGCTTCCTCTGGAATAACGACCTTGAAGTTGTGCTGTAGCCCATCGACTGAAGACGCTCTCACGCAGCCGCTGGTCGTGAGTCCTGTCACCACAAGCGAGTCGATACCGGCGCTTCGCAATTGGCCAGCTAAATCAGTCCCATGAAACGCGCTGGCATGTGTCTTCTCAATGATGGCGTCTGAGGCTGAAAGAGGCAGCCGCGGATCGATATCACACCAATGCGCGCCTCTTGAGAGCACATTCAAGGCAGGCACTCGGGCTCGAAAAACAGACGCCTGCTCATCGTTGTCGTAAACCACAGTGGTGAGGTAGACCGGGCGGTTTTGCGAGTGGAAGACTTCCATTAGACGGCAGTTTGCCTCAACAACCGATGCCGCTTCGCTGCCCAACGGGCAGTCGGGATCGGTAAAACCCTTGATCACATCCACGATCAGAAGCGCCGGAAATTGACCGAGTCCCTGCGCTTCGCGTGCTAGTGCCTTGCGGCCTGTGCTCGACATTGAGCCACCTCTTTAAAACCAGGCCTTTATGATGCTACGTAGATTAGCGGAGTCGCAAGCGTCGTCTGATTAACTTGGTGGAAACCGAACAAAAGACTCAGCGATGTGCAATGTCATTTAAGTCAAGCCCCATAACAAATAAAGGAGGCGCTCAAGTGTCAAAGAAGTTCGATTTGACTCATGTACACCATGTGAACTTGTTTGTCCGTGATCTCGAAAGCGCGAAGTGCGCCTATGGCGCCAAATTCAATATTGATTTTATCGACGAGTCGCTTCCCTCACGCGGCGTTCTCACGTCGCGGTTTCGTGTTGGTGAATCGTGGCTTGTCTTGATCCAACCCATCGCTGAGGGTGAGCCAAGGCGCCAGCTTAGAGAGCACGGCGAGGGGTTGTTTTTGGTGTCGCTCGGCATCGCTCAGGCTGAAGATGCAGTACCAGCGCATTTCTATCATGACGGTCAGCCGGACGGTGCACTATCGGACCCGCGCGACGGGATCTCGAGTTGGCGGGTTGCAGACCCCAAAGTCGCTGGAGAACCCAAAGGACAGCTTCAGCTTGCGTTCCCTCAAAATGACTAAGTTATGTAGTCACAATTTCAATCTGCAGTCTAGTCAGGGCAGTACAAACAAAGTAGATATGCAGGCTTAGGATAATTTCTGTGCGCACTATCAAAGCTAAAACCAGCAGTGTGGCTACTCAATGTATTTCTGAGGTGAGTGAATAGATGACCGATATCGTCACGATTAAGGAGGTCGCTGCGCGCGATGGCCTGCAAGCGCAGTCCGTGGAGATCACACTAGAGCAGCGGCGAGAACTGATTGAGGCGCTGGCAAAATCGAATGTGCCAGAACTTGAGATTGGTTCCTTCGTCTCGCCAAAAGCGGTGCCGCAGATGGCGGGAACGGATGAGCTGGCGAGAACGTTGCCCAAGTCAGGCGCTAAGTTCAGCGCGCTTGTGCCGAACATGAAGGGCTACGAACTTGCGCGCCGTGAGGGGATAGACCAGATTGCGATCGTGCTCTCAGCGACTGAGCAGATGAACCAGAACAATATTCGAAAGAGCCTCGACGACACCTTTGCCATGGCGGGCGATATTTTGGCGCGTGCGCAGGACGAAAGAGTTGAGATTCACGCTTACTTGGCGGTTGCTTTCGAGTGTCCCTACGAGGGGAAAGTTGCCTCGTCAGTGGTGCTTGAGCAAGTCAGCGAGCTGATGCGCAACGCGCCGGCGAGACTTGTTATCGCGGATACTATAGGTGCTGCGAATCCCCGAGATGTGAAGTCGATGATGACGGAGCTCGTCAGCCAATACGGTGCTGAGCGACTGGGCTGTCACTTTCATGACACACGGGCGATGGGGCTGGCCAATGTCTTTGCGGCGCTCGATGCCGGTGTCCGTCAGTTCGATAGCTCTGCGGGTGGCTTGGGTGGGTGTCCGTTTGCCCCGGGGGCAAAAGGCAATGTTGCGACTGAGGATGTTGTCATGCTGTGCGAGAGCTCAGGTTTATCGACGGGCGTCGATATGGAGGCGCTTTTACAAAGCGTTGAGTGCTTGACGCAGATGATGGGTGCTCAGCAGGGTGGCCGCGCGCATTACTGGCTTACGAATAACTGGCAAAAGATCGCCAGCTAAACAAACAGATAAGAGGACATAAACATGTCATACCGTCTTGGCGTCGATGTAGGAGGAACGTTTACCGATTTCCTCTTGCTCAATGAAGACACGGGCGAGACCAAGACGGCTAAAGTGCCGTCGACTCCCGAGGACTCATCGATAGGTGTATTGAATGGTGTCGCAAAAATCTGCGATTCCTCAGGTATCGACCCCTCTGATATCAAACTGGTGATGCACGGAACCACGGTTGCCACGAACGCCGTTTTGACCGGGCGCGGTGCAAAGGTTGGTCTCATTACAACCTCAGGGTTTGAAGACACCTTGCAGGTGGCTCGCTCGTTTTGCCCAGGTGGCCTCGGCGGCTGGGTCACCTTTGTTAAAAAGCCTTTGTTGGCACCGCTTGAGCTCACTATCGGTGCAAATGAGCGTATCGCCGCTGATGGCAGTGTCGTTACAGGGCTTGATGAGGGCGCTTTACGCGAATCGTTGAAGACCGGCATGGCAGGCGATATCGAGGCGCTCACCATTTGTTTTATCAACGCTTACATCAACGGCGAGCACGAGCAGCGTGCGCGTGAAATTGCGCAAGAGTTCTTCCCGAATATACCTATCTCAATCTCGAGTGAAGTCGTCCCGGAGATGCAGGAATACGAGCGTACTGAAACGACCGTTGTGAATAGCTACGTTCGTCCAGAGGTTGCGCGATATGTGAATAATCTGCAAGGTGCGCTGAACGAGCGCTTGGGCGACGACACACAGTTGTCCATTTTGCGCTCCGACGGTGGCCTCGCATCGAGTCGCGCTGCCGCTGAATCCCCCGTTAACCTTCTGATGTCAGGTCCAGCGGGTGGCGTTACAGGCGCGTTGTTCTTCTGTACGAAAGCCGGCTTTAGCAATATTTTGACCTTCGATATGGGTGGCACCTCTACCGATGTGGCTCTCATCCAAAATGGTCGCGCCCGCGTGCGTCGAGAGACCTTCGTTGGCGATGTGCGTGTTCGGGCGCCGTCTGTTGACGTTCGTACTGTAGGCGCAGGCGGTGGTTCAATCGCCTTTGTTCCAGAATTAACCAAAGCCTTGCGCGTTGGCCCTGAGTCCGCGGGTGCGGTGCCGGGTCCCGCCTGTTACATGAAGGGTGGTGAGGCGCCGACGGTTTGTGATGCCAACGTGGTTCTTGGCTACCTACCTTCAGATGTTCAGCTCGGTGGCGATATGCAGATCAATCGGGATGCATCTGTCGCCGCAGTTCAGAGTGTCGCAGATGCCATGGGCGTTGACCTGATGGCGGCTGCAGAAGGCATCATCAAGATCGTTAACGAATCGATGTTCGGTGCACTTAGGCTTGTCTCCGTCGAGCAGGGCTACGATCCCCGCGACTTTGCGCTGGTAGGTTTTGGTGGTGCTGGTCCGCTACACGCCAACGCCTTGGGTATTCTCACTGAAGCCTGGCCTGTGATTGTTCCCCCCGGTCCTGGCGTTCTTTGTGCCTACGGTGACGCAACAACGCGTGTGCAGGATGAAGCTGCACGGACTTACATCACAATGGCGTCGGATCTTACTACCGATAAGCTTGCGGACGATTTACTGACGCTCAAAGCGCGCGCTAGCGAATCGCTGATTGAAGATGGTATCGATGAAGATCGTTTAGAAGTTACCTACCAGGCGGATCTTCGTTATGCCGGTCAGGCCTTCCAGATCACCGTTGAATTCACCGAGGCGGAGCTCAGGGAGCGGGGCGTTGCTGTACTCACGGATCAATTCGACGCAGAGCACGAGCAGCTATTTACCTTCAAGCTGGGTGATGGACACGAAATTTTGATGATCCGTGCTGTTGTCGGCGCTTCGGTTACTTTGAAAGCGGACATCTCCATTCCCAAAGGTTCGGGCGATGTCAGTGGTGCGCTGATTCATCAGAGCCGATTCTTCTACGAGGGAGACTGGCACGACGCGGGCATTTACGACCGAGGGCGCCTTGGAGCAGAGGACGTAGTGTTGGGCCCAGCGATTGTCTCCGAGATGGATTCGACCACGGTCGTTTTGCCAGGGTATTCAGCAACTTTAGACACGGTGGGCAACTTGCTCATCCAACCTGCGTAATCGGGGAGACTTATCATGACTGCAACGATTATTCAGACCAATAACCAGTCACTTCAGTCGGTAGATGTCGACGGTGTAACGGTCGACTTGATTGAAAATGCGCTTCGAAACGCGCGTGAGGAAATGGATGCGGTGCTGTTCCGTACCGCCATGTCACCCGGCATCCGCGAGCAGGGCGACTGCTTCCCCATGATTGCCAATGTCGAAGGCAAGATGGTCGTCGGTCAGTTCGGCTCGTTTATCGGCCCATTCCTGAGCGCCTACGACGCCGAGATCGAAGAGGGTGACATCATCCTCACGAACGATCCTTACCTCTGTAATGCGGCGGTATCGCACCTTCCCGATTGGGTGGTGTTGGTACCGATCTTTAGGAATGGCCGTCATATCGCATGGTCGGCGATGTTCGGCCACATGTCCGATAATGGCGGAATGGTGCCGGGCTCGATTCCGATTGAGGCGACAACAATTTTCCAGGAAGGCATCCGTATTCCACCTACCAAGCTCTACAAAAAGGGTGTGCTTCAAGAAGACCTCCTCGAGCTCATTCTGCACAACGTGCGCACACCGCAGTGGAACCGTTTCGATCTGAACGCTCTGGTTGCTGCGTGTAACACCGCGGCTAAGCGCGTCGTCGAGTTGGCAGAGCGTTTTGGTGATGACGTTTTGTACTCGACCATGGACACCATGTTGCAGCGCAACTACGACGCCATGAAGCACATCATCGGGATGTTCATTCCTGAGGAGCCTCGCGAGTTTGAGGACTACATTTGTGATGATGGCATGGGCATGGGTCCCTACAAGATTAAGTGCACACTTTGGCGAGAGGGCGATAAAGCGATCTTTGACTTTGCGGGAACCGATCCCCAAGCGCAGAGTTCTGTGAACTTCTTCCTGAATGAGGACATGTTCAAAATGTTCTTCGGCTCGTTCACCATTAACGTGGTCGATCCGCAAATTGTCTTCAATGATGGGTTCTACGACCTGGTGGATGTTCGTATTCCCGAGGGCACGTTATTGAAGCCCAAATACCCAGCGGCGCTCTCAGGACGCACACACGCACTCGGACGGATTTTCGATATCTTGGGAGCCCTTCTTGGAATGGGCGCACCCGAGATGATGCTCAATGCTGCTGGTTTCTCAGACTCGCCCCACCTCTTCTACAGTGGTTATGACAAGAAAGGTGAGTGGTTCCAGCTCTTCCAGATTGGCTTTGGTGGTGTTCCCGGACGGCCTGTGGGAGACGGACCCGACGGGCACAGCTTGTGGCCAGGCTTCACGAACGTCCCGAATGAATTTATCGAGTCTTATTTCCCACTGCGCATCGAGCGCTACGAGACCATACCTGATTCAGGTGGCGCGGGATTGCATCGCGGAGGAAATGGCTTATCTGTGGCTTATCGCTTTTTGGCGGATGGACAAATCGGTATCCACGACGAGCGCTGGCTAACCTACCCTTGGGGCGTACTTGGTGGCGAGACAGGTCGTCGCTCGACCAAACGACTTGTGCGCACCGATGGTAGCGAGGAGTGGCTCCCCGCGAAGGTTGAAGGCATCAAGGTCAAAGAAGGCGATGTTCTCTGCTTTAATACTTGGGGTGGTGGCGGCTGGGGTGACCCCTTTGCGCGCGATCCCGAGTTGGTAAAGATCGATGTAGACCGAGGTTTAGTAACCGCGGAAGGCGCGCGACGCTACGGTGTGGTCATTGAAAATGGCGCTGTGGATGCTGAGGCTACCAATGCACTTCGAGAGCAACTGATTGGGGATCGCAGTGATATTGCGTTGTTTAACCGAGGTGGCACCGTTGAAGAGCTGCGCAGTCGCTGTGAAGCGGAAACGCACATGCCTGCACCGGTTGCACCCACTTTCTAACTTTGATCGTATAAACCACTAGATCGGCGATCTGCGCTCTTCCGTGTGAAGAGCGCTTTTTAATTTTAAGAAGCCGCGAAAGCGGAACAGCAACAAAGGAGTCAACGTATGTTGAACAAAAAGTCACCGCTACTGCTAGCCGTTTTGGCAGCTACTGCGGCCACTCACGCCCCGACGGCACTGTCACAAGAATCCGGTTTTGCGATTGAAGAAGTTGTGGTCACTGCACGTAAGCGTGCGGAGAACCTGCAAGAGGTACCAATCGCCATTAGTGCTATCGATGCAACCACAATAGAGCGCGCGGGCATCGAGCGAGCGGGTGACTACATCAGTCTGATTCCCAACGTGACGTTGGTGGATACCGCGAACGTGGGTGACACCCAGGTCAGTATTCGCGGCATCGTCTCAACACGGGATGCTGAGTCAACGTTTGCCTACGTTGTCGATGGTGTGCTGAGTACCAACCCGAATAGCTTCAACGAAGAGCTTTTCGATGTAGAACAGATTGAAGTCCTGAAGGGGCCTCAGGGCGCCCTTTACGGTCGAAATGCGGTTTCTGGCGCCATTTTGGTGACGACTAAGAAGCCTGGCGATGAGATTGAAATGGAGGTTGCTGCGGGCGTTGGCAACGAGGGCGCGATGAAAGCTCGAGCCATGATTAGTGGTCCCATTGCTGATGGCGTTGCAGGTCGCATCGCTGTAAGTACGAGGGAGTTCGACGGATTTTACAGCAACAGTTTCACCGGGTCTGACAGCTCTGTTGACTACCTTGAAGATACAAGCGTCCGAGGGCGTTTGATTATCAATGCGAGCGATAATTTAGAGTTTGATATTCGAGCAGGGCACACCGATGTGAGTGGCGGTGCGATCAACTTTAATGCTGCTTTCGCTATTCCCGCTTTCGAGGCGGCTTTTGGAAGCCCGGCATTCTTTGCCGATCCAAACGACTTAGATTTCAACTTCATTTTTAATGTGCCGGGAGAGAATGAGCAGACAACGACTGATTTCTCTATAAAAGCGGACTATGCGATGGACGGTATGGACCTCATCGCAAGCGCGTCTTACACGGACCTTGAAGAATACCTTTTGTCCGATGGAACCTCTGCGACGTTTTATGGTTATGAGTTTACGCCGCAATGCCAGACTGACCGTTTGACATTAAACAGCTTCACGCGTCCAGATTTGTTCGGGCCTGTTGCTGGACCGTTTGTGGTTCTTCCATCAGGTGATCCCGACAACGACTTAGCCGGTGTTTACGGCCCTTACACTCCTACGGCATGTGATGGCTATCAATATCAGGAGAGAAATCAGCAAGACATCAGCCTTGACGCAAGGCTAGTCTCCAATGGTGTTAATGGTGCTCAGTGGATTGTGGGTGCGTACTGGGCAAAAATTCAACGCGAAGTAGTAGTTGCCTACGGAGCCGACACTGGTGCCGGTTTCTTGCGTCAGCCTTACGTGGCCGCTGACGGGCCAAACCCAACTGACCTGTTGTTCTGGGATGACTTTGATACCAAGGTTATGTCTGTTTATGGGCAAATCGAGTTTGATCTTTCAGACACGGTTGAGCTCGCGCTCGCTGGCCGCTATGACAGAGAAAAGCGATCGGTGAGTAACAGAGTGCCAGCCATTGCCAACTCGGGGCTGAATCTTAACCTGCAAAACCCGCCGTTTTCGGGTACGCCCGGACTGCTGAATGCCGCCCTGGCTGGAGGAGAGCTACCCACGCGACGAGAGAGCTTCACTCAATTCCAGCCAAAGGCCACGCTGAGCTGGGCTGTCTCTGATGCGGTCAATGCCTATGCATCTTATGGGGTTGGTTTCAGGTCTGGTGGATTCAATAGTGTTGGCACTTCTGCGACGTTGAACTTCTGGTTCAACTCCGATTTTGTGGTTGATCCAGTGAATGGGCTTCCCGTCGCTGCTGGTCTTCAAATTGAAGACGAGTACGACAAAGAGGTATCCACTTCCGTGGAAGCCGGCATAAAAGCCGATTTGATGGACGGTCGCTTGCGGGTCAATGCGGCTGTCTTTAAGACGGACGTCGAGGATAACCAATTCTTCGAGTTCTTCGCAGGTCCATTTGGTCTCCTACGAACGGTCACAACCATTGACGACCTGACGATCAATGGTTTTGAGGCTGATGCAACTTACTTAGCGACTGAGAATTTATCGTTGTATGGTGGCATTGGTCTTCTGGACTCGGAGATCGAGCGTAACAACAATAGACCGCTCTCCGTTGGTAATGACGTGCCTCAGGCGCCGGACATGACTGCTAATATCGGTGCGCAGTGGATAAGCCCGATGCGAGACGGCATGGAGCTTGTTGCGAGAGTGGATTATCAATACGTTGGAGAGACTTTCTTCCACACCTTGCAAGACGAGCAAGTGCCTAACATATGGCGAAGCTTTGGTTTTGGTCCAACAATGAGTGACTTCTCTAAGTCTTCTCGCGATGCCTATGGCACGCTAGATGCTCGTATTGGTGTTGAATCAGCAAGCTGGAGTGTGACGTTGTGGGGCCGCAACCTAACGGACGAGCAGTACCTACAGGAGATTATCCCGGCACCTGAGTTTGGCGGTTCGTTCAATCACCCCTCAGCACTTCGCTCATATGGTCTCGAGGCAACCTATCGCTTCTAAGGCTGTTAGTAGATGGTGTCGAACTAAAAAGGGGGCTCAATAGCCCCCTTTTTTTATGTGCATTCAGTGCTGAACCAACTCACAGGCCTACGTCTTTATGTGTTTAGGGCAAGGCGTCTTACACGTTTGCGAGTGATGAGTCTAAAGTTCCGCAATCTCGCTATCAGATAATCCTAATAAACCACCCAAGATTTCTTGGTTATGCGCGCCAATGGAGGCCCCGGGCCAATGAGTTTCTCCGGGCGTTCGTGAAAGCTTTGGCATGATTGCCGGAATCTTCAGCGGTTCGCCGTTTATCTCGACGGTCTCGAACATGCCGCGCGCGTTGTAATGCGGATCGGCCATCATATCTTCGACACTATATATAGGACCCACTGGCACACGGACCGCTTCGAGCTTGTCAATAATCTCCGAAGAGCTGTGCTCGGCGCACCAGTCTGACAGCGCCTTATCGATCCGCTCTTGATGAACCACGCGTCCCGGATTGTGTGCAAGCTCGGGGTCTTCTGCCATATCCGCTCTGCCAGCCTCGGTCATGAGTCGCTTGAAAATACTGTCGCCGTTTCCACCGATGACGACATGCTTGCCGTCTTTGCATAGATAAGTGTTGGTTGGGACTATGCCAGTGATTGTGGTGCCCGACGGTTCGCGTATGACGCCCGCGCCATCGAATTCCGGAACGATGCCCTCTAGCAGGTTGAAGATAGATTCATAGAGGGCGACGTCAACAACCTGTCCTTCGCCTGATTGATGTCGCTGAATAATGGCTAAGGCCACGCCGAGTGCCGCGTGAATGCCAGCAAGCGTGTCTCCCATGGAAATGTTGGGTCGGACGGGAGCCTGTCCTGGCTCGCCATTGATGTAGCGAAAACCGCCATAGCCTTCCGTGACTGACGCATATCCTGGTTTGTTCGCAAAGGGCCCTGTCTGTCCGTAACCTGAAATCCGAGCGTAGATCACACCGGGGTTCTTTTCCTTTACGGCATCGGGGCCAAGTCCCCAGCTCTCCATCAGACCCGGCCTGAAATTCTCGACAACCACGTCTGCTTTGCACAGGAGCTCAAAGGCAAGCGCTTGTCCTTTTTCGGACTTCAGATCCAACGTAACGCTTTTCTTGTTCCGAGCCAGTGAGTGGTACCAAAGTGAAGTGCCATCACGAACCTCGCGCCATTGACGGATCGGATCTCCCGTAGGTGGCTCGACTTTTATCACTTCTGCACCGAAGTACCCGAGTATCGTCCCTGTGAAAGGACCAGCGAGCAATTGGCCGAGCTCTATCACTCTGAGCCCCGCCAGCGGTCGGTGATCTGACATGGTGTATTCCTTACTATTAACGTCTGCTATACGCGACGTGTTCTCTGGCAGCTTTATGGCACCGCGAATTTTTTGTGTATGTTATCCATCTTTCATGACTTCGGGCATACCCTACTCATGTAAGGTTGCAGTGCGTCGGGTACAGGTTCTAGTCAACCTACTCCTGTGTCCAAAGTTGAGTAATCAAAGCACCCTAGGTGTTAATTCGTGACGAATAAGTTCTATAAGAGGAAGGAGAGAGCGTGACCGATCTAGCGAACAAAGTAATTTGGATTACCGGTGCCTCGTCAGGCATTGGCAAGGCATTGGCTCAAACTGCGGCACAACAAGATACAAGACTGATTTTATCGGGTCGTCGCGTCGATGCGCTTGAGTCGCTTGCCAGTGAGCTACCTGTCGATTGTTTGGTCCTTCCGTTTGAGGTGACTGATTACGATGTGCTTGCAAGCAAGGTGGACGAGGCGTGGGCCTGGCAGGGCAGAGTCGACATTCTGGTAAACAACGCAGGCATCAGTCAGCGTTGTCTTGCTATCGACGCAAAGCCCGAGGTTTACACTGAGCTGATCAACATTGATTTAATTGCGCCTATCTGGCTGACACAGCTTCAGCTCAAGCGCATGGCGGAGGCGGGTGGTGCTCACATCGTCGCCATCAGTTCAGTGGCTGGACGCATTGGTCCGCCGTTGCGAACAGCTTACTCCGCGGCGAAGTTCGGATTGATCGGTTACATGGATGCTCTCCGCGCGGAAGTCGATCAAATCCACAATATCAAGGTGACCAATATCTTGCCCGGTTCGGTAGCAACGGATGTCGCTCGCAACGCATTGACCGGTGATGGTTCAAAACGCGGCATGTCTGATGCGGTCATTGACGCCGGTGACGACCCCATGGATTGTGCTCGTTGCATTTGGGAGGCCGTGAACGCGGACAAGCCGGAATACATCTATGCGAAGGAAATGGAAATGGGCCTCGCACAGCTTCGCCACGCAGATCCCGATACGTTTTTTAACGCGATCGCAGACTTTGGTGCACAAACCGTGACCGCGTATTGGGACGAAAAGAAGTCGTCTTAAGCGATTTATGGGGCTCCCTATTTGCGGGATTACTGTTCGTTGTACCAGTTTGCATGAGCAGAAACTGGTGTGTGCCGCTAAGAGACCAATGTCTGTCTACCCTTGGTCTCGATTTTGCAAAAAAGTCACCCAATAAAAGCTGGAAAGGGCTTGTAAATTTGGGTACGGTCGCCAATCGGCTAGTAGCTTGTCATTTTGAAATGACAGACTAAATGTCTAAGTATTTATACATAGAGGCCGATGGCATTGCGCCACTCAAACAACATCAGATAGCTCTAAAGGAGAGTGATTGTGAATACATATTTCCCACGTAAGAAGCTAGCTATGCTGGCTCTAGCCGTGCCTGTTGCCATGGGGCTTCCCCTCCAGGTGTCAGCGCAAGACGGTGATCTGGAAGAAGTGATCATCACGGGTACTCGTGTTGCTGACCGTTCTGCGGCAGACTCACCGGTCCCAGTTGATGTGATTTCAGGCTCGGATTTCCGCGCGAATGCGTCGACTGACGTTCAGGATATGCTTCGTACAGCTGTTCCTTCGTACGACGTAAACGCACAGCCCATTTCTGATGCGGCAACTATCATTCGACCAGCAAACCTTCGTGGCTTGTCTCCTGACAACACATTAGTTCTTATTAATGGCAAGCGTCGTCATCGTGGCTCGGTTATTTCGTTCCTGGGCGGTGGTATTGCTGACGGTGCACAGGGTGTTGACCTGGCAGCCATTCCATCACTTGCTATCAAGCAAGTTGAGGTTCTGCGCGACGGTGCATCGTCACAGTATGGTTCTGATGCGATTGCGGGCGTAATGAACTTCCTGCTCCGCGACGACGCCGAAGGCTTCGAAATCGTGACTCGCTATGGTGAGACCTTCGAAGGCGACGGTACCAACTACATGGTTGCCGCTAACTTGGGCCTACCACTCGGTGACAACGGCTTCTTCAACATCTCGGGCGAAGTTCGTGATGTAGAGGGAACGATTCGGTCTTCTGTGCGAAACGACGTCGCTTACCAGATTGCCAATGGTTACGACGCAGTATCTGATTTTCAAACTATCAACTCATACACCAATGACGTGCCTCAATACTGGGGTCAGCCCGACGTCGACGACGACGTGAAGTTGTTCTTCAACTCAGCGATTGAGCTCAACGACTCGACTGAGTTGTACGCGTTTGGTAACTACGCGCAGCGAACGGTTGCAGGTGGTTTCTACTATAGAAACGTTGTGGGCGGTGCAGCTAACCTCGGCCCAATTTTGGATGAAGACGGTGATATCATCGGTAATGGACAGCGGGGCGGTGTGTTCCGAGGACCTATTGTCGATACAATGGGAATGGCCGTCGCAATAGATCCTGCTACTGGGCTCTACCCAGCGGGTAGCGTGCGGTCCATACTGGTGGGTGATATGACCGGTAATATGAGCGGTAACTGTGTCGCGGGTATTCCGCTCGGTGGCGCGGGTGGTGTCACACCAGACGCGGGCATTCTTGCGGCGGTGACTGCAGATCCGAACTGCTTCTCGTTCGCCGAAACTATCCCAACAGGTTTTGTTCCACGC
>Ga0255776_10003873_pt1 | contig 15950 bp, 12 predicted proteins | sample 071ome_19_FD_179974 | JGI IMG/M metagenome (GOLD analysis project Ga0255776, IMG submission 179974) | Coastal salt marsh microbial communities from the Groves Creek Marsh, Skidaway Island, Georgia - 071413AT metaG (version 2) | ecosystem: Environmental > Aquatic > Marine > Intertidal zone >... | reverse complement strand
CAGCTCCGCGATAATCTGTATGAAAGCTCACCCAACTTTCCTGCAGAGGGGTGCCATTCGGCGACCTTTGAGGACCCCGATAACGGTGCTTTTTGGTCTTTCACCGTTTATGACGAAAATGGCTTTATGTTTGATGACGTCGCCCATATGAGCTCTGACATTGCCGCTCCCAATGAGGATGGCACTTACACCGTGAGCATGGGTTGCGGCGCTGATGCGGTGAACAATCTACCTATCAGCAACGAGACTGGGGTCTTCAACTTCACTGTGCGGCACTACATCCCCTCTGACCGGGTTAAGTTTGATGAGTACCGTCTGATGCCGAAGATGCAGAAGGTCGACTAAGAGATCTACTGATAACCATAAAAGCCGCAGGTGGAGACAGCCCAAGCGTTGATCTAAGCTCAGTAAGTGGCGGGTTCATTTTGGTCGAGCCCGTCCGCCGGTTGCTGTATCCGGCTATGCTTTATCTCTGACTACGGCAGTGCCGCTAGCACATCAGCCAGCAAAGCATCCATATCGGCGCGAGATTCATTGAGTGTGAGTCCGAGCCGAACAACCACCAGCTCCCTGTCGGGCAGGACCGCCACAAACTGCCCTGAGTTACCGCCGGCATGAAAGGTACTCTCAGGCGCGCTGGGAAATGCCCTCTGCCCGGTGTTTAACCAAAATCCCAGACCGTAGATCTCGCCATTGTTGGCAGTACCCGGCGTGACCGCCAGCCGCTGCCAGTCTTGGCTGATGATTGGGCTCCGGCCATGCCAGGCATCCAGCCACAGTTGCCCCATCCGCGCCCAGTCGCGGGGGGTAAGATAAGCGTAACTTGAGCCTACCTGAATACCACTGGCGTCAGGCTCCAGTACCATTTCTTGTATGCCCAAGGGCCTTCCGAAGTGGGCGTCGATCCAGTCCGGGTAGGCCTGCCCCTCGAGAGACTGTTGCCACATGAGAGAGGCCGTATTGATGTCGCCGCTGGAATAAGCAAATTGCTCACCGGGCGGGCGCGCGTGTCCGGTCGCCGGTGCCGACAACCACATGCCCGGCTGGCGGTAGAGCATGTCGGTGACATCATCCCCGGGGAAATAGCGCTCGGCGAAGTCAAAGCCCGAGGTCATAGACAGCAAGTGCCCCAGCGTAAGATCAGGGCTCACCAGGCTGACTAGGGATGCTTCAGCGTCCGCAGTTTTTAGCGCCTCTGTCACAGAATCATCAAGACTCAAGCGTTCTCGATCAATTTGCTGACCGATGAAAGTGGCCATTAAACTTTTATTCATGGACCAGCCCTGCATGGGCGTGTGGAGGGTAACGGGGGCCCGGTAACGCTCCGCCACAATCTCGCCGCGGTGCATCACGATCACTGCCAGCGTGTTGCGGCCGCCCCCGGAAGGTTCGGTAAAGGCGGTATTCAGGGCTTTACGGATTGCTGGGTGGATGGCGCTTACGGGTAGTGCGCTGTCAGCGGTTTTGTTAGCAAGATAGCCATACGGCGCCGTAGCGTCGGGCTGAGAGCGTGCCGATAAAGCATCCTCCGATAACAATGTGCAGCCAAATCTTGGCTGATGTTCCACTCTGATCTCTCGGCCCAGCATTCGCGCTGTAACGGTTCGTTGCTGGGTATCCACGTCGTAGGAAAGTAAATGAGGTAACGGGGCAACCGTTGCCAGTCTGGGTAGCACATCATTATTCAGGACGAAGTCCTCGGGCAACCGCGCGACGAATACGCCAGAGCAGATTTGCTTCGCCGCATAACCCGCGCCAATGGCTCCTGCGTTGTGCGCGAGGCGTGCACCTATCGTCGCACCAGCGGCTAAAACCAAGGCCAAAATCGCCAACCACTGTGTACGCTTCATCCCTTGTCGCCGATCTCGTGACTTGGGGGGTGCTCGCGTGTCGCGGGCAAAGGGTATTTGCTGTTGGTCAACTGGCTGACATCCGTTGGTGGGTGCTCCTCACCTGAATTGTTGCGACCCGTTCAGCATAACTATCGGAGATTAGTCCGGTAAACCTGCTATGTGTTCCCTCCCATGCCGCTGATCTGACCTACTAGGAGCCCGCTCGGCGCGCCTCTGATCAGTGCGGGAGGCCGCCCGTCATAAATCTGCAATATTTTATTCACAAAACTGTAAAGCGGCTGTCACGAAAATGACACTGCTCCGCAACACACTACCTACCGATACATGGACCACCATATCAGCTCTCAGGATTCCGAGTATGTCGTCTACAACCACTCTCTTTCGTTCACTTTGCCTCGCCGTTGCTTTGACCAGTAGCTTCGCATTAACGGCCTCGGCAACCGATAAAGCCTTGCTCGATGTCTTATTACAGAACGGATTGATCAGTCAGGCGCAATACGACCAACTCATGGAGAAAGAGGAGGTTACTGCTGCAGAGGTGTTGTCCACCGTATCGGTAACGCCGGCAGAGAGCCCCCGAGTTGATTCATCTGAGATCATTGAGGAAGAACTCGCGTCATCAATCGCGCTGGACGAGAACGTTCAGCGTGCCATAGACGATGCTGTGGCCAGCGCAATCATTGCTGAGTCGCCCGTCACCGCGAGTTACGGATCAAAGGGCTTTCGGTTCGAGACTCGGGACGGTAACTGGCAGACCAATCTGCAGTGGCGGGCGCAGCTTCGCTACAGCAACCCTTACGGGTCTGACCCTAGGCAAATATCGAAATTTGAAGATGCCAGTGGCTCTAGCTTTGAGCAACGGCGGTTGCGAATGAAAATCGGTGGGCATGGATTCCAGCCCTGGATCAAATACTACTTCGAGGTGGATCTTCAGCCTGCGCGTGATGTTGACGCCGATGCGGTGACGGCAGGTGCCAGAGTGATTGACTGGCGGATCGATTTGGCCAAGTGGGATTGGGGTGGTATCCGCATGGGCCAGTGGAAAGTGGATCTCAACCGGGAGAGGGTCGATTCATCCGGGCGTCAGCAGTTCGTAGAACGCTCGATTGTCAACCGCATCTTTACCGTGGACCGACAAGTCGGGGTTCAGCTTCGTGGCCGGCTTTTCAAGGGAACCATGGCTGATATGCGTTACTACGCCGGTGTTTTCAATGGTGAGGGCCGGGGAGTGAAGAACAACTCGACTGATCACCTCTACATGGGCCGCCTGCAGTGGAACTTCCTGGGACGTGATCTGGCCTGGAAACAGACTGATGTGGAATACACTGATTTACCGACAGGCTCGTTTGCTATCGCCGGTTTTACCAACACCGGCCCCTGCACACGCTGGTCCTCGTCAGGTTGTGGCAATCTGGATGGCTTCGCAAAGCCAGTGGTGGCAGCTGAAGATCAATTTAGAATTGAGCAAGCAGTTCAGGAGTTTGCGTTCAAATATCGCGGATTTTCTCTGCAACAGGAGTGGCATAGAAAGTTTATTGACGATCGAATAGAGGGCACCGAGAGTGCGCTGACAGGCTTCTACATCCAGTCAGGCTACTTCTTCCATAATCTTTTTGATGCCTTTCCGGCGCCACTTGAGCTGGCCGCGCGCTATGCCTACGTAAATGAGCCCAACAAGTCAGTTCGTAGCATTTATAACGAGCGAGAGGAATTTACGCTTGGCGCAAACTGGTTCTTCGCGGGCCATAGCAACAAAATCACGGTCGATTTTTCTCACCTGACTTTGGAAGACGGTCGACTGATGTCAAACCACTCGGAAAACCGATTCAGGGTTCAGTGGGATGTGTCGTTCTAAAGCCATCCTCCAATCCTCTTGGAGTAACGGACCGATCGGATGGGGTCACTTTTTAATCTCCTTGTCACAATTCAGAACTAGTGTAGAGCGCTAAAAGAAAAGGTACCTCTAAATGGAAATTATCGCTTCACATGGCTATATCCTTCTTGCTCTTGCCTGCTGTTTCGGTTTGTTCATGGCTTGGGGTATTGGTGCCAATGATGTCGCAAATGCGATGGGCACCTCTGTCGGCTCACGAGCCCTGACACTTAAGCAAGCGATCCTTGTTGCGGCGATATTCGAGTTTGCCGGGGCTTACCTAGCAGGTGGAGAAGTCACCTCGACCATACGAAAGGGGATTATTGATCCTGACACCCTCGCCGATTCGCCGGAGCTGCTGGTATTCGGAATGTTGTCGGCGCTATTGGCAGCCGCGACATGGTTGCTGATTGCCAGTATTCGCGGTTGGCCCGTGTCAACAACACATTCTATTGTCGGCGCAATTGTTGGTTTTGCGGCGGTAGGCATTTCCGTAGAGGCCGTGGCCTGGGGCAAGGTAGGTACGATTGCGGCGAGTTGGATCGTGTCGCCGTTGCTCGCGGGGTCCATGTCATTTGCTTTGTTCATATCAGTCAAGAATCTGATTCTTGACCACGAAGATACCTTTGAGCGCGCGCGAAAATACGTGCCCATTTATATGTGGATGGTGGGTTTCATGATCTGCATGGTCACTTTGTTAAAAGGCCTAAAGCATATTGGCGTCGATTTTGATTTGGGAATGGGCTCCAAATTCGCTAACGCTGCGGTGGTCTCCGCCGCAGTGGGAGTCGCGGTTGCTCTAATAGGGGCGGCCTTTCTGCGGCGAATCAAGGTCTCTGGCGATATCAATAGCGCTGACAACGTGGAGAAGGTTTTCGGTATATTAATGATCTTCACCGCATGCGGGATGGCATTTGCGCATGGTTCAAACGATGTTGCCAACGCTGTTGGGCCATTGGCCGCAGTGGTCAGTACAGTCCAATCGGGCGGGGTGATCGCTGCTAAGTCAGCTATGCCATGGTGGGTATTAGGTATTGGTGCGGCAGGGATCGTAGTGGGCTTGGCAACCTATGGGTGGCGGGTCATCCAGACGATAGGACGAAAGATTACCGAGCTCACGCCGAGCAGAGGTTTTGCGGCTGAGCTGGCTGCAGCCTCTACTGTGGTGCTTGCCTCTGCCACCGGTCTTCCCATATCGACCACGCATACTTTGGTGGGGGCCGTGCTGGGTGTTGGTCTCGCCAGAGGGGTTGAGGCACTGCACTTGCCTACAATTGGAGCGATCATCACCTCGTGGGTGGTGACGCTACCTGCGGGTGCTGGCCTGGCAGTGATATTTTTCTATGTGCTGTCAGCGTTGTTTGGTTGATGCATACCATCTGGTATGTATGACAATGAACCACTGATTGGCCTCAAAGACCTGATGAGAAAGGAGAATAAAGATGGCGGTTAAACCTGCCCTTTCAGACGTCCTGACTAATTCGCCGCTGGCGATCATGGAGCGCCATGCAGAGGCATGTCTCGACTGTGTCAATAGACTCGGGCCCTATTTTGAGGCGGTGCAGGCTGATCAATGGGGTAGGGCTGAGCAGCTGCAGCAGGAAATCGCCCGGCTGGAGGCTCTAGCGGATGACATTAAGATGGATGTGCGGAAAAACTTGCCCAGAGGTCTGTGGATGTCAGTTTCGCGGCCCGATCTGCTCGAATTGGTGCGCGTGCAGGACAAGATGGCAAACGAGACTAAAGATATCGCAGGGCTGATACTCGGCCGACAACTGATGTTTCCGAAAAAGCTTGAGAAGTCGCTCTTCAAGTTCGTCGCAACGGTTACTGATGCGTCAGCGAAGGCAGTGGAAGTTGTTGCGGCCACTCGTGAACTGTCTCGTTCAGCATTTAGTAGCCGGCAGGTGGCGGCGATTTCCACTAAGTGCCTGCTGGTAGAGAAAATCGAAAGGCGGTCGGACGACTTACAGTCAAAACTCAGAGCTAAATTGCGGATTTACGAAGAGGATCTTTCCCCTATTGACGCAATTTTTCTCTATCAATTGCTCTCTAGCATCGGGGAAATCGCTGACCACGCTGAAAAGGTGTCGCACCGAGCGCAAATTATTGCTGCGAGTTAAGGTCGTGGCAGGCTAGTTCGGCGTTCACTCTGGGCAGGCGTAGTAAGCGGGCGCCCGCTCTCCAGCTTCGTTACCTAATCTTTGAGAACCGCAAACCCACTTGCCGATAACCGTGGGACGCGAAACTGGGTAAGTGCGACAAGTCGCTCTCGCCTTCGTTTAACGCGATATCACCCATACGACCAAGCAACTCCTCAAAAGCAATTTTTGCCTCCAGCCGCGCCAGCTCGGCCCCCGCACAGAAATGGGGCCCAAAGCCAAAGCCCATATGTGGCTTGGTGGTGGGTCGGTCAATGTCGAACTGCTCCGGGTTGGGGAAGACCTCCGGGTCCCAATTGGCACCGGCCCACATGGGGATCACCATATCGCCCGCGTTGACGTCAAAACCCTCGATGTGATCATCTTGAGTGGCCCTGCGGTAGGTACATTGTATGGGTGGATCCCAGCGCAAGGCTTCTTCGACCATGGCTGGAATGTCGCTTGGGTTACTGCGCAGCCGCTTCATCAGAGCATCGTCATTAAGTAGCACTAGCACGGCGTTGCCAATCAGGTTAGTGGTGGTTTCATGCCCCGCGAGCAGTATTTGATCGATAATCGGCAGTAACTCCGCCGTAGTGAGCGGCGGCTCACCATCGACCTCGGTATTGACCATGATGCTTAACAAATCATCAGTCGGTTGCCGGCGTCGCTCTTCAATTCGGGGCACAAAATAGTCGTGCAGTTCCACCACGGCGTGGGCCACTTCCCGGCGTCGCTCATGGGTCAGCAAATCAATGTTGCCCGATATCATGAGATCGCCCCAATGCTTGAAGGTCCAGATATCAGCGCGATCCACGCCAAGAATATCCGCGATCACAGTGACGGGCAGCGGCACTGCAAACTCGGGAATGAGGTCGACTGATCCGCGATCGATAAACGCGTCGATTAATTCGGTGGTGATTTGCCTGATCTGTGGCTCCAGCGCGCGCACACTTCTGGGGCTAAGCGCTTTGCTGATGAGCTTGCGGTGACGCGTGTGTTCAGGCGGATCTGCGGTGAATAGCGCATTCACAATGGGGTGAGCGTTTGAGAGGATTTCTTCGACGTCATCCTGCACCGGCTCGCTGTTAATGCCCATGTGGCGCGGGCCTCTGTCATCTTCCGTGATAGCCGATGAATATACGCCGGTATTTTTGGCCAGCGCCGCGAGGGTGTCGTAGCCGGCCACGATCGTGCCGATATTGGGGTCTACGCCAACGCCCCCAGCCTCATGAAGTGAGGCGTACATTTTGTAAGGGCACTCGATGTGCTCGGGGTCCGCCAAGTCAACTTTGTTGGCGTTATTCTCTTCAGCCACGGCCGCCTGCTCCTAATTCGCTCACCTCAGTATAGGCAAGCGGCGTACTTTTTGGCTAACCCGTCAGGCCCCTCTCGCCATTCGAATCAGTTCAAAGCAGCTTCGGTCACAGCGACAGGCACGATGATCTCGTTGCGTCGCATAAACGGCAGTGTCCAGGGCGGGTTGTACTGATTCAGCGTGGGCTCGCCGGTAATATCAATGCCCTCTGCGATCAGGAAGCGCCGCAAGGTTTGCCAGTGTGAGTCAGCCTTGTCTGCTGATGCCCAGCCGCTGAAACGAATCACGGCTGCGGTGTAGGCAGGCTCCTGTCTGAAGGCGACGCGCTGATCCTGGGGCTTGGGCAGGTCTTCAAGCGCATACTGGGCCGGCATCATAAAAGCCATCTCCTGCTCGCCCTCCATGCTCCGCTGAACGGGCGCCGTCATGGCGATCTTCTCCTCCTCGGCGTTGCCACCAAAGATATAGCCTGCCAATACGCGGAAGCCGTCGTCTTCATCACCCTGCATGGTGGTCACTGCCATGACCCGGGGGGCATAGCTTCGTATCTCGATCTGCTCGGCTTCCCATGCTTTCTCGATGGAATAGGCAGGTTCTTCTATGGCTTGTGCGGTCAAGGCTGCTGCTGACATGAAAAGGGCGGTGGCAGTTCGAACCCAATTCCGTATGAGTAGTCCGTGATAAAACATGATGCTGTCCTTTCGTTCTCTCGCATCCTATGGATACGAGTTGCCACAGCGTCGGATCAGTGCCTTGTTGGGATTTGGTGGTGTAGAAAGGGGCCTGCGCCAGACCTGGAGTGGGGATCCAGTGCTAATGGGCAAACAAAAGGCTTTTTAAACCCTGCTGATCACATCTCGGTCGCGATGGCCTCGATTTCGATCATGAGTTCGGGCAAGGCCAGCGACGATACCTCGACAATGGTGTCGGCGGGGTAGGGCGCAGTGAACCACTGCTCCCGCAGTGCGACGATTTTTTCAAAGTGCGTCATATCGGTGAGATAAATAGTGACTTTGATCACTTTTGAGAGGTCGGAGCCGCCAGCCAACAGGGTTCTTTGCAGGGACTCAAACGTGGCTTGGGCCTGGGCATCGAAATCCCCGACACCCACCAATTCGCCCAACTCGCTGATCGCTGCGTGCCCTGATAAGTAGAGCATGCCATCGACCTTGAAGCCGGGTGATATGCGATAGGGTGCGAGGGGGTCCGGGTCCAGTTTGATCGGTTCGGCGGCCACGTTTAACCTCCTAACACTGCGCTAGGCGTAGAGCGGGCCATCGCCCATTCCTCTTCCGTCATTTCCGCCTCAATGTCACCAAAGAGCGGTGTAGACAGATAACGCTCACCGGTGTCGGGCAAGGTGCACAGGATCACGGAGCCCGGCTCAGCCCGTTGTGCCACATCGAGCGCGGCGGCGAAGGTGGCGCCGCAGGAGATCCCGCAGAAGATGCCTTCTTTTTGTGCCAGCGCCTGAGCTGTTGCGAAAGAGGTCTCCGCGGAAACGGGCACGACTTCGTCAATGAAGCCCTTATCGATCGACTCCTGCGCCACCAACGGGATGAAATCGGGCGTCCAACCCTGAATCATATGCGGCGCCCAGGCAGGGTGACTGCCGCTGGCAGAGCCGTCCTCGCGGCGCTCCTGCGCTCGGCCATCGGATAACAACGCGGCGCCATCAGGCTCGGTGGTGATGATTTTGGTGTCGGGCCGCTCCGCCCGCAGTACTCGCGCTATGCCAGTCAAGGTACCGCCTGTGCCGTATCCCGAGACAAAGTAGTCAAGCTGCTCGCCCTCAAAGGCATCCATGATCTCCCGCGCGGTGGTGCGCTCATGCACGTCGGCATTCGCGGGATTCTCAAACTGGCGCGCCATGAACCAGCCATTGGCCTCGGCCAGCTCTCGACACTTGGTGACCATCCCCATGCCTTTCGCCTCTTTGGGCGTCAGGATGACTTTGGCGCCGAGAAAGCGCATTAACTTGCGACGTTCTACAGAGAAGGTCTCGACCATGACAGAGACAAAGGGATATCCCTTTGCTGCACAGACCATTGCAAGACCAATGCCGGTGTTCCCGGAGGTGGCTTCAATCACCGTTTGACCCGGCTTCAGTTCTCCCGAAGCCTCCGCGGCCTCGATAATGCCCATGGCGAGCCTGTCCTTGACCGAGCCCAGCGGATTAAAGGCCTCGATCTTCGCCCACATGGTGACGTGGTCTGGAGCGAGCTGATTGATTTTGACGATGGGTGTATCGCCAACAGTTTCGACGATGTTCTGGAATTTGCCGCGTGCCATAGGGGGTCACTGTCTCGAAGTAATGATTGGGATCGAAACGCTACCGCAAGCGAGGGTGAGCAACAAGGAGAAAGAGATGAGAGCCCTATTTCGGGCGCCTCACGGGGCCAGGTCTTTATCTCACTTTTCACCCTCACCCGCGGCGCCGTGAGAGGGCTTCATGGAAACTACCCCAGTGGCGAGCTGGCAGGTATCACCCTCGAGAAACGTTTTATGAAAGACCGGGTAGTCGTACCAGCGTGTGATGGCCCGATCCGCCATTAACACGCCGATACGGATGGGTTTTTGACCGTAGCGTGATCGCGATACCCAGACGATCCGGTGAACGACCGGGTTGGCCCGTCCCTGTTCGACAAGGAGCTTTCCCTGAAGTTTTTGTTTGATCTTCTGTAACTCCTTGTCCTGAGAGTTCCACATCCAGAATCACTATCAACTGCTTTGCCACGCTAGGGAGCAAATAGAGTAGCCCGGCCAGTGAGATCGCGTCGCGACCGGCAGTGACTATTAGAGAGCAGAATCAGTCGGTTGGCGTCTTATCGTAGCCCATCCAAAAATTCGAGACCGCTCTGCCTGATTAAACCGCTATCAGCTCGCGGCGGCGCGATTGGTGGAGCAAACGTAAAAATTGATCCGGCCAGCATGGCCGACCTCGAAAAAACCCTTGATGTTCGGTGATCCCGACCTCGGTCAGCATCGCTTCCTGTTCTTGAGTCTCAACCCCTTCGGCAATCAAATTCATCTTAAGTGACGTAGTGAGCTCCTTAGCATGACGAAGGATCTCTAGGCCTCGTTGCGTTCGCGTCGCTTCCGCTACAAATTGCTTGTCGAGCTTCACAATGTCAGCATCGACATGAGCGAGCCGATCGAGATTGCTCTGACCTACTCCAAAGTCATCAATGGCGACCAACACCCCCGCGTTACGCAGCACGGTATGGTGCTGTGCTGATATCACCGACCCCCCTCGCTCAGTGCCCTGCTCACTGATCTCGATCACCCAACCTTGCAGGTTGACGGGTTTCGCTTTGAGCACGTGGAGGATGCGTTCTTGAAAGGCTCGGCTTTTGAGTGCCTCAGCGGTGTAGTTAAAGTGCACGTTGATGTTGGCCAATTCTCGGATCGACGAGTAGAGGCGCATCCGCTGATTGAGTAAGTGATCCATATAAGGCGCCTGCCACTCCAATGCGATAAATGTCGTGAGAAAATGATCTATGGGTACTAACGAGCCGTCGTCGAGCTGCCAGCGCAGCAGGCACTCCGCCCCAGTGATGGCTCCTGTTTTAGCGTCAAAGACGGGCTGCACTGCGTAGCGGATATGATTTGAAAGGATGGCGGCGCCCACCTCGCGCGCGGGAATCTCTGATTTGGATGTCGCCGAAGTCGAGGGCGACACTGTGAAAGCAGGGCGAGTCGCACTCGCAGGCTTTGGCACGGAACCGCCAGGTTTGAAGCGAACCAATGTGCCTTTGCCCTTTCTTTTTGCTTGTCGCATCGCAATGTCAGCCTCAAATGTAGCTTTTTGAGGGTCACAGGATTGCGCAACGATTGTTAAGCCGATGCTGGCCGAGATGTTCAGTTCATCTTGGTGGTAGTTAATTTTCATTCGACTCGCGCAAGCTTTGAGCTTGCCAATAAACTCATCTGCCTCACCCGCGATCAGCTGCACTGCTAAAAACTCATCCCCGCCCAGTCGAAACAAGACACTCTCGGGGAGTAGCTGTCGCAGGCGCTCTGCAAACGCCAGGAGGGCTTTGTCGCCGGCGCCATGGCCACAAAACGTATTGATACCTTTGAAATTGTCGAGGTCTATGAGTGCGACTGCCAGTTGTGAGTTCTCACTGTTCTTTGCCTGATGAATGGCTTGGAACTTTTCCGCCAGTGTCGCTTTTGAGAGGAGCCCGGTGAGGGCGTCGTGCTCCCAGCGCTCCGAGAGTTCTTTGTTCGCGCGCACTAATTGCGCGCGGCTCTTTCGATAAGACCCCATGAGGAAATCGATGGAATAATTGATTACGATTCCCAGGGCATAAGGTTGTATGAAGGGTGCGAAAAGATTCCATGCGAGCGAGTCGCTCACGGCAGTGGCAGAAATCAGCTCAGCATCTATCAGGCCGCCGGGGCGCGTCATCAGCGCGGCCAGAGCGGCGATGAATAAACAGAGGACTCGGAGGTTGCCGGTAAGCTGGCCGGCCCTCAGAGTGCTGATGACGCCACAATAGATCCCGAAAGACGCGATTTGTACGTTGAAGCCAAGGTTGTATGTACCCGCAAAAGTCGCAAGGAGTGACATGGCAAACACGGTCTCTGTCCTTACCCATGCCAACCGATGTCTGGATACGCGCGTCGCAAGGGCGAAAAAATTGCATGCCCAAGGCGCAACCGCGAGCATGGCAAACACGCTGATCTGAGCGGGAATCGTCCCACCCTGGGATCCGCCCCAGAGAATTTCTGCTGCTGTGATGCCGAGTTGAAAGGTTACGACGGTCATACAGGCGTAAAAGGCGATGCCGATGGCGCGATGTCGGATCTGCGCCTCTTCTGTCAGAGCATCGATCTTGTGTGTCGCGGCAGACTCGCCGGTATCTGGTGTAACTGACATCACAAACTCCTCCATGAGTTTGTCTGAAGAGGCTTAATTACGCCGCTTGTTGATCGAGAAGCTCAAACAGCCTGCCTTTCGCCATCGGCCGATGGTGATAGAAGCCCTGATGGATACCCACGCCCAGCTCCAGTAGCGTCTCGTGGTGCGTCTGGGTCTCGATACCCTCAGCAATCAGCGTAATGCCGAGATCTTCACAAATTTGTTGAGTGCTCTTTATGACAGTGCGTGCTTTTCGTGAATCGGCCACTCTTAAGCACAGGCTGCGGTCAAGCTTGACGATCTGAACCGGATAGCTGACGAGCCGGTCCAGATTGCTTTCACCTTTCCCGAAGTCATCCAGAGCCAGTTTGACCCCCATCTCGGCCGCACGCTCTCGATGAGGGAACGACTGGTGGGTTGAAGTGGGCGCCATGGCAACGTTTTGGAAGCGTTTCTCCGAGAGTTCGATCACCAACCCTTGATTTCGGCCCTCTGCTTCGTCGACCAGCCCAGAAACGTCTGCTGAGTGGCGGTAGCTTTCGATCGACTCCACCGCAAAGTTAAAGTGAACATCGATCGGGCTATGAGCGCGAATTTCTTCGATGAGCTTGAGTCGCTTTTTCGATAAGAACTCGATGAAAGGTGACTGCCACTCCAGCGATACAAACGTGGTCAGGTAATGCTGCATTGGCACGAGAGATTCATCCGGTAGTCGCCACCTCACCAAGGCCTCGACGGCCACAACCGTATTGGTACGAGCGTCGACGATGGGTTGATATTCAAAGTCGATCTCATCTGAGAGAATCGCGGCCCCCACGCTTCGTGGCGGAACTTCCTGTTTAATCTCGCTACCCGTGAGCATGGGATTGAAGACCCCGGTAATAACTGGCGACGCCAGCGCAGTGGGCACCGAGTCGCCGGGCGCGTAACGAGTAGCCCGCGCTTTACCTTCTCGTTTTGCCTGCCGCATCGCCAGATCAGCCTCGGCCGTTGCTTGACTAAGGTCTATAGCTTCTTTGCTAACTTCGGTAAAGCCGATGCTCATCGAGTATCTAATCGTCTCGTTCAGATAGGTCATGGAGACGGTTTTTGCGAGATTATCTAATGCCGCCGTGGCTGAGGGCGTTGCCAATGGCACTCTCTGCATGGCGATAAACTCGTCACCACCCAGCCTCACTAATGATGCGGTGGGGAGCTGGCTGCGAATGTCAGCGGCTACATGTTTTAACACCGCGTCTCCCGCCGCGTGGCCGGCGGAGGTATTCACGGCTTTGAAATTATCGAGATCCAGCAGAGCGACGAGCAGTGTTTCATCAGGGCCTAACTCAGACATGGAGTGCCGGAACTCGCGCTCAAGTCGGTTTCGGTTAAAAAAGCCTGTTAATTGGTCCGTATCGGCAAGACGCTTGAGTTCGGCCGCTGCGGTCTGCATTTCCCGCTGCGAGTGCTCATAGGCCCCAAAAATCCGGGACATAATGACGTTGACAGTCCCAGCGACGACAAAAGGCAGTATCAATGCCGTGAATATGCTCCAGGTCGCCGCCAGCGGATAAGCTTGCTGACTCAGCAGCGGTGCTCTACCGGGGCTCAGAGCGAATCCGGTCAGCCCCACGATAAAAAACCAGACCAAACTTAAATTGGCCAATTTCGCTGAATGAATAATGCAGATCAGCATGCTGCTAAACACCCCGGCAATCGATGCGTGCGTATTCCAACCTAGGGTGTAAGTGCCGGTATAGATTGCGACGCTTGAGTAGGCGAACAGCAGCAGTGCTCTAATCGTTGCAAGTTGTTCGCCGGTATTCCCCAGCCAAGCGGCCAGAGCGCTACCAAGGTAGATGCCGCTCAGAGAACATCCGTATACGAGAACGGCCTGAAAACGAGGTAAATCGGTGATCTCGCTGAACGCGTTGTTGAGAAGGATTTCGCCCGCAGTGAGCACCAGCGCCACGACGATAGTGCCGCAGAAAACATGAAAAAAAAGCGCGGTCGACGATTCCCTCGACGCGGACTTTGGGAGTAATGGCTGTTCGGCACGCATCCCTGTGTCGGTGTTTGCGGTGTTCATGATCGGAATCCTTTCCAATACGGGATTAGTGTGCGTTGACGACGTCCACGCGTCAAGTCGACGTAGGCAGTATTGCGGCAGAGTGCCGCGTTTTAGGGGCAAAACCGCATCACTTGCTGGCGTGAGGGCTGTTTTATCCTCTTGGAAGTCAGGTTTCACATTGCTGCGGAAGTGGCAGTTTAAGGGATCGTTTGGGCTCCTTCACCGAGTAGTTGTTGCCAAAACGCGCGTAGCTCCTTGGCTTTGGTCTCTCGTTGCACTACCCAGTCGACGTGTGCCGCATCCGGCTTGTCTGCCGCTAATCTGATGCCCCACAAACCCTTAATCGCGTTAGGTAATTGTGAATATCGCATGTCGACAATGAGGCTTGGGTCAGCGTCATCGAGTGCCAGCCAGTCGTCAGAAAACCAGCGAAAGCGCTCGATATCTTTTGCTTGCTGCGACGTCGGTGCGAGAAACGGAAAGTCGCGGGCCACATTGAATTTGGCCGCCGATTCCCCCGGGAAATAGGTCGATGTGAACCCTACACGCACGGCGTCGACGTAGTAGCGCCCTTCATATTCATACAGGGCCTTCCAGACCAGCAAATTGGCAAAGCCCGGCTTTACCTCAAGCCGAATGGGTTCGTGTTGGCGGTGGCTGACGATCTGTTCGGCCACGGATAGCGCACGGTGATGCTGCACCAGGCCAAATCCCAGATAACTCAACGCCCAGCACAAGCCATAGACGGCGAGCCGCGGCCGCCGCCGAACAGCAGATATCAGCAAAAACATCAGCAACGGTACGGTAAACAGTGGGTCGATCACCGACACGTTGTGCCACGCAAAGCGCGCGTCGGTCTGGGGCCAAAGTAGTTGCGTGCCATAAGTGGTGCAGGCATCCAGCAAGCCATGGGTGCCGTAGCCCAGCGCAGCGAAAAACCACACGCGCTTAAAGGTTAGATGCTGTCTGACCAGAGGATAGAAAACGCAGGCACAGATCAGCGAGCCAACAGGGACAAACAACAGCGAGTGAGTGAACTGCCGGTGGTATTCCAACGCCAGTAGGGGGTCGATATCGGATTGAATCAACACATCCAAGTCGGGCGCCATCCCGGCAAGCGCACCGATCCAAAGGGCGTGGCGCAGGGTGCTGACCTTGCTGCCCGACTGTGCGGCGGCAGCGCCAATCGCTGCCTGACTGAGTGGGTCCATAACCGTTCCGTAGTTGAGCTGCGCCCCAAATAGGCTACGCCCGGTGTCTTGTCCAAGAGTGCACGGCGGGTACCTTGGGAGCGCGCAGAGGGCGCACCATATCAAAACCGGGGGAAACGCCCCAGTGGCGTTATCTGACGTGCGCGAGCGGGGTTTGGGGTAACATCATCCGATCTGGAAATGGGTCTAGCGAAACGCTTTTCGATCGGAGGTGAGAGATGAGATTAAACGCTGCGCGCATCGCGCCGTTGGCTGAAGCTGACATCGCGCCCGAGTTGCTGGCTTTGCTCGGTCCTCGCTTCAAAGCCATGCCGGTGCTCAATATCTTCCGTACGCTGGCCCATGCACCCAAGGCCTTTAAGCGCTTTATGGCTTGGGGCGGTTATATCTTGTCGGATGCCAATAGTCTCAGCGCGCGCGACCGAGAACTGGTGATCTTAAGAACGGGATTCAACTGGAGATCTGGCTATGAGTGGGCGCAGCACGTTCGTATTGGCCTCGACTGTGGTCTGACTGAGTCTGAAATTGACCGCATCAAGGCAGGCCCTGAGGCGCCTGAGTGGCAAGTGTCAGATCGGGCGCTGTTGCAGGCGACTGATGAACTCACAAGCGACGCATTTATTTCTGACGCGACCTA
>Ga0255776_10003872_pt1 | contig 15953 bp, 9 predicted proteins | sample 071ome_19_FD_179974 | JGI IMG/M metagenome (GOLD analysis project Ga0255776, IMG submission 179974) | Coastal salt marsh microbial communities from the Groves Creek Marsh, Skidaway Island, Georgia - 071413AT metaG (version 2) | ecosystem: Environmental > Aquatic > Marine > Intertidal zone > Salt... | reverse complement strand
GTAATGGATTCCTGCCCTCGGTCCATCAAGGGGTCCCCTTTCGGGCCGGGGCCGACCCAGTGCTTTACCTGGATAACCCACAAGGAATCAGTCGCCAGGAACGACGCCAGATGCTCGACAACCTGAGAGAATGGAACCAGTGGCAGATGGCACGCGAGACCGACCCTGAGATTGCCACCCGCATCGCTCAATACGAAATGGCCTATCGCATGCAAAGCTCAGTCCCGGAAGTCATGGATCTGAGCGGCGAGAGTGAGGCCACCTTGGATCTGTATGGAGAAGATGCCAGGAAACCGGGAACCTTTGCTGCCAACTGTCTATTGGCTAGAAGACTGGCCGAGCGCGGGGTGCGCTTCATTCAGCTTTTTCATCAAGGTTGGGATCAGCACGGCGGGCTCCCAGGAGGGATCCGACAACAGTGCAAAGAAACAGACCAGCCTTCGGCAGCCCTGATCACGGACCTCAAGCAGCGGGGCCTGCTGGAAGATACCTTGGTTATCTGGGGTGGAGAGTTCGGGCGCACCAACTACTCTCAAGGCAAGCTGAGTGCCGACAACTACGGCCGTGACCACCATCCCCGCTGTTTCACTCAGTGGGTGGCTGGAGGAGGATTCAAAGGTGGCATCACCTATGGCAGTACCGACCCATTCGGCTACAATGTGGCGGAAAATCCAGTCGATGTGCACGATTTACACGCTACCATGCTGCATCAATTAGGCATCCATCACGAACAACTCACTTTCCGCTATCAGGGTAGACGTTATCGACTGACAGATATTAAAGGCCGGGTCATGCAGCCTCTGCTGAGCTGAATCCCCATGCCCGAGGCATTGTCAACTTGACTTACGCTGCTCCTTGGTTTTATAACAGGAACGCTGATTTTGAGATCAGATCAGGGGCTATCAGGGTAGATCAGGTCGCACCTCAGCAGTTGGACGAACACTAGTAGTTCATGGATTCCATGAACCACTGGTGTTTTTTTTTGAACTCATAGTTCTGAACATTAAGGCCATGAAAGGCATTGTCGCGTCATGATCGCTACAGCAAAAACCACCCAAAGACCATCCTATCAGGAAACAGCCATGCAGGCCTATTTCCTCTGGGAAAAACAAGGACGTCCATGGGGAGAAGAGGACGCATTCTGGTTCGAAGCCGAACGCATCCTTGGGGAACGTCTGGCAGCCAAGCAATGGCGGGATGAGGAGGAGAAGAACGCAGTCGCCAAAAAAGTGGCGGCCACTGTCCGACCCACCTCAAGTCGCTCGCGAACACGGGCCGCAACCAAGCAGCCTGCCTCCGCCACGAAGGCGACAGGCAAGGCAGGGGCAGCCAAGAAGAAAACAGCAGCTGGAAAAACAACCAGCAAAGCGGTGGGAACCACCCCTACCAAGGCCAAAGCTACCCGTAAAAAGGTGACCAAGCCGGGGGCTCGCACCCGAACCAAAAGCTAAAAAACTGCCTCGCTGCTAGGTCAAGTAGGAGTTTCCAGTCTGGTGACTCATTGCTTGGCAAAGCAGCGGAAGTGGCGGCCTTCCTGGGCCGGGAGCAGATCAACTCTCTCCCGGCCCTTTTTCTTGATGTCGACCCTGTTTGAGTCGCCCTGCGGGATATCCCATGCTGCTGACAAGCATCTCCCCTGATACTCACGGAAATGCTCCCTTGCAGTGGGTTCCGGCACCACTTAGAATCCTCCCATAATCAGCTGAATTTCACCTTCTCGGTGGTCGCTTTTTTGCGCATGAGTCTTCTTTATAACCATGTCTGCATTCGAATAACCCTAAGACTTGGGATCCTAATGGGGTGCGTGGCAAACGATCTGGCGGCGACCGAAGCCCCCATTCTTTTCAGCCGAGACATCCTCCCCATCCTGTCGGACAATTGTTTTCAGTGCCATGGACCCGATGCGCAGGCCCGTAAGGCATCGCTCCGCCTGGATCAGGAGATAGACTTGAAGGAAACGGCTTCATCGGGGCGCCTCATGATCTCACCCAACCAACCCGATGAGAGTGAGCTCATCAGGCGTGTTGAGAGCTTGGACCCCGAAACGGTGATGCCTCCCATGGAACTGGGCCGGCCCCTTTCGCGGGAAGACAAGGCGAATCTTAGAAAATGGATCGAACAAGGTGCAGCCTGGGGCAAGCACTGGTCACTGGAGCCAATCAAGCGACCCACTCCCCCCAGTAACAACCCACACCCGGTTGACGCCTTTATTGACGCAAAACTCGAGGCCCACAACCTGAGTGCTCAACCCAGTGCCGAACGCAGCACCCTGATTCGGCGATTGGCTTTGGATCTAACCGGTTTACCCCCCACTTCAGGGGATCGTGCGGCCATCATGGAGGATAGCTCGGAAGATTGGTGGGAAAATGCCATCGACCGCCTGCTTGCCTCCCCTGCTTACGGAGAGCGTATGGCCTGGGAATGGCTGGATGCAGCCCGCTACGCTGATTCCAACGGCTATCAAGGAGACCGTGAGCGCACCATGTGGCCTTGGCGGGACTGGGTGGTCCGTGCCTTCAACGCCAACATGCCCTGGGATCAATTCACACAGTGGCAACTGGCAGGCGATCTCATGCCGGAGGCCACCCATGAGATGGTCCTGGCTACGGGGTTCAGCCGTAACCACATGATCAATGGAGAAGGTGGCCGTATCGCAGAAGAGAACCGAGTGGATTATGTCATGGACATGACAGAGACCATGGGCACGGTCTGGTTGGGAGCCACCCTAAACTGCGCCCGATGCCACGATCACAAATTTGATGCCATTACTCAGCAAGATTATTACCGACTCTTTGACTTCTTCAACCAGACCCCAGTCAATGGTGGTGGGGGCGACCCTCAGACCCCCCCTGTTCTAGCCGTCCCCAATCCAGACCAATCAGCTAGGCTCATTGAAGCCAGGCAATCCTTAGAGGAAGCCGAAGCATTCAATGACAAAACCTTGTCTTCTTTTAACGCGATAGCTTCGGTCTGGGAGTCCAGGCAACTCGAGGCGTTAACCAGTCGAGTCTCAACTGAGCCAGCCAATGAGGAGGAGGCACCCAAGCGGCAAGAGCTTCAGGAGCTACTCGAGGCCCTCAAAACCTTAGAGCCAGAGCGGGATGACGCAGCCCGAGCCCTCATCAGAAAACATGCCATGAGCACCTGGCCGCCACTGATAAAAAGTCAACAGGAGCTGGAAGGTGCCAGAGCGCATTTGAAGGGCATCGAGAAGGAAGTGCCCAAGGTGATGGTCATGGCCGAACAACCCAAACGACGTACCACCCACCGTCTTGAGCGCGGCCTCTATTACCAGCAAAAGGAATCGCTCCTAGCCAACGTGCCTACCTCCTTACCCCCTTTGATGACAGAGAGTCATCAGGCGCCCAATCGACTGGACCTGGCACGCTGGTTGACCCAAAAAGAACATCCCTTGACAGCAAGGGTCACAGTCAATCGATTCTGGCAACAGCTCTTTGGTATAGGCCTGGTGAAAACCACAGAAGATTTTGGGGTGCAGGGTGAACGTCCCGAGCACTTGGCATTACTGGATTGGTTGGCCGCTGAGTTCATGGAGACAGGTTGGGATGTTAAGGGACTGCTCCGAACCATCCTTACCAGCGAAGCCTACCGGCGGCGCTCAGAGACCACAGATCAGTTGCAGGAAATGGATCCAGAAAACCGACTCTTGGCCAGAGGTTCGCGCTATCGAATGGCTTCGTGGATGATCCGTGATCAGGCCTTGTCCGCTTCCGGGCTACTGGATCCCAGGCTGGGGGGACCTCCGGTCAATGGTTATCAACCCGATGGAGTCTGGGAGGAGGCCACTTTCGGCAACAAGCAATACACGATGGATGAAGGTCGGAAACTCTATCGCCGAAGTCTCTACACATTTTGGAGACGCATCATCGCGCCGACCCTCTTTTTCGATGCGGCCTCACGCCAGAGCTGCAATGTGAACACTCGTCGCACGAACAGCCCCCTCCACGCGCTGACCACCCTCAATGACACAACCTTTGTGGAAGCCAGTCGCAGCCTGGCCGCCAGGGCCATGGAAGAAAAACCGGGTTTTGAGGAACGTCTTCAGTGGGTGTATCAGTGCTTGCTATGTCGGGATCCGAGTCAAGCAGAGCAAACCGTCTGGAAGGCAAGCCTGGAGAGAGCCCGTGATTATTTCCAGAGCGATGCCTCAGCAACCGAAGCCTGGCTGAGCACCGGCGGCTTTCAGGCTCGCTCATCCCTGGATACCAGAGAACTGGCTGCCTGGTCAGCCGTGGCACTCGGGATCCTGAACCTTGATGAAACTTTCAATCGTGAGTGAGGCACACAAACAACCCAATCATCCATGGATGGAAGAAGCACTTCGGGTGAACCGACGCCATTTCTTCGGGCGTCAGGCCACCGGCATAGGAGGTGCTGCCCTCGCATCGCTCCTGAACAAGGAGGGACTGCTCGGAGCTGAAGAAGGCTACAGAGTGGCCGACAACTCAGGGCTCGCAGGCCTGCCGCACCACGCACCCCGGGCCAAGCGCATCATCTACCTGTTTCAAAATGGTGCCCCCACACATGTGGACCTGTTTGACTACAAACCAGAGTTGATTGCCAGACACGGCAAACCCATACCCGAGTCCTTCTTTCAGGGGAAGCGTTTCAGTACCATGACCGGTGACCCCACCGGCAAGGTCATGCTGCAACCAGTGGAGCCATTCAAGCAGCACGGCCAGAGCGGTGCCTGGGTGAGCCAGTTCATGCCTCACACTGCCTCGATCGCTGATGAGCTTTGCTTCGTCAAGAGCATGCACACCGATGCAGTCAATCATGCCCCGGCCATTTCTTTCTTCCTGAGTGGGGCTCAGATCCCAGGGCGCCCCACCCTGGGTGCCTGGATGACTTATGGGCTGGGGGTTGAGAGCGAAAACCTGCCTGGATTCGTCGTCATGACCTCGGTGAGCAAGGGGACGACTTGCGGACAGATTTTCTATGATTTTTATTGGGGCTCGGGCTTCCTCCCTTCTCGCTTTCAGGGAGTCAAGTTTCGCGGTGGAGGCTCCCCCGTACTCTACCTAGAGGACCCGGCCGGCATGAGCCGAGGGCTCAAGCGTGGACTGCTCGATGACATTGCGCGTGTCAATCGCATGAAATGGGACGCCACCGGAGATCCTGAAATTGAAACGCGCATCGCCCAGTATGAGATGGCCTACCGGATGCAAACCGGCATCCCCGAACTCACCGACCTGAGTGAGGAACCCGAGCACGTGCTCGAAATGTATGGTCCTCAAGTCAGGGAACAGGGAACCTTTGCCTACAACTGCCTGATGGCGCGCCGGCTGATCGAGCGCGGGACTCGTTATGTGCAGGTCATGCATGCCGGGTGGGACCAGCACAACAGCTTGACAACCGAACTCTACACCCAGTGCAAGGATACCGATCAACCCAGTGCGGCACTGATACGCGACCTAAAACAACGGGGACTGCTGGAAGACACGCTCGTCGTCTGGGGAGGAGAGTTTGGACGGACTCCTTTCCTTCAGGGAGATATCAACAACCGACCCAAATGGGGCCGAGACCATCATCCCTATGCCTTCACCCTCTGGATGGCAGGGGGAGGGATCAAGCCTGGCATCAGTCACGGGGCCTCGGATGAACTGGGAATGAATGCGATTGAGAAACCCGTTCACATCCACGACTTACAGGCCACCCTGCTTCACCAGCTTGGCATCGATCATGAGCGACTGACCTATCGCTTCCAGGGCCGTTACTACCGCTTGACTGACGTCCACGGTCAGGTGGTCAAGGACCTGCTTTCCTGAATCCACAGGAGCTAGGTTCTGATGATCTCAGAGCTTCCCTGGCAAACACCCAGCAACCCCGACGCTGAGCAAGCAATCTCCTCCCAAGAGAAAATCTTGCTGTGCTTGGTCATCATTCTCACAGCCTGGCGACCCAAAAAAGTTCGACAAATTTGCCCGCCTGCTTGGCATGAGCTTTGCTGGAAAGCAGGTCCTTTTTTATGGTGCAAACTGGTTTTCGATCAACCGCCCACTCCTTGGTATTACCCAAGATCTCCTCACCCGCCCTGGGTCAAAAAGACAGAATCAGACGCCTGATTTCATGGATGAGAGCTGGCTGGATTCTCTGCGTGATGCTTATGACCCAGCCTCAAACCCAGGCGCAGCTGAGAATCAACGAATTCATGGCATCGAATGTCACGGTTTTTCCAGACATGGTGGACTTTGATGATTATGCCGATTGGATCGAGCTGCACAATCCCAGCCCAAACCCCATCAACCTGCACGGGTATTTTTTGAGTGATCGAGAAGATCAGCCCGCACAGTGGGGCTTTCCCGAAGGCATCGTGATGGCACCTGGCAGTTTCCTGGTGGTTCGAGCTGACGGCTTTGGTGCTTACCCCGGTGACCAGGCCATTCGGGCTTTTTCACCTTGGGATAGTTTTACCGTTGACCACCTGCACACCAATTTCAAGCTGAGCGCAGGCGGAGAAACCATCCTCCTGTCACGAGTGGTCGGAGCTATGGAAGATGGCCTCCTGATCACGCGGGGCTCGACCTGGTCTTATGACGATTCGGGAGAAGACCCAGATCCTGACTGGTATCTGGCCTCCTTGGATGATTCAAACTGGGCTTCAGGCCAGGCCCCCCTGGGCTATGGAAACAGCGACGATGTCACCCGGCTTGATTATGGCCCCTCTTCGAACAACAAGCGACGCACTTACTGGGTCCGAAAAAAATTCACCGTAGAGAGCAAGGAGGCCCTCATGAGCCTGAGCTGCCAAATACAGGTCGATGATGGGGCCATCCTCTACCTGAATGGCATCGAGATCCTTCGCCTACGGATGCCCAATGGCGTGGTAGACTCCCAGACCCTTGCAACCAGCACGGTAAACAAGGCAAGTTTTCAGTCCTTTGAATTGGACCCAAGTTGGCTTAAGGATGGGGAAAACCTGCTGGCAGCTGCCATTCATCAAGCTAACCCTAGTAGCAGCGATATCCGTTGGGATTTTGAGCTCAAGGCCGGCCAGGCCCTAGGTGATCTTGAGCGGGTCGATCAAATCGATTTCACCCAACAGTATCCGGACGTGTCCATGGGGCGACTGGCTTCTGACCCAGAGCAGTGGGTATTATATGGCATCCCGACTCCCGAAGCTGCCAACCTGAATCCACCTTTGGAAATCCTGGAGCCATCAGCCAGCGTCCAATCCTCCCTACCCAGTGGCTACTATTCGCAACCCGTCCACCTGATCCTTCAGGCTGCTGACGCATCGGCAATCCATTTCACCACCGATGGCAGCACCCCAGGCCCCCTTTCACCCCAATACAGCTCACCTCTGGACTTTTCCCAAACGACGATTGTCCGGGCACGAACCCTGGCTCAAGGCAAAATGCCCGGCCCCATACTGACGGTGAGCCTGCTCCAAGACCCTCCTCCATCGCAACTGCCTAGTCTCTCACTGGTCGTTGATCCCGAGTTGTTCTTTGGGGATTCCCTTGGGATTTACAGCAATGTTCATAAGGGACGGGAAGCCCTTGTTTGCCTGGAATACTTTAACCAGGACCTCAACCCGATTTTCCAAATCAATGCAGGAGCCAAAATAGCCGGGGAGAATATCTGGCGCTTCGCACAGAAGCCCCTGACCATCAGCCTGCGTGGCAAGTATGGCAACGACCTGCTGGCCCATCAGCTCTTTGAAGACGAACGGGTGGGTTCAATCAGTCAGTTCGTCCTGCGTAACGGCGGCGACAACTGGGACAATGCCATGATCAGAGATGCGATGACCCCGTTCCTCTTGCGGGGCCAGAGTCCCAGTGATGTGCAGAACTATCGTCCTTGCGTGGTTTATCTCAACGGTGACTACTGGGGAATCTACAACCTCCGCAGCAAACTCGATGCGACCTGGTTTGCCACCCATCATCATCTTGCCCCCGGAAGCTACGATTATCTGGAATACGGTCATGTCATCGGCAATCAAGTTGCACTGCTGGTGGCTGAGGGAGATACCCAACGCTATCTCGCCCTGGAAGCTGAAGCCACTCAGAGTGACCTCTCGGACATTGGGGCTTATGAAGAGGTCGCTGCGCAACTGCACCTGGAGAGCCTGTTGGACTACGTGGCCATGGAAGACTTTGTCTACAACACTAGCTGGAGGCACAACCGCGAATTCTGGTGTGAACGTCAGGCAGGTGCTCAGTGGCACTGGGTGATTCCAGATCTAGACAGGGGCTTTCGCATCGAAAATGTAGCCTCATCACTGATCGACAACTTTGACGGAGAATACCCGCTCATCCATGCCTTGCTCGATCAGGTTGTCTTTCGCCAGAAGCTGGCTCAGCGTTACGCCGCTCACCTTGGCTCAACCCTGCACCCCTCACGCATTGCAGCCATTCTAGACGGTCTTAGCGAGCCCCTCGATCAGGAAATGGAACGCCATATCCAGCGCTGGAAGCAAGAAGGTGGTATCGCATCCATGGAATCCCGACAACGTGAACTGGACGAAATCAAGCAATTTGCGAGGGAACGAGCCCCCCATGTGATCCGAGGGATGCAGAACCATCTGGCCATGGGGGATACCACCAGCCTGAGTCTTGCGGTCATACCACCCGCAGGAGGCAGGCTGAAGGTCTGTGGTATCCCAGCCCTACTCGAGTGGAATGGAACCATGGAACTCTTCAAGGATGCTCCAGTCGAACTGGAAGCCGAGCCCGCCCCTGGATATCGATTCATAGGCTGGCAGGAACAGAATCAGAGCCATCCCAAACAGGTGTTTTCACTGACCCAGCCCATGAACTGGACAGCCGTATTCGAGCCCACCCAACAATCGATGCTTCCTAGCGTGGTGGACACGAACCAGATCCTCGAAGACGAGGGGCATGAATGGATTGTTGTAGGAACCACACACATCCTGCGAGGCAGTCAGTTAACCATTCGCCCTGGGGTCACTTTGCTCATGGGACCTCAGGCTGATTTGATCGTGGAGGGTCAACTGGACATCCAGGGCACAGCGACAGAACCCGTGACCATCAAGGCGTTGGATCCATCCAAGCCATGGGGATCCCTTGTTTTCCAACAGGCTGAGGGGCTGCAAACTTGCCAGCACCTGATCCTCCGAGATGGCGGTCTGGGGCCAGATCCTACGCGACACCGTGGTGCCATCACCAATCTGGGTTCACAGGTTGAACTGAGTTGGCTGGATATCGCCTCAGCCACCACTTTGTATGCCGAGGGTGGAGAAACCTCCCTCACTCATAGCCGTATCTATTCGCCCTACACGGGTGATGGGATCAATATCAAACGAGGTATCGGTCGGGTCGAACATTGTACCTTCATGGGAAATCAATCCGTGGACACCGATGCCATTGATTTTGACGGCGTGGTCGATGGCATCATTCGCTACAACCGGATTCATGCCTTTCGAGGTGCCAACAGTGATGGGATCGATGTTGGTGAAGGGTGCATCAACCTGCTGGTTGCCGACAACCTGATCTACCGTAGTTCGGACAAGGGCATTTCAGTTGGACAGGGTTCGGAGGTTATCGCCCTGAGAAATTTGATCGTCGGCTGTGCTCTGGGAGTGGGAGTCAAGGATAAGGGTTCATCCATTGAAATGATTCAGAATACCCTGGTTGACAACACCATTGCGGTAGCAGCCTACGAAAAGAATCTCCTCAAAGGAGGTGGCAAGGCCCTGGTGGATAGCTGTATTATTGCATCAAGCGGTCAGTCCCCTCTCTTCGCCGATGCCCTGTCGAGCATCCAGGCACAATATTGCCTTTCAGACCAGCAGCCTATTGATGGCGCTTTCAATCGGGTAGCCGAAGTGGGGTTCCTAGACCCCTTCGCCTATAATTTCGAACTGGCGATCACCTCCCCTGCTCTCAACCAAGGTAACCCGGCGTTACCAGCCGATCCCGATGGAACCCAAGCTGACATCGGTGCCTACTACCTTTATCAGCCGGAGGATTATCCCTTTGTGGCCGAGCATGCCGTGGTGATCAATGAATTGCTGGCTCATTCCCACGATGCCGAACCTGACTGGATCGAACTCTACAACCAGAGTGGGCATGATGTGGATCTGACTGGGTGGTATCTCAGCGATGATGGGGACAACTTACGCAAGTATGCCATCTCTAAAGGCACCATCCTGCCTGCTGGTGGCTATCTCGTGTTCAGGGAAGACAGCCACTTCGGAGTCACCGGGCAGGAGGGAAGCGAAAACATTCCCTTTGCCCTGAGTGAACATGGGGAATCGGTCCACCTGTATTACCCCGACGATGGGCTGTTCCTGGAGTATCATGAAAAGGAAGCATTCGGACCCTCTGCCACGGGTGTCAGCAAGGGGCGTTACATCAAGCCAGGGAGCGGAACGGTCAACTTTGTGGCCCTGAGCTCCCCTTCTCCTGGAGCAGCGAACGCCTACCCTCTGGTCGGCCCACTGGTGATCAGTGAAATCATGTATCATCCTGAGCACCCAGATGAGCCAGAATTCATCGAACTTTTGAATATTTCTGACGTATCGGTGACCCTGTGGGATGAAATCGATCAACGCCCCTGGTCCATGACCAGCGGTGTGAGCCTCTCCTTCCCAGAGGATGAGCTCATCGTCCTGGCACCGGGAGAATACCTCTTGCTCACCGACAACAAACAGGCCCTGAAAGAGACCTATGCGTTACCCGAGAGTCAGCAGATCCTCCCATGGGAGTCGGGCTCTCTGAGCAACAAAGGCGAGCGCATTGAGCTCTCACGCCCAGGTGATCAGGACGCCCTGGGTATCTGGCACGACCTGAGGGTGGATCGCGTCAACTTCGAGGATGGCAATCCATGGCCTATTCAGGCAGATGGCATGGGGTTCTCACTCCAGCGTATTGAGCCGCAGGCCTATGGCAATGACCCGGATAATTGGTTTGCTGACCTACCTTCACCAGGCTATGCCACCGCTACGAGCGTCTCAGCAAGCCAAGCCTGGAATGCGTGGCTCAAGCAGTTCGAGCTCGTGGATCCTCTGGCAGACCCTGATGGCGATGGCATGAATCATCTCGAGGAATTTGCACGCGGCACCCATCCGCTCATTGCAAACGAGCCGCCACAGACACGCTACCAATGGCAACAGGACCAACTGAGCGTATCAGTAGCTGTCTCAGATTTGCTTCCGCCTGATATGTGGGAAATCCAGCATACCCAAGAGGTGCAAACAGGGAACTGGACTCCGTGGGAAGGGGTTTGGATGGCATTTGAGCAGGAGGGGCAACACTGGATTGAATTTCAGGTTCCCACTCATGAGTCAAAGCATTTCTACCGACTTGTTTTCCTGCTACCTGAACCCTGAATAGCCAAGGAACTCAGGTCTTGTTTGGTTCTTGTTCAAAGATTGGGAGTTGGGTCCTTTGGAGTAATGCCCCAGGGCTTGCTAATCCACAGACGATCGGGGGAGCGTGGTAAAATGGCACGCCCGGCAGGAATCGAACCTGCGACCCACTGCTTAGAAGGCAGTTGCTCTATCCAACTGAGCTACGGGCGCCCAAGGGGATTCATTGATAGGGTGCGATGCAGGATTTTCAACCCTAAAGATGGCAACCTGCCTCGGCCATGAACCAAAGTGCGCTTCATGACCTGGGAGACTCTCAGGGCCTTGGTAGCCTTTCTGCTCAGGCCTAGCAAATCATCGCTCAACCTCTGCGAGGGGTGTGGCACCTCAATGCTGGCCTCAATCCTCATCGGGGCTAAAAGCGATCACAGCAGGACAGGAGGATGCCTCACTGAACCCTTAAGAGCTATGCCCAAGCTTGCCATCAGGGGAGAAGATGGCACATATTTACTGGTTTGAATGGCATGCTGACTGATCGGCAATGGTTTCTCTGTGCTACCCTACTTTACGGGTTGAGCATGATTTATGCAGTCTTCCTCTGGCGAAAAGGTTTTCGCGAGGACGATCGCATTCACTATTGCCTACTGCTCCTAGGCTTCGCCCTGAACACGACGGCTATGTTCATGCGGGGGTTCTCTTTCAATCGCTGCCCAGTGAACAATTTATTCGAGGCCACCATGTTTGTCGACTGGTCGGCTGTCGGGGTCTACCTCATTTTGGGACTTTGGCAGAAATTTCGATTTCTGGGGGCCTTCGCATCGCCCATTTTCCTATTTCTGGGCATCTTTGCCCTCATGCCCGGTCTGGACCTTAAGGATTCGGCCGGACCTATTACTAGGAACTGGGCAGTCAGCCTGCATGCCGTGCTGATTCTTTTCTCCTACGGTGCTTTCGGGCTATGTGCGGTGGCCTCGGGCATGTATCTGATTCAAGAGAGGCACCTCAAACGGCACAACCTGATGGCCATTGTTTCCAAGCTGCCATCCATTGGCAGGCTGGAGACGATTGCCAGCCGGCTGGTCGTCATCGGGTTGATCCTGCTCACACTCGGACTTGCTCTGGCTCCTTTCCTGATGGAATCAGGACAGCGAGCTGTGTTCTACAGGGATGCCAAGATACTCTGGTCGATCCTGGTCTGGATCACCTATGCCATGGTGGTTGGCAGTCGCTGGATATGGCGCTTTGGGGGCAGGCCTCTGGCGTGGGCCCTGATAGCAGGTTTTGTTTTCCTCATCCTGACTTTCTCTGGCACAAACCTCATGTCCGAACTGCACCGATGAAACCGTTCATGCCGTCTAGAATCTGTTCGGGCAACTGGGAGGTGCGACCATGAGCCTCGTGATGATTGGTATCAGTCATCACACCTCGCCAGTGGAGGTGCGTGAGCGTCTTGCCTTTTCGGAGCAGGAAGTCCGTCAATTCCTGCGCAAACTTCTCTCCGATGGCCATGTCAGCGAATGCGTGCTGCTTTCAACCTGCAATCGGGTCGAACTCTACGTCCGATCCGATGCCTCGCCCCAGGAAACCACCGATCGCATGATGGATTTTCTCATCGAAGACCGACAATGCGATGCGCCCACCACTCGTCCCACACTTTACAGCCATGCCGAGAGCGATTGTGTGGAACATCTTTTCAAGGTAGCCAGCGGCCTGGATTCACTGGTTTTGGGGGAAACAGAAATTCTGGGTCAACTTAAACGCGCCTACCAACTTTCAATTGAGGAACAAGTGACCGGACGGTGGCTCAACAAGCTGTTCCAAAAAGCTTTCAACGTTGCCAAACTCCTCCGATCCAATACAGGGATCCAGCGAGGTAGCACTTCCGTCGGGTCCGTCGCGGTGGAATTAGCAGAAAGGATCTTTGACGGACTCCAGGGCAAGCGGGTCATGGTCATTGGCGCAGGAGACACCAGCGAGAAAACCGCGAGATCTCTACTTTCCCGCGGGGCTGCATCGGTGATCGTCACCAATCGATCCATTGAAAGAGCTCAAACTCTAGCCCAAAACTTGGGTGGCAGAGCGGTTGCCTTTGATGCCTGGCAGGATGAGTTTCGTCAGTTGGACATTGTGATCAGCAGCACTTCGGCACCCACCTACGTCATCAACCGACTCAAGTTTGAGCAACTGATCCGAGGCCGGTCTCCAAGGCCACTGCTCTTGATCGACATTGCCGTGCCTCGCGATATTGATCCAGAAATCAATGAGTTCGAGAACGTCTATGTCTATAACATTGACCACCTTCAGTCCATTGCTCAGGATTATCTCCAACAGCGGCAAGGGGAGCTTGCCAGGTGTGAGGCCACGATTCAAAACGTGGCGCGGGAATGGCTTGAGTCCCTTTCAGCCTCACAAACTCACCCTAAACACCCTGATTCCATGTGGCATCCAGGCACACCAGAGGCTTCTTGAGGGCTATGGCAGGAGAGAGCAGTTGCGAGCTTTAAAGGGCTAAGCATGGGGGACAAGTCTTTTGAGTCACCCTGAGGCAAACAGGATAAGATAAACATGGCATCACCGAGCGATGAGAAGACAAATCAGGCTGTGATCATTGCCACCCGAGGCAGTGCCTTGGCTCTGGTCCAGGCCAAGCATGTCCAATCCACCCTTCAAGGCCTTTTCCCTCAACGCCGTTTCGAACTCAAGGTGTTCAAAACGACAGGCGACCAACTTCAAGCCCTACGGGATGATCAACCATCGGGTCAAACCCTCCCAAAAGGATTGTTCACCAAAGAGTTGGAAGTAGCCTTATTGGATGGCACCGCCGACCTGGCCGTCCATAGTCTGAAGGACCTGCCCACCGAGCTGCCTGCATCCCTTTGCCTTGGAGCCATCACTCAGCGAGAGGATGCCAGGGAAATGCTTATCCTCAAACAACCGGTGAACGCATCGATCCAACACCCCAGAGAGTTGTTACCCAAAGGTGCGGTGATTGCCACCAATAGCCCTCGCAGAGCAGCTCAAATCCGCGCCTGGGATAAGACCCTCAAAATCACCCCAATGCGAGGCAACGTGCCCACACGTCTAGCCAAGTTGGCGGGAGAGGGCCGCATCCATGGAAGCGTGTTGGCGGTCGCCGGCCTGAATCGACTGGGATACTCTCTGGAAGAAGAAGGTCGACTGATAGGCCCTGAGGCACCTGAGGGGCTATTCGCTCACCTCATCGAAACCGACCATTTGCTGCCTTGTGTCGGCCAAGGATGCCTGGGTATTGAAATCCGTGAAGGCGATCAAGCGATCGCCGAATTGGTCAAAGCACTGGAGCATGCGCCATCAGCAATCGCTGCTCAGGCAGAGCGTCATTTTCTTAAAGCCATGGGTGGGGGTTGCCAGACGCCTTATGCAGCCCATGCCAGGCTTTTGGACCATGGGGGCCTGAAGCTGATGGGGAAAGCTTTTCATGGCGAAGCTTGTCTGGAGGCTGAACTGCAAGGCAATGAGGATCAAGCCGTCGAACTTGGCGAACAGCTAGCTGAAGCCCTCAAGCCGTGATGAGCCTCAACGTTGCCATCCTTTGGGTCGGCCTGGGCAGTGCTCTGGGGGGAATGGCTCGTTATGTCGTGGCCCAAGGTGTGGACCGCGTAACCTCTATTGATTTTCCGATGGGAACCCTGTTTGTCAACGGACTGGGCTCCTTACTGATTGGGTGCCTGGCCATTTGGACGCAGGAAAATGGCCCACTGGCTGGATTGGCTGAAAATGGACAACGTTTCCTCATGATGGGTGTCATGGGTGGGTTCACAACCTTTTCATCCTTCAGCCTCCAAACGCTTCAACTGATCGAAAAGGGCCATTTGTTGGCAGCCCTTATCAATGTGGTCAGCTCGGTGCTGGTCTGCCTCATGGCAGTCGCTCTGGGAACCAAGCTGGCGACACATCTCTGACCCCTCACCGGCTTGCCGGACCACAGCCCTGAATGCGACTCGATCGCATCCCAACAGACAGAACGGGTTTGGGGGATGTGCTTGATCATGAGTTATCGCAGGCATTAGCATTCGTCCATGGCAAGTCGACAGCTCTTCATTGGCATAGACAGTGGCACTCAATCAACCAAGGCCCTGGTTGTGGACGGTAAGTCAGGCAAGGTGCTGGCCGAAGCATCCAAGGCATACGGGCTGATTAAGGGACTAGGGCCGGGAGCCAAGGAACAGCATCCTCATACCTGGCGTGATGCCGCACGCCGTTCTATGAGCCAGGCACTTAAGGCCTGCAAGGCAAAATCAGAAGAGGTCAAGGGAATTGGAGTCAGCGGCCAACAGCATGGATTTGTTCCCCTCGATGGCAAGGGAGAAGTCATTCGCCCAGCCAAGCTCTGGTGCGATACAAGCACGGCCAAAGAGTGCGAGGAAATCATGCAACGCATGGGAGGCATCAAGGCCACGATCAAGGCCATAGGCAACGCCGTTTTACCTGGCTTTACAGCTTCAAAAATACTCTGGCTCAAGAAACATGAGCCCAAACATTACCGACAGCTACGTACTATCCTACTACCTCACGATTACCTCAATCACTGGCTTACCGGACGGGCCGTGATGGAGTATGGCGATGCCAGTGGCACGGCCTTATTGGATGTGAGAAAGCGCACCTGGTCCAGCAAGGT
>Ga0255776_10003869_pt1 | contig 15958 bp, 13 predicted proteins | sample 071ome_19_FD_179974 | JGI IMG/M metagenome (GOLD analysis project Ga0255776, IMG submission 179974) | Coastal salt marsh microbial communities from the Groves Creek Marsh, Skidaway Island, Georgia - 071413AT metaG (version 2) | ecosystem: Environmental > Aquatic > Marine > Intertidal zone >... | reverse complement strand
CGGGTGCGTATTCATAATGTCCGGAACCTGTGCGGGCCACCAGCAAGGATCAGAACAGCCGTATAAATCTGATTCCATAGGCTGGCAGAGGCCGGACACGCTACCAAACATGTCAATTTCCCAGCCCGGATCAGTGGAGCTCGTGCACGAGACAACTGTTTGCATAGCGACCACTTCACCCTCGGAGGGCAAGGGATTAGACTCGTTTCTTACCAGCTGCTCGGCCTTACGGTTTATCGGTTTTAAGTGCTTCATTTCACGACCTCCCTGTGGGGGCATCAAATTTACCCTGACATTGTTTGTCAGAGAACTAGTTCATCGGTGGATTAACCCACCGTTGTACGGTAACGAGCAGCCTGCCGGTGCCCTCGACAGCATTCTCTCCCGCCTCATAACGCGCGACGACATTCAAATTACCCGCGTTATTCGTTGACCGAGCACGCTGCGGGTTAGGGCCAGCGGCGGCGGGCACATAGCGTCCAGTAGCGGGGTCCATGTTGCCGGCAAATGCCACGTCGTTGTCATGCTCGGCACCCTCATCCCGGGGCACAGTCCGCCAAGTCACGGCATCGATATAGCCCAGATCGAGGTCGTCTGACGTGCCAGGTTGACCATCCGTTCCCCACGACTTGCCCCGCGCGCGAAACACAGTCTCAACTTTTGGCGTGCCTCCGCCATTGCCGCCAATCCGCGCGATGCCGTAACTCGGCTCGACAGCGAGCTCATCGACGCTCTCGTAAAATGCAATCGCTTGCGTCTGCTCTTCGCCAGCGAGGCTGACCGATCGATAGCCTACTGAAGCACCATCTATCGGCGTCACGTCCAAAACGACACGGCTACTATCCTTGGCATCGATCACCTCAACGTTTGCATCCGCTATGATGATCTCGGCTGAGCCCAAGCCAAATCCTGACGCAGTCAGGCGAGTAGTCTCTCCAATGGGTAACGATCGCGGGTAAACCGACAGCAGCGCCACCCTCTCGTTCTGCTTGATCGCCTTGACCCGAGCACCCACCAGAACCTGATCCTTCTGATACATCCGCCCCTGCAAGGCCTGCCCGTCGGACGTCAGCGCTAAGGTCTGGTTAAACGTCGTCTCCCCAACATTAACGGTAGCCCGCCATTCAAACCCGGTATAAAGAATGGCGGCCCCCTCGCCAAACATCACGCTACCATCTGCATAGTGACCATTCATCTCAACCGAAAAGCGGTCTGGTCGATCCGACAGCGGGCTGACTGACATCACCGCTGAAAAGTCCCCCTCTCCCGGGACGTGGCCCGATATCACCCAATCGCCCGCAGGAGAACTCTTGTCCGCTGCCTGCCACTCCGCCCAAGCATCGGTTTCCAAGGGGTAGTCAGCGGCCAACGCTGGCACGATATTTTCACGCGCAATCTTTAACCAGGGTCGATCTCGACCATAGAGGGAATACTCGGTGCTTGGCCACTGACCCAAATGAAAATCTACCGTGCGATCCCATTCTTCGCGGGTTCTGCGCTGGAGCGCGACCCGTGCGGAGGAGTGGCACCGACCGCACATTTCCGCGAATTCCTGTGGAAATTGTTCCACCACATTGCCGTCCTGCTCCAGAACATATCGCAATGATGTAGTCTCTGAGGGAGCTAGCCCCCGCGTATCCGCCAGATACTTGACCATGGCACCGAGCACCTCGCCTTGGCTCATGGTTTCGTGCTGAAGCGACAGCCCGTGGGTGATCCGCATCCTGTTGATGGTCATCTCCCAACCTTCGGGAGTTTTGCGTTGATCCTCGATGCGCGACAGCGAACCATCAGCTTGAACGTGGCAGCCCGCACAATAGACTTCCACCAGCCTCTCACCCGCTGCGCCCCATGCTGGGCCGCCCAACACGACGATGCCGGCGAAAAATAAAAAGTTCAACGAGCGGTTTTTTAAAGGCATGCAGTCCCCCGGTTACCTCGTACACCCCACTGACGTCAAATATAGTACACCCGACCAAAAAAGCAACCCGCAAGGGGCTGACCTATCCCTCTCTGATCAAGCCCAAAAAACTGCGTATCCCCATGTCGATGACCGCTTCTAGATCTCCCGCCAGCGGCTTGTCATGCCCAACGAACACCGTGTGCCCCTCCATCGAAGAACACATAAATACCGCAAGTTGCCGCGCTCGCTCGGCGGAAAGCTTCGGATTTATTGCCATCGCCAATTCAGCCAGCACGGCACGATACCTGGCGTACATAGCATCGACCGGTTTCGTAAGGCTCGGCTCATGGTTGGCAAGGGACCAAATCTCAGGGAAAAACACCGTCGTTTCCGGGGTTTGTAAATCCTCAAATACGGCTCGAACAATTCGGGCTAGTTGCTCCTCAGCGGTACCTGACTGTCGCATTGCCTCGAAATCAAACAAGTAGCCTTCTATGACTTCATCCAATAATGCGGCGGTGAGCTGGTCTTTGGTTGAGAAGTAATATTGTAGATTGCCCACACTGATACCGGCCTGGGCTGCCACACGCCGCATAGAAAATTTGGCGTACCCCGCCGTCATGAGGATTTCCTTAGCCGCCTGTATGACGGCTAGTCGCGTGGCCTCTCCTCGTCTACCACTCGTGGGCTCCGCAACCGCGGCGTTAAGCTTCATTTTTCGATACTCATCAACGCATTTAGCTGAGGCTAGAGCTTAGCGCAGTGTCAGCAACTCTGCCCATCCTCCTCATTTCACCCTCATATTGCGCTGTAATGACCTGAGAAAAAACACTTCCCATTGCCAAGGCTTGAGGTTATCTTTTACGAGTGACCTAAAAAATCACCGAAGCCTGGGGCGAAAACAACCTCGCTCCGAGTGAGCAGAGGCGGGTTAAAAGCTACAAAACGATAACAGGGCTCTTGGGTTCACAGCACCACTGGCATGTCTATGCCGCAGTAACCTTGAGCAATATTCAGCCAACAACTAGGGGCGAGCGATGAATAAAAAAACAACACTTTCTCTGGCGATAGCCATGGCACTTGGTACTCAGGTTGCCAGCGCACAGTTACTGGAAGAGGTTATTGTCACGGCGCAGAAAAGAGAGCAAAGCCTGCAGGACGTTGGTATCGCCGTGTCGGCATTCAATGGTGAGCAAATTCAGCAGCTTGGCTGGAACTCATCGGACGACATTGCCGCTCAGATACCGGGCGTGACGCTCATCCAGCCGAATGGCCCAGCCTCGTTCACCATGAATATTCGCGGCGTAGCGCAGAACGACTTTTCGGGCGACAACCAGGAGTCGCCCGTGGCGGTGTATGTGGATGAAGTTTATGCGGCATCCCCCACCCATGCGTCATTCCAGATGTTTGATTTCGAGCGCGTTGAGGTGCTTCGGGGCCCACAGGGCACACTCTTTGGCCGTAATGCGACGGGTGGCCTTGCACACTTCATCACTAAAAAGCCGTCTGAGGAATTTGAAGGATATGTCCAGGCTACCGTTGGAGACTACGATCTTTTTAACGTGGAAGGCGCTATCGGCGGCCCCATCTCTGACAACATTTCAGGTCGACTTTCATTTAGTTCCGGTCAAAACGATCCGCTCATTACGAACCGCGTCGGTCCCGACCTGAATGACAACGACACCTGGGCTATCCGCGGCCAACTGTTATTCAAGTTTGGTGAATCCTCGGAACTGTTAATTAACGCCCGCGCGAGTGACCTAGACAACCTTAACGGCACCTTCGAGCACCTTGTCTCTAGGCCAAACAGCCTCGGCCTTGGCGTGGAGGTTACGGATCCGAACGTTCTTGACCTTTCAGGTGGCGACCTCGACACGGCGACCGGAGAAGGCTCGGGCATCATATACACGCCTTGGCAGGACTATGGCTACCGCGATCCAGATGGCGGCAAGCCCTTTGAAGGTGACTTCGACACGATCGGCTTTATTAAAATCGAAACCGAGGGTTACACAGGGACCTTTAAGACCTCTTTCGATAACGGTATGGAGTTTGTCTCCATCACCGATTACAACACGCTCAAGCGCGACTACCTCGAAGACTCCGATGCGAGCCCCAGGCCCTTCTTTTCATTCAGCGTCAAGTCCGATATGGAATCTTTCTCCCAGGAATTCAGACTCTCCGGCGAAACAGACAATAGCCGATGGGTGGGTGGTCTCTATTATTTGAACTATGAGGGCGATCTATTCACGGGCGGTATGGCCGGTGGATTCGCGCAAGCCGCTTTTGGACCGGTCGTCCTTGGGCTAGTCGGAGGTGATCCTGATTTAGCTGTCGCGGTAACGCAGGAGCTGTTTCCACCCACCTTCGGCTTCGACAGCCCCTTCAGTACCACCACGGAATCCACCGCCGTCTTCGGTCAGATCGAATACGATATAAGCGATGCGATGACAGTGACTGCAGGCCTACGCTGGTCGAGGGAGGAGAAGGAAACTAGCTTTAACCAATACTTCTCGCTGTTTGAATCTACCACCAGCAATGTTGTGGCGCTCCAAGATAGCCTGGGCATCGGGACCTACTGGAGTTATGACAATGGCCGCTATTCCAATATCGGCGCGTACACCTTTGAGGGGGGCGCAATCCCGCTGATAGAGGGGGATGCAGAAACCGACATCGACGACGATTTCTTCACCGCAAAACTCGGTCTCGACTATCGACTCTCTGACGATACTCTGCTTTACGCAAGCTACAACCGCGGCGTAAAAGCCGGTGGATTCAATGCGCCCTTGGATGCTTCGTTGTTCGCTTACGGCGCACTGGATCCATCGCAGATGAACTTCGACGCCGAAACCCTCAATGCCTATGAGATCGGCTTCAAAACCGATTTATTCAATGGGCTGGCTCGCCTGAATGGCGCGGCGTACTACTACGACTATCAGGACTATCAGGCATTCGCCCTCGATAGCCTGACACTCTACGTGTTCAATACCGATGCGACCAACCAAGGATTTGAGCTAGAGCTCCAAACAAGCCCCATTGACGGACTGGATATTCTGCTTGGCGTCTCTTACATCGATAATAACGTGGAAGATGCTTACACAACGCCCAGCGGCGAAGCCATAGACCGCAACGCCATTATCACGCCCGAGGTGACCGCAAACGGCATGATCCGGTACCAGTGGGACATGATGGGCGGGTCCATGGCGGCACAGTATGATTTTAACTACATGGACGACCACTTCTTCCAGCTCAAGAACTCCCCGGTGGGCACCCAGGACGCCTACGTTGTGTCCAACGTCCGTCTTTCATGGACGTCAGCGAGTCAGGCATGGTTGGTGGCTGCCTACGTGAACAACGTAACCGATGAGGAATACGGGCGCATGGCGTTCGACTTGGCCGGACCACCCTCTGGCGGCGGCTTTGGTATGACCGAGCTGTTCTATGCCGATCCTCGCTGGTGGGGGGTTTCGGTCAACTACAGCTGGTAAGTCCACAAACCAAGGGCGCTCTAAGCGTCATGCTAACAGGGCATCTATAGGGTGCCCTTTTTATTGTCCAGCTATTCAGTCATTGCTACTGAACAAAAGGTGACCTGCCAAAGGGGGCGTCTGGTTGTTTCATAAGATCCCAGACAGGCAGATCGCGATCACGCTTTCTCAGCATATCGCGACCACGGGTGGACGCTGTAACGCTACAGACACCCTGGTTCAACCATCCGAGCGCCGTCGTAACTGATGCCTCCAAGGGATCTCCCCAGTCCCGAGTGACGTCATCCGCCGCAGGGCACAGCGTGAAACGTCCTGAATCCACAAGGCCGGTGTAGTAGCCCCCATTACCCTCTCCGTTGACGATCTCGAAGGCCACCAGTCGCAAACGAGTGTCACATTCGGCATATTCACTGAGCTGATTTTGATCGAAAGCATACTGCCCCACCGCTTTACCCAGCGTATCCTCACCGACCAGCACTACTTCTATGTAGGGCGCCAGCCCGTTGATTACAAGCTCACTCGCTGAAGCAGTTCCACCGGTCGTAATAAAGGCGATCCTGATTGGCGTCATAGATTGTGGCAGTTCGGCAAAAACAGCACCCTGATCCAAGTCACTCTGCTTGTCGTTGTGGGTGATCCAAAAACTGCGCTCGTCCTCAGCAACAAGACCACCCAGTAAATCAAGCATTCGATCGGCAACGCTTAAATACCCACCTCCGTTATAGCGAAGGTCGACAATGAGGTCGGTCACATTATTCTCTTTAAAATACGATGTGGCGCCCTCTAACTCGACGTTTGCGGAGGTGATGAAAGATCGGAGGTTTAGGTAGCCCACAGGTGAGAGACCCTCTCGAGGCAGAAGCAACGGCTCGACGGCGAGAGGTGGCGTATCTAGCTCGCGCTTCTCTATGACCTCCTCAACAATCTCACCACTGGTTTTTCGCACCCGAAACCCGCGCGCTACGCCTTCCTCTGAGGCACCAAATAACTCCAGCGTTGTCACGTTGCGGGCAATCAACTGGTCTATCGCTTCGTAACCATTGCCCGTGTCAACTGCAAGCACTTCATCGCCGCGAGTAAAGCCCGCGTCGCCCGCTGGCCCCCCCTGAAGAACATCCGAGAAAAAGAAACAGGCAGTGTTGTCGCAACGATAACGAAACCCAAAACCCACGTAGGCGCCTGTCGCTCCACGGGCATCATCCGCCGCCTTTGTTGTTAAATAAGAAAACCCGGGGTCGCGACTGTCTACTGCCAGGGGCGCGGTTAACGCGTCCAGATAAGCCTGTGCCGTTGCATAGTCATCGGGTGAAACCCGGGCCAACTCCCGATACCAGAGGTAGTACTGATCGGCCACCAGCTCCACGAACTGTTTCTTTCCTTCTTCACCACAGGCTGCCGGCTCGGGCTCAGGTTCGGGTTCAGGCTCGGGCTCTGCTTCACTATGCCCGCGGACTTTTTCTGTCTCCTCAAGCAAACTACTGAATCTCGAGGCCGGATCCGCTGATGCCAGCCCTGATAATAAGAGAAGTAGCATGGAACACGTCAGTGCTAACCTAACAATTCTCATTTAATAACCGCCGTCTTTAAGCTAGAGACATTAACTCGGTGTTTCTATCGTAGCTGATTTGCTCGCATTGCCCTATGGGAATTCTTCGGCGTGGTGAATTTGCCGATGGCAGAATTTTAAAAAAGCATGGTCTAACGGGGGTGAAAGAGGTTGGGGGGCTCTAGACTGCTGATAACGCCTCGATAGCCGCAAACGCGTCCATGCGCCGAGGCCAAGGCACAAAAATATGATCATGATAGAGGCCTGCGATGACGTTACAAGAGATCTGTTTCGAGGCCAAGGCCTGCGAAACCGCAGCCGTCAGTCCTATTGCATGTAGGCTTGAGTGAACCCCAAGCGTAATGCGCGCAAAATGGTTCTTGCCAGCCTCGTCATCGACACGACAACTATCCATGCGATAAACGACGGTAATGCCTTCTTCCTCGCGTATCACTGCGAAACTGGTTTCGATAACGTCACCTAAAAGCGACGCTTCTCGAAGCATGAAACCATAAGGATATCGATCGAGAGTTGGCGAGAGGTTGGCGAGTAAGTGCCGTAAATCTCTCGATCCAGTCATCGCTTTATCCGCGCCAGGCTGGCGCGGTCAAACGACGCTTACCATCTGTTGCTAACACCGTGCCTGGCTGGTCAAGCTTATCTCGATCCCACAGCTCACAGGTAACCTGCTTGTGCTTCTGATCAAGCCCTTCACAGTAATTGCTATAACGACAGAGCATCACTTCATCTCCTCTACCCTGCCTGACTTTCTCGAACCAATCAGGGTCCGCAAGAGCCTGCCGCGCAAAGCCCACCACGTCGGCCTTCTCCTCCTTTAACAGACGCTCGGCCTGATCAAAGCTGTAAATACCCCCTGCCGTCACAATAGGGGTCGTAAAGCCGGCGCCTCGCACCGCCGAGCGCACCGCCGCTACCGGTTCAACGTTACGCTCCCAGGGTCCCTGCGCATCGGATATATAAGAGGGCATGCATTCATACCCACTGCGACCGGTGTAGGGATAAGCCGCCCAGCCGACTTTGGGCTGTTTGGCATCATCAAACTTACCGCCACGGGATAAGCTCAAAAAGTCCATGCCAGCCCGGGCGAATTCAGTAGCAAAAAAGCAGGCATCCGAGAGACCGCTGCCCCCGTCGACAATCTCGTCACTCAAAAAGCGACACCCGACCGGAAATTCCGCGCCGACAACATCCCGCACCCTCGAAAACACCTCGAGAGGAAGACGAATTCGTTCCACGACCCCACCGCCGTAGCCATCTGTCCGGGTGTTAGTGGCCGACAAAAAAGAGGACATGGTGTAAGCGTGGGCGTAATGTAACTCCACGCCATCAAAGCCGGCCTGCTTGGCCCGGTTTGCCGCGGCCGCAAACAATCCGGGGAGCGTCTCAGGCAGCTCGGCGATCGCCGGGATATGCGTGTCGGTGACGCGTTCACGATAGCCAAACCGCAGCGCCTCTAATTCTTCGGGCGATAACACTTGCTCAAGTTCACTATCACCGAGTTGCCCGAGCTTCGCACGCACTGCGGACTCGTCTGCACCCTGCATGTCGAGCAACTTGCGATGCTGATCGGTAATTGCCAAAAACCGCTCAAAGTATTTCACCGGGTCCGGTCTGCGACGGATGTTAAGAAAGTCGATCAGCTGGATTAACAAGCGCGTCTGCCCGTTACTGGCTTCGCGCACGGTCTCCACCAATCGCTTGAGACCCGGCACATAACCGTCATTTGAGATCCGTAGCAGAGGCCCACTCGGTATATCTCGAATGCCCGTCGCTTCAATCACGATTGCACCGGGTTTGCCCTCGGCAAACCGACCGTACCAATCGATGACGTCCTGGGTGACCTCGCCCTCTTCATTCGAGCGCCAGGGCACCATCGCAGGAATCCAAGTCCGCTGCTCGAGACTCATGCTCCCGATAACGATAGGTGAAAATAAACGGCTAGTCGCGGCGCGCTGGGCGTCCGGCCAAGATGTCACTTCGGTCTGATACTTAATTCGCTCGGCTGGCTTCCACACAGTCGTCTTCCATCTATGAATCTAGAGTTCTCAGCTGACTATTCGAGGGATTCAGCTATCCCTGACTTTACCTGCTTGAGCGTGCTCATTAACCGCTGGTGATCGTCATGCGTAAGGTGCCCAAGAAGCTCAACCACCCATTGCTCATGAGCCTCTGCCATTTCCGCAAAACGGTGCTCACCCTCGGGGCTCAACTTGACACAAAAGGTGCGGCGGTTATTCGGCAGCGGCGCCCGATGGATCAGTCCCTCCCTCTCCAACTGACTCGCAATGCCCGACACGTTGCCTCCCGACACCATCATCCGTCGAGAAAGTTCGCCCATCGTGAGCCCCTCGGGCACGCGGGCTAGCTGGGCCATAAAATCAAACCGCGGAAGCGTGGTGCCAAAGGCCTCACGGAGCCGGGTCCTGAGCGCGCCTTCTATCATATTGGTGCAGGTGAGCAGACGCAGCCAAAGCCTGATGGCGTCGTGATCCCCCTGATCGAGTCGGGATTCATGGTCCAAGGAGCTAATATTTTCTTTATTTTTCAACAAGAAATAACCATCCTCTCACGTACTTTTTAGCTGGGGTATTAACGCCGATAGGTACCACCCTTGGGCAATCATACTGCGCCTGGTTAATATTTTAAATATAAAATGTTTGAATACACCAGGCCTATATTTTAAACTTAAAACGTTTTGGACGCGTCCATTCGCGACCTATTGTTTGCGAGCAATTTGCGCGCTGCGTAAAGCGCTTGAGTCATAGCAAGGGGCACACTCACATGAAAGTTGTCTGCATCGGTGGCGGTCCAGCCGGGTTATACCTTGGGATCAGCATGAAGCTCCGAAACCCAAACCATCAAATTCAGGTCTTTGAACGCAACAAACCCGACGACACCTTTGGCTGGGGGATTGTGTTCTCAGATCAGACCGTTGAGAACATTACGGCCAACGACCCTGTCAGCGCGAAGACCATCGTGGACGAATTTATCCACTGGGATCTCATCGACTGTCATGTGAATGGCGAAGTGGAGCGCTCCGGAGGGCACGGCTTTATCGGCTTAGGCCGCAAGCGATTTCTTCAGCTTCTGCACGCCCGCGCGCAGGAGCTGGGCGTGGAACTTTACTTCGAGCAAGAGTTTGAACTCAGCGACATTAACGATCGCTTCGCTGACGCCGATTTGATTGTCGCCAGTGATGGACTCAACTCCAAAATTCGCAACGCCCACCAAGAAACCTTTCAGTGCACCATCGAAACCCGGCCCAACAAATTTGTTTGGCTGGGAACCCATCAAACCTTCAGGGATGCATTCACCTTTATCTTTGAAAAAACAGAGCATGGCTGGGTGTGGGCACACGCCTATCAATTTGATGAATCAACCTCAACGTTCATCGTCGAAACAACCCCCGATGTCTACGATGCGCTAGGTTTCGAAGAAATGTCTCACAGCGAAAGCGCGGAGACCTGCCGACAAATTTTCGAGCGCTACCTCGATGGACATGAGTTGATGACCAACTCGGCTCATATCAGAGGGTCTGCCTGGATCAATTTTCCAGCGGTGTATTGCGACAACTGGATCAAGGATGATCGCATCGTTCTCATCGGCGACGCTGCGCACACAGCACACTTCTCGATCGGGTCGGGTACCAAACTCGGCCTGGAAGACGCGATCTCACTCGCCGGTCATCTCAACAGCGGCATGCCTGTGCCCGATGCGTTGAAGGCCTATCAAGAGGAGCGCAAGATCGACGTACTCAGGCTTCAAAACAGCGCCCGTAACGCCATGATTTGGTTTGAGCATGTTCCACGCTACATCGACGCGTTCGACTTGAAACAGTTCAATTACTCTATGCTTACCCGAAGCCAACGGGTAAGCCACGAAAACTTACGCCTGCGAGATGCGGACTGGCTCGCCACGATGGAGGCACACCTAACCACACGCTACCTTGGCGACGCGGCCAATGAGCCAGTGCCTCCCCTATTCCTGCCCTACCAATTGCGCGATATGGCATTGGCCAATCGAGTCTGCGTCTCACCCATGTGCATGTACAGCGCAACAGATGGGCTGCCAGATGACTGGCACCTTGTGCACTACGGCTCCCTGGCCAAGGGAGGGGCCGCACTGATTTATACCGAGATGACCAATGTGAGCCCGGAAGCCCGGATTACACCCGGGTGTACTGGCATTTGGAGCGATGACCACACCCAGGCGTGGCAAAGAATCGTGTCGTTTGTACATAACCATTCGCAGGCAAAAATGGCCATGCAAATTGGTCATGCGGGGCCGAAGGGCGCCACACTGGAACCGTGGAAGTGGGATCCGAAAATTTTGGATGAACCACTGCCAAAGGATCAGCAGTGGCCGCTGCTCTCGGCGAGCGCAGTTCCCTTCGACAGCTATAGCCCGGTACCAAGTGCCATGACCCGGGAGGACATGGATCTCGTACTGCAACTCCACGTTGACGCCGTTCATCGAGCCAACGCGGCTGGCTTCGACATGATCGAGATGCATGCAGCACACGGCTATCTGTTGTCCTCCTTTATCACCCCGGTACTAAACCATCGAGATGACGACTACGGCGGCAGTCTGGAGAATCGTCTGCGCTACCCGCTAGAGGTATGCCGTGCGATGCGTGCAGCCTGGCCCCAACAAAAGCCCATGTCCGTCAGAATTTCTGCTCACGACTGGATAGGCAATGATGGGGTTACCGAGGATGAAGCTCTCGCCATCGCGCAAGCGTTTTCACAGGCGGGCGCAGACATCATCAACGTATCCACAGGTCAAACGACTCACAAGGCAAAACCCCAGCCAGGCAGAATGTTTCAGACACCGCTTTCGGACCTCATCCGCAACGAAGGGAGCATCCCCACCATCGCGGTTGGCAACATTTACGAAGTTGACCACGTCAACAGTATCATCGCGGCGGGGCGAGCCGATCTGGTGTGCCTCGCGCGGCCCCATCTCGCCGACCCCAACTGGACGCTTCATGCGGCGGCCCAGCTTGGGTATAACGGACCCGGAGTTAATGAGCCCCACCAATACTTTTTGGGTTATCGCCAGGCGCACACTCTCGCTGAGCGCGAAAGAGAGATATCCTGATGCGCCGACACGCTCTTGTCACCGGTGCCGGTAGTGGCATCGGCGCCGCAATCGCTACAGCCCTGCACGCATCGGGCTGCAGCTTGACGTTGCTCGGCCGAAGACAAGCGCCTCTGGATCTCTTGGCCTCCACCTTAGGTGATCGCTGCCTGGTGCAACCGACCGATGTCACCAATCCGGAGCAGGTGGCCTCGGCCTTCGAGCACGCAAATAATAACCTTGGTCCCGTCGATATTTTGGTGAACTGTGCAGGTATGGCGCGCACCGCTCCTTTTCACAAAATTGAATTTTCCCAATGGCAAGCCACGTTGGATTTAAATCTTAACGGGGTGTTTCACTGCTCACAGCAGGCACTGCCAACGATGCGAGAGCAAAAGTGGGGCCGGATTATTAACATTGCGAGCACAGGCTCACTGAAGGGCTACAAATATGTTGCCGGCTATGTCGCATCGAAGCACGCGGTACTTGGGCTTACCCGGTCCCTCGCGCTCGAGGTCGCCGACGCTGGCATCACTGTTAACGCGGTGTGCCCGGGCTACACCAACACAGACATTATTCAGCAATCCATCAAAACCATCGCCGAAAAGACTGGGCGCTCCGAGGCAGTGGCTCTGACACACTTCACCGATTCCAACCCCATGGGCCGATTGATTGAGCCCGCCGAAGTCGCGGCCGCGGTACAATGGCTCGCAAGCGAAGCGGCCGGAGCTGTTAATGGGCAGGCAATCGCCCTCGACGGTGGAGAAACGTCTTAACGAGGAAGTTTTATGCAGAAAACCACATTAGCAGACTATCAGGCCACTCATTTTCTGTGGCAAGCCGCCAATGGCGTTGCGCTGATAACGCTCAACCGACCCGATCGGAAAAATCCGCTGACCTTTGACTCCTACGCCGAACTACGGGATTTATTTCGCTCACTCAGCTATGCCGAGGATATCCATGCCGTCGTTATCAAAGGTGCCGGCGGCAACTTTTGTTCAGGAGGCGACGTTCATGAAATCATCGGCCCACTGACTGATATGTCTATGAGCGAGCTACTGGCATTCACACGGATGACCGGCGATCTGGTCAAAGCAATGCGCGCCTGCCCACAGCCCATCATTGCCGCCGTGGAGGGTATCTGCGCCGGCGCCGGTGCGATTATCGCCATGGCAAGTGACCTCCGCTATGCGGCGCCCTCTGCCAAAGTTGCCTTCCTGTTTAACCGTGTGGGATTAGCCGGTTGCGATATGGGCGCATGCTCAATTCTTCCTCGCCTTATCGGACAGGGCCGCGCCAGCGAGCTCCTCTACTTTGGCCGATCCATGGGCGCTGATGAAGGTGAGCGATGGGGTTTCTTTAACGGCATCAGCGAGGACCCACAAAGCGCCGCTACAGCCGCCGCCGAGCGAATCGTCTCTGGCCCGACCTTTGCCAATGGCATCACCAAGACACAGCTCCATCAGCAGTGGAATATGTCTGTTGACCAAGCTATCGAATGCGAAGCGCAAGCGCAGGCGATTTGCATGCAGACCGAGGACTTCAATCGCGCCTACCAGGCGTTTGTCAACAAAGAATCTCCGGTATTCGAGGGTAATTGAGGGCGGTTGCTTACGTTAGCAGCAGGCACTCACCAGACTCTGAGAGGAAGCGCAGTGAGCGATAAAAGTTTTCTAGATTGGCCATTTTTTGAGGACCATCACCGCGTGCTGGCAGCGACGCTGGATGCGTGGGCTACAGAACACATGGCGGAGCTGACCGCGCAGGAGCACGACGATTTGGACGGCACCTGCGTCAAGCTGGTCCAAGCATTGGGCGCCGCAGGATTTGCTGGCTACGCCGTGCCCGCAAGTGGCGGCGGACACCTCGAAAAGCTGGACGTCAGAAGTCTCTGCATCATCCGGGAAACGCTGGCACGGCACAATGCGCTTGCAGACTTCGCTTTTGCCATGCAAGGCCTCGGCAGCGGGCCGATCTCACTTTTTGGCTCTGCTCAACAGCAGTCAGCGTATCTAGAGGCGGTGGCTGCAGGCCGGAAGATGAGCGCCTTTGCCCTGTCCGAACCAAACGCCGGCTCTGATGTGGCCGCCATGGAATGTCGCGCGACGCAGGATGGCGACCATTGGGTGCTGAACGGTTGCAAGACCTGGATATCCAATGCAGGTATCGCTGATTTTTATACGGTGTTCGCGCGCACCGATGACAGTGGCGGCGCCAAGGGCATAAGCTGCTTTATTGTCGAGGCCGGCACCCCGGGATTTGACGTTACCGAACGCATTGATCTGGTCGCACCACACCCACTCGGCACGCTCGAATTCAATGATTGTCGGATCAGCGACGTACAGCGAGTCGGTGACGAGGGTCGAGGCTTCGGCATCGCCATGGCAACCCTCGACGTCTTTCGATCAACGGTCGCGGCCGCCGCACTGGGCATGGCGCGAAGAGCTCTCGATGAAACCCTTGAATACACTGCATCGCGGGACATTTTTGGTGGCAAACTTGATGACTTGCAGCTCGTGCAGGCCAAGATAGGTGAGATGGCACTGGGCGTCGACGCCAGTGCCCTCCTCGTTTACCGCGCTGCCTGGACCAAAGACTGTGCGGCCGATCGTGTTACTCGAGAAGCGGCCATGGCGAAATATCACGCAACAGAAACAGCTCAGCAAGTCATCGACACGGCAGTTCAATTACACGGCGGGAAAGGGGTTACCAAAGGCTATATCGTCGAATCTCTGTATCGGGATATACGGGCGCTACGCATTTATGAGGGCGCCAGCGAGGTACAAACCACCATCATCGCCCGCCAGACCCGGCTTAATCACGAGGCCCGCTGAACTCTTTTAACAGCCTCAGCTTTTCAAGTGCTCATTCGGAGATTACCCAGATAATCCAGCTTGCCCAGCGGTACTCCATGGTTTCGAAGGATGCTATAGGTTGTCGTCGCATGGAAATAGAAGTTGGGCAGTGAGAAAGACAACAAAAAACTTTCCGTGGTGAACGGCAGCTCCATCTTGCTCATCTTAAAAAGCATGGGACGTCCACCCAGGTCATTAACCACCGACGCATCTAACCCCGAACAAAAATCGATGGCTTCATCGACGAGCCCCATTAACTCCACATAGCTTAAATCGCCAAGCTTGGGCGGTGGCTCAAATAACCCCGCCGAAAGTCCCTTCATCGCACCCAGGGAGTGGTGCCAAACTGAAATGACCTGGAAGGAAAAGGGCAACATATCTTCGTGAAGACTGAAATTAACCAGAGCCTCCAAATCCAGCCCCGACTCGGAGGCACACGAGACGCCGCGTTCCATGGCGTTTTTGACCCCGCCTAAAGTTTGTAAAAAACTGGCCACACTACAATCATAGAAACTTAAACTCATTAGATTCCCCTACTTTTTAATGAACACCATCATCGACCAAGTGTCTCACGAGGCCACCTCGTCGTGCTATCGCGCACCCCATGACACATTTGGATTTCTCCCGACTGCCGAGCAAAGCCCTGTAGTGATCTCGTACCTCAATCAATCGGCATGAGGCTGCACGGCTCACACCACCGCCGAGGTCATTTCAAGGTAGACTAGTCGCTTCAAAATCCCAATTCTCGAAGTAACAAGAGTCACCCCCAATGAACAGCCAAGCACGATCCCTTTCGCAGCAGGAAATTATTGAGTTTGCCCAGGCCTTTGATCCTCAGCCCTACCATCTTGATACGGCCGCCGGCGATGCGTCCATTTTTGGTGGATTATGCGCCAGCGGCTGGCAGGTAGCTGCCCTGGCAACACAGCTGGTGACCGAAGCGCTCACAGCGGAGGGAGTGCGTCCGGTCATGCTGACCGGCGTGCCCAGCTTGACCTGGCGCAAGCCAACCTTTGTTGATCAGTCAATATCCACCGCTATTAGACTGGGCGATAGATAATCGGGCTCG
>Ga0255776_10003867_pt1 | contig 15962 bp, 15 predicted proteins | sample 071ome_19_FD_179974 | JGI IMG/M metagenome (GOLD analysis project Ga0255776, IMG submission 179974) | Coastal salt marsh microbial communities from the Groves Creek Marsh, Skidaway Island, Georgia - 071413AT metaG (version 2) | ecosystem: Environmental > Aquatic > Marine > Intertidal zone >... | reverse complement strand
AGCACGCGATAGAAGTGTCGGGGTTACTCGATTACCACCGCGCTGAAAAAGGGGAGCGAGGGCAGGCTCGCGTAGAAAACCTACAGGAGCTGGTGACGGCCACACGGCTATTCGAGCCTGAGGACGAGACGATTACGCCACTACAGGCCTTTCTCGATAGCGCGGCGCTTGACGCGGGTGAGGGCCAAGCCGACCCCTATGAGGACAGCATTCAGATGATGACGCTGCACTCCGCTAAGGGACTCGAGTTTCCACTGGTATTCATTGCTGGAATGGAAGAAAACCTGTTTCCGCACCAAATGTCACTAGAGGAGCAGGGACGCCTCGAGGAGGAGCGTCGTCTCGCCTATGTCGGCATTACCCGAGCCATGCAGAAACTGATCGTCACTTACGCCGAAAATCGGCGCCTACATGGGGGTGATATGTACAACACCCCGTCGCGATTTATTCGTGAGATTCCCTCCGAGCTACTCGAGGAAGTCCGGTTGAACGGCACGGTCGCGAGGCCGCTGGGCAGTTTGTCTCACGGGTCTTCGGAAGCGCCGCCAGCGGAGGGTCTGGATCTGGGCCGCCGGGTATTTCACCAAGTATTTGGCGAGGGCATCGTGACCCAGTTTGAAGGACGCGGCAGTAATGCGCGCGTCGAGGTGAGTTTTAGCGAAGGCAGCAAGTGGCTTGTGCTTCAATACGCCAATCTGACCGTTCTCTGAGAGCAAACTATGCGAGAAAAACAGCTTTTACCTTGGGCCGTTGTTGGGCTAGTCGCTGCTCTGGTGTTGGTGACGGCACTGTGGACGCTAGACCACATTGATCACTCAACAGCGGTTGCCACTACCACCGAGGGCGATGTACAGGCGATTGAATGGAAGCTCGTGACAACCTGGCCCAAGGGTTTGCCGGGGCTGGGGGCGGCGCCTGAAAATTTCGCGCGACGAGTCAACGAAGCGTCGGGCGGCAGATTACATATCAAGGTGTTTGGCGCGGGCGAGATCGTACCGGCTTTCGAAGTATTTGATGCGGTGTCCCGCGGCGTCGCTGAAGCCGGCCACGGCGCCTCCTACTATTGGAAAGGCAAAATTCCCGCATCAGTTTTTTTCACTGCGGTCCCCTTTGGCATGACAGCGCAGGAGGCGAACGGCTGGCTTCACTACGGCGGGGGGCTTCCGCTCTGGCGAGAGCTGTATGCACCCTTCGGTGTGGTGCCCTTTGCGGGGGGTAGCACGGGCGTTCAAATGGCGGGTTGGTTTAACAAACGCTTGGACGGCCGTGCTGACCTGGCGGGACTGAAAATGCGCATCCCCGGGCTCGCTGGAGAGGTGTTCGACGCAGCCGGAGGTTCGGCGGTGCGCATTGCTGGTGGCGAAGTGTATACATCGATGCAAACAGGCGTGATCGATGCAGTGGAGTGGGTGGGGCCCTACAACGACCGCACGCTAGGGCTCATGGAGGTGGGTGAGTACTATTATTATCCCGGCTGGCACGAGCCTGGTGCCATGCTGGAGACCATCGTCAATGCGGAAGCGCTGGCGGCGCTTCCGGAAGATTTGCAAGCCATCGTAAAAATTGCTGCGCGCGCGACCAATACCGACATGCTTGATGACTTCACAGCGAATAACAGTGAGTCTTTGCAGATACTATTGCGGGACTTCTCCACCGCGGTATTGCCTTTGCCGAACGACATAATGGATGCGCTCTATGAGCAGAGCCAGATCGCCATCCAAACGCTCGTGGATTCGGACCCTATGGCCAAAAGAATTGCTGAATCGTACTTTGCTTTCGCTGAGAAAGTGCGAACGTACCACGAGATTTCAGAGCGGGCTTACCTCAATGCTAGAGATCGACTGCTCCCGCCCGTATCGCTTACTGCGGAATCGCGCGAGTGAGTTTGTTCTCGTCGATAGCAACGTAAATAAACTCCCCCTCCGTTACCTTTAGGGGTTCGCCATCCTGCTTTGAATTGATCCACACCTCGACCAAGATTCGTACGGAGCTGCGGCCTGTTTCGAGAACGTCGCAGTAGCAGCTCACGACTGCGCCGACGTGAACGGGAGTCAGAAACGACATGCCTTCAATCGCCACCGTTGCGACGCGCCCCTCCGCAACTTCAGAGGCGGTAATGCTACCCGCCAAATCCATTTGCGAAAGCAACCAACCGCCGAAAATGTCCCCATTGGCGTTGGTGTCGCGCGGCATGGCGATCGTTTGCAGTGCCAGCTCCCCATAAGGGAGCGGGTTGGTATCCAGCTCTTCAACAGACATATCAGTCCCCCGACATCGTTTTTTTATTGCCGCCCATTACTGCCTGCTGGAGGGCAGACGATAGATTACCGCCCCAATAGGCTCGGTAGCCACAGCACTAGATTCGGCCACCACCAGAGCATCACCAGCAGTAGCAGTTGTATCAATACAAAAGGCAATACGCCGGTGTAAATCGCGCGCGTGCTTACGCTCTCGGGCGCAACACCACGAAGGTAAAATAGCGCGAAGCCAAATGGCGGCGTTAAAAAGGATGTTTGCAAGTTGACTGCGATCATGACGCCGAGCCAGACGGGGTCAAACCCCATCGACAGAAGAATGGGCCCAACCACCGGCACCACCACAAAAGTAATCTCTATGAAATCAAGGATGAAGCCCAGAAAAAACATGACCAACATCACAATGAGAAGGGCGGTATGGGGTCCGCCTCCCAAGCGCTCAAAAAACGATTCAATGAGCAAGTCACCGCCAAACCCGCGGAAAACCAGTGAAAAAATTGCCGCACCGATCAGTATCAAGAACACCATGCTGGTCGTAAATAACGTGGACCGGGATATGGCCTGAAGTACTTCGAAGCTCAGTGCGCCGCGACTCATCGCCAGCAGCAGTGCACCCATGGCCCCGACGCCGGCAGCCTCTGTCGGTGTCGCTGCGCCCAAAAGAATCGATCCCAATACCAGACCGATCAGAGCCAGTGGGGGGAGCACGGCGACGATGGTCGACCGAAAATCAGTCTTGGCAACGACAGCGGGCGGCGCCAGGCCTGGCTGAAGAAACGCGCGAATCAAGACATATGTGAGATAAAGGGCGACCAGAACCACACCCGGCACCATAGCGCCGACAAACAAATCGCCCACTGACACTGTTTGAGTATTGATAATGTTCTGTCGGAGCTGCGCCTGCTGATAGGCCGCCGACATAATGTCGCCGAGCAGCACCAGCGCGATAGAGGGCGGGATAATCTGACCTAAAGTGCCAGTAGCGCAAATAGTGCCGGTGGCGAGTTGCGGCTGATAGCCGGTGCGCAACATCGTTGGCAACGCCAGTACGCCCATGGTGATGACGGTCGCGCCGACAATGCCGGTACTGGCCGCCAGTAACGCGCCCACCACAATGACTGCAACACCCAATCCTCCGGGCCGCGCACCGAAAAGCCCGGCCATATGGCCCAATAAATCTTCGGCGATTTTCGCGCGCTCCAAAACGATCCCCATCAAAATAAACAGGGGCACCGCCAATAAGGTTTCATTGCCCATCGTGCCGAAAATTCGGCCAGTGAGCGCGGTGAGGTAATCGGCATCAAAGTGTCCGATCAAGATACCCAGCGCCGCAAAGCCCAGCGCGGTCCCTCCGAGCGTTAGAGCGACCGGGAAGCCGAGCAACAGCACGGCACAAACGACCACAAACATCGCCAACGCCAGCTGACCTTCCACTAGGCGTCACCTCGTTGGCTGAGAATCCGCAAACCAGTGGCGATCCGGCTTATTGCCTGCAGTGCCAGTAGCAGTGCCATCGAGGGGATCAAGGTCTTTAAGAGAAAAACGAGCGGTAGCCCCCCGGGTTCGGGAGAGCCTTCCCGCGCGGCCCAGCTGTCTGTGACGTAATCTAGGGATCCGAATCCGATCAGTGCGCAAACGGGGATTGTGAAAACCACATGCCCTAACGTATCTACCCAGGCTTTTTGTCGCGCAGTGAACCGCCGATAAAAAATATCTACCCGCACGTGCTGATCAGCGCCCAGAGCGATAGCCGCACCGAGCATAAAAACCGTGGCATGGAGATACTGAACAGCTTCTTGTGCCGCAATCGCACCGGTATCAAAGCCGTAACGCAACAAGACGATCAGGAACACCAGTGCTGCCATTATCGGCACGCACCAGGAGACAAAACTACCCAGCCTGACGATGACGCGATCGAGTATTGCCTCAGGCCAAGCGTTGTCTGTCATAGTGCGCTAACGGTTTTTATCGGCGACAACCAAGGTTATCATTCCGGGCCGAAACATTGCAGATGAGGCGTCTTGTGCTTTCTATCCTGTCCCCGGCCAAAACACTGGACTATGAGTCTGCGCCCACGACGCGGAAGTCAACCCAACCGCTGTTAATTGATCAGGCAGCCAAGCTGGTAAAGCGTGCACAAAGACTAAATCCTGAGGAAATTCAGGAGTTAATGGGTGTCTCGGCGAAAATCGCTACGCTGAACCATGAGCGCTTCATGAACTGGCAGCCAGATTTTTCCCTCGCCAATGCCAAGCAGGCGATCTTGGCGTTTAAGGGCGATGTTTATACCGGCTTGCAGGCCGAGACCTTGAGTACCGAGCAGCTCGCTTTTGCTCAAAAACACCTGCGCATTTTGTCGGGCCTTTATGGCCTGTTACTCCCCCTAGACTTGATGCAGCCTTATCGGTTGGAAATGGGTTTACCCTTTGAGAATCAGGGGGGTAAAAACTTGTATGAGTTTTGGGGCGACAGCATTACCGAGCTATTACAGAAACAACTCAAGCCCAGTGGCAACAGCATACTTGTTAATCTCGCGTCTAATGAGTACTTCAAGGCAGTGAAACCCGCGTTGCTGGGCGCGGAAGTCATCACCCCGCAGTTCCGCGATCTGAAAAATGGTCAGTACAAAATGATTTCTTTTTTCGCGAAGAAAGCGCGCGGTTTAATGGCTCGCTATATCATTGAAGAAGGGCTTAACACGCCGGAGGGACTAAAAGGTTTCAAGAGCGAGGGATATTATTTCAGCGCGAAGCACTCCGATGGCAACAATTGGGTATTCCTGCGAGATAAGCCGCCTGCGGCCCGTTAGTTATCGCTGCGGCGGAACGGCAACAGCGTGGCCGCCTCTCGCTGATAAGCGCGCACGTGCTGGCGCTCTTGTTCAGCAAATTGTGCGACAGCTTCTCGCAGTCGCTCGTCTGCAATCCAGTGATTAGAAAAGGTCAGTATGGGTTCGAAGCCTCGCTGAAGTTTGTGCTCTCCTTGCGCGCCCGGGTCGAACCGCGACAAGCCGTGCTCGATACAGTACTCAATGCCGCGGTAGTAACACGCCTCAAAGTGAAGATATTCAAACTCTGCCAGACACCCCCAGTAACGGCCGTATAGCGTGTCTTCACCTTCAAAAAAAAGCGCCGCAGCGACGGGTTGATCTCCGTGCTCGGCGATGACCATGACCGGTGATGATCCCAGGGTTGGACAGGTTTGAGTAAAAAACGCTTCCGTTAAGTACCCCCCGTGGCCAGATCTTTTGGCATAAGTTGTTTGATAGCAGCGATGGAAAAAAAGCCAATCGCTACGCTTAATCGCCTCGCCTTTGCAGGTTCTCAACCGGAGCCCCTGCCGAGCGATCTGTTCACGTTCACGGCGCAGATTTTTTCTTTTTCTGCTGCTGAACTGATCGAGAAAATCCTGAAAATCTCGATAGTTGCGGTTAAACCAATGGAACTGCGTGGTCAGCCGTTGCGGCATGCCGCAGTCCGTTAATTCATTGGAATCGGCTTCACCTAAGAACAACACATGCCAACTCGACAGCGACAAAGCCTCACAGAGGCTGTGCACGCTTTCAGCGAGGATTGAGAGAGGCGTTGCTCCCGGTTCGCGGCGGCCAAAGCGCGCGCCGCTTGCCGGTGTGAAGGGCACGGCGGTGACCAGCTTGGGGTAGTAATGCAAGCCCATGCGCTGCCACGCATCGGCCCAGGACCAGTCAAAAACATACTCGCCGTAGCTATGGCTTTTAATATAGGCGGGAATCAGAGCCGCCGGCGCGCTCGGTGCGCCAACCCCGACGTGGCAGGGCTTCCACCCGCTTTGCTCGGTGGTACAGCCAGACGCCTCGAGCCCCAGCAGGAAGGGCCGGCTTAAGAAAGGGTCGCCTGCGCCAAACTGGCCGAGCCAAGCATCCGCATCGATATCAGCCATCGACTGATAGACAAAGGCGGTCGGCTGGCTCACCTCGGGTTGACCAGACCTGCCGAGCCCAGCCAAAAATCGCTGCAGATTCCTGCCAGCACGATTAACCCGATCCACTTGCTCTGGTTAAAGGCGGCAAAACAGTGGGCGGTGTCGCGGTCCTTTATGAGCCATAGGTGGTAAGCAAACATGCCGCTGACCAGCACGATAGAGGCAAAATAAAAAGCGCCCAACCCAAAACGGATGCCGCACTGCCAAAAAGCCAAGATACAGAAACACTGAAGAGCGGCAATGATGCGCACATCCAGCGCACCAAAGAGAATAGCCGTCGATTTGATACCAATTGCCAAATCATCCTCACGATCAACCATCGCGTATTGGGTGTCGTACACTACCGTCCAGAGCAGGTTGGCGGTAAATAGCCACCAGAGATTAGATGGCAGGGCGTCGACACTGGCGGAAAACGCCATGGGTATGCCCCAGGAAAACGCCGCGCCGAGGATAATCTGTGGCAGGTGGGTAACCCGCTTCATCAGCGGATAAACCAGCGCCAAGATGGCGCCGATGACCGACAGTTGAACGGTAAGAGGATTGGTCAATAGCACCAAGGCGAGCGCCACTCCGAGTAGGGTGAGCAGCAGCGCGATGGCTTCGGATACTTTAAGCGCGCCGGTAACCAATGGGCGCGTTCGCGTGCGCTGCACAAACCCATCGAGGTTGCGATCCGCGAGGTCGTTGGCGATACAGCCCGCCGATCGCATAACAATTGCGCCAATAATAAAAATCGCGAGTAGCCCCATCGGCGGATACCCTTCGTTCGCCAGCACCACTCCCCATAGCGTTGGCGCCAGGAGCAGAAACGACCCAATTGGCTTATCGAAGCGCGTAATCGCCATCATCGCCCGCCACTTTGAGGGGAGTGCCGAGTCGGAACTAGGCTGTGGAATTGATTCGGCCATGCGTGCGGATCGTCGAGGGTATTCGGTCAGTCTAGCGGGGTGTTGCAGGTGATGCGATAGCTGTCGCTATACCCGGGCGAAATCCGCGCGCGGACCCGCCCAGCGCGCAATCAACGCTTGCGCGCGCCTGGGATCCTCTTGATGTAATCGAGATGCAATGGCTTGTGCTTCGATCAACAAAGCCTCGTGCTCCGGTAGCCGCGCGACGCGAAATTCAGCGAGCCCGGTTTGCCGCGTGCCCAGTAATTCGCCCGGACCTCGGATGCGCAAATCCGCCTCGGCTATAACGAACCCGTCGTGGGTATCCTGCATGACCTGCAGACGTTTCTTAGCGGTATCCGAAAGAGGCTGGCGAAACATCAGTACGCAGTGACTATCGAGCGCCCCACGGCCAACACGACCGCGCAGCTGGTGCAGTTGTGCCAAACCGAGGCGCTCGGCGTTGTCGATGATCATGAGGCTGGCGTTCGGCACGTCCACACCAACCTCAACGACGGTAGTTGCGACCAGCAGCTGTATATCCCCCGACTTAAAACGGGACATCACCTCCGCCTTTTCCGCGGGCTTGAGTCGGCCATGGACGAGCCCGATACGGATATCAGGCAAGGTGTGTTGCAGGCTTTCCAGAGTCGCCTCCGCAGCCTCTACATCGAGAACATCACTTTCTTCGATAGTGGTACATACCCAGTAGGCTTGCCTTCCGTCGCGACAGGCGGCGCCAACTCTGCGAATGACGGCATCGCGGCGGTCGTGGTCAATCAGCGTCGTAGTGACAGGTGTTCGTCCTCGCGGCAATTCGTCGATCACTGAGCAGTCCAAATCACCGTATGTCACCATTGCAAGAGAGCGTGGTATAGGCGTTGCGGTCAACGCCAATTGGTGGGGGTGCTGGCCATCTGCACCCTTGTCGGCAAGTGCAAGACGCTGATGAACGCCAAAGCGGTGTTGCTCGTCGACGATAATGAGACCCAGCTGGTGAAATCGAACCTCCTGTTGGAACAGGGCGTGAGTACCTACCACAACGGAAACCGTGCCGGTTGCCAGGCCCTCCAGGACTTCCGCGCGCTCCTTGCCTTTACTACGCCCGCTGAGCCAGGCCACGGGTCGTCCTAATGCGGAGCACCACTGCTGCAAGTTGGTGAGATGCTGCTCGGCCAGTAGCTCGGTTGGCGCCATGAATGCGACCTGATAGCCCGCCGCTACGGCGTCCAAAGCAGCTCGCGCCGCCACTAGCGTCTTGCCCGAGCCTACGTCACCTTGGACTAGCCTTAGCATAGGGTAGGACTGTTGCATATCTGACGCGAGTTCATCCCCTACGCGCTGTTGGGCTGATGTCGGTGCAAACGGGAGTCCGGCGATGAACTGTTGGGACAATGCTGAGTTGCCTGGAATCGGTGGTGCGTCGAAACGCCGCTCACGCTCCCTCACCCCTTGCACCGTGAGTTGATGGGCAATGAGCTCTTCTTTTGCCAAGCGGAGTTGTGCGGGATGCGTGCCCTCTTGAATGCGCCGCAGCGCCGCCGAGGCCGGGGGCTGGTGTAAGAACGCAATGGCGTCAGCCAACGTGATGTCATCGGCGGTGACACCCTTGAGCAAGTCCTCAGGCGGATTTTCTTTCAACAGTGTGACAGCCTGGGTGCACAATTTCCGCCACGTTGTCTGACCAAGGCCACTCACGGTGGGATAAACCGGTGTCAGCGAGTCCTCCAGCATGGCTCCTTGATCACCGAGGCGATACTCCGGGTGAATCATTTCTGTCTGGCCGCCTAAACGGCGCGCCGTACCGAATAGTTGAATTCGGGTTCCGGCCTTGAATTGTTTGACTTGCGACTGCCTGAAATGGAAAAAGCGCAGGTTCAGCAAACCAGAGGCATCCTCGACTTTCACTATGAGTGAACGCCTGCGGCCCATGGTGACTGCCGCGCCCCGCACGACGGCCTCGACAACCACGTCAGCAGCATCCATTGCGCCAGCGATGGGCGTGATGCGCGTCCGGTCTTGATACCGTAACGGAAAGTGGAATAACAGGTCCTCCAGTGAGCGAATGCCTATCTCTGATAACCGTTCGCCCAGCTTTTCTCCGACGCCGCGCAAGGTTGAGACAGAATTGTGAAGGACGGAATTGTTCAATCGAGTCTCTTGGCGAAAAGGCCGTGCTAGGCTGTTATCTTAGCGACTCTAGCTCTCGGGCGGTAAGCCATGCGGTTATTGATTCTCGGTTGCGGCGATATTGGTACGCGGGTAGGTGAGGCGCTCTCGCAGACTGGCTGGCATATCACTGCGGCGCGTCGAAATGTGGCCAAGCTACCCGCAATATTCGAGCGTCACTCCGTTGATTTGACTGATCCCGCGTCTTTTGAGGCGCTGACGCTGGTGCGGCCTGATTACGTCCTGGTAACACCGACGCCGCAAGGATACGACCCAGCGGGATATCAATCAGGGTTTCTCGCTGTCGCAGAAACGCTTGCCCAACAGCACTGGCTCACCGGGGTGCGCCGCGTTATATGGATCTCTTCTACGCGCGTTTATCGTCAATCCCAGGGCGGCTGGGTCGACGAGTACTCGCCGTTAAATACCCAAGAACCTCAATCTGCCGCAATCGTTGCCGCTGAGGCTGCCGTTCGAAGGGGCGCGATGACTACCGTCATTCGCCCGTCGGGTATCTACGGGGATCCCGACGGGATGTTAATGCGGCGCGTCTTGTCGGGGGTGGCTGCTGCACCGGCCGCGTCTTATGGTAATCGTATTCACCGCGAGGACCTGGCGCGCTTGATTACGCATTGCCTGCTTCGGGATGCCAATGCGGAGGCTGTTCCCCCCACGTTGATTGCCAGCGACTCCGATCATACCCCAACCCACGAAATAGAGCGGTGGCTAGCGGTACAGATGGGGGTTTCACTGCGCGAGGAGACATCGAACGCGCGCAACCGCGCCAATCGGCGCTGCCGCAATGACCGATTGGCGCAACTGGGTTTCGAATTTCGATTCCCTACGTGGCGCGATGGCTACACGGCAATGCTTTCAGCGCGAGAGGCGCTGTCGCCGCATTGATGCGGCGCCATTAAAGCGCCAGGATCGCCTCGACTTCGATGCGCGCGCCCTTGGGCAATGCGGCCACCTGAACGCAGGCTCGTGCAGGGTAAGGCTCTGAGAAGTGGGATGCCATGACTTGGTTTACCGCTTCAAAATCGGCGAGGTCCGTCAGCGAGATATTGATTTTGACAGCGTCGTCCAGTGCACCCCCTGCGGCGGCGGCAACCGCCGCCAGATTTTTGAACACTTGTGTGGCCTCGGCGCTGATATCGCTACTGACCAGCGTCATTGTCTCGGGGTCCAGTGGGATTTGCCCGGATATCCAAACGGTGTTGCCCACCTTGATCCCTTGCGAATAGGGGCCAATCGCTTGGGGTGCAGATTGGGTGGCGATGACGGCTCTATTGGACACAGGGTGCTCCTCAGTGCGAACGGTCGGCCTGCTATTGAATAATGGACGGATCCCGGGAGCAAGCGTCTATGCGCGCCAGCCATGTAGCGGCACAGCGATTACCTGCGGGCGCTCCGGTACACCTTAAGTACGCCGTCAATGGTGCGTAGCCGCTTCATGACGCGGGCAAGGTGTATACGGCTGGAAACTTGCAGCTCCAGATCGACAAAAGTGATCTCAGCATCTTTATTTTGTGTCGCGATGCGCTCTATGTTGAGCCCAATGGAACTCAGCCGCGTCGCCAGTACGGCGATCATTCCTCGCCGATTCTCGACTTGCACCCGAAGGCCTACGGGGTAGGTGCGATCGATGTCTTCATCCCAATACAGTGCGATTAGCCGGTCCGGCTGCTCTCGCAACTCCACCAGATTGCGGCAGCTATCCCGGTGCACCACCAGCCCGCGTTCCTGGCCCAAATAGCCCTGAATCGGATCACCGGGTAGCGGGCAGCAGCATTTGGCGTAAGTCACCCCGACACCCTCTGTACCACGAATGCCCAAAGAAGCTCTCTCACTCGTGACTGCGGGCTCATTTTCGTTGTTAGTCAGCAGCGCAACGGCGATGTGAGGAAGAGTATTTCCGAGCGCAACGTCAACCAGCAATGCCTCTACGTCTGGCTTCCCTAGGGATAGCAACGCGGCCTGCATTTTTGGTTCATCAATGGCGTTGAGCCGAGCGCCTTGTGTCATCAGCGCGCGATCGAGCAAATTTTTACCAAGGGCGAGGGAGTCTTCGCGACGCTGGTTCTTCAAGAAGTGGCGGATATGGGTGCGCGCTCGCGCGGTTATGACCCAGCTAAGCCAGGACGGATTGGGCCTGCCTGTTGGAGAGGTCACAATCTCGACGGTGACCCCGCTCTCGAGGGGCTCTGATAGCGGGACCAATTGGTGAGACACCCTCGCGGCCACACAGTGATTACCGATGTCGCTGTGCACGGCGTAGGCAAAGTCGATAGCGCAAGATCCTTTGGGCAACTCCAAAATATCTCCACGGGGCGTGAAGACATAGACTTCGTCTGGGAATAAATCAATTTTTACGTTTTCGATAAACTCCAGTGAATCACCGGCCCGTTGCTGCATTTCTAAAAGACCCTGCACCCACTCGCGAGCTCGTGTGTGCGACATGCTGGCGCCTGTCTCTTCGGTTTTGTAGAGCCAGTGGGCGGCGATACCATTGTTCGCCATGTCTTCCATTTCGTGAGTACGGATCTGAATTTCTATTGGTACCCCGTGCATGCCTTTGAGTACGGTGTGCAGCGACTGGTATCCATTGGCTTTTGGAATGGCGATGTAATCCTTGAATTCACCGGGTACGGGCTTATACAGGCTGTGCACCATGCCTAGCGCCCGATAGCAGTCATCGACCGAGTCGACAATGAGTCGAAAAGCGAAAATATCCATTACATCGGCGAAGGATTTACGCTTCGCCTTCATTTTTTTATAAATGCTGTAGAGATGTTTTTCGCGCCCGATGACGCTGGCGCTCAAGCCCTCTCGATACAGGGTTTGGGTCAGTTGATCCCGGATTTGATCGACCAGCTGCTTGCGATTTCCACTAGCGGCCCGGCGCGCAGCTTCTAGTCGACGGGCCCGCATTGGGTACAGCGCTTTCAGGCCTAAATCTTCGAACTCCATGCGCACTTCGTTCATGCCTAACCGCATGGCGATGGGCGCATAGATGTCGAGTGTTTCATTGGCGATGCGCTTGATCTTGTCGCGATTCAGTACGCCTAAGGTGCGCATATTGTGGAGCCGATCGGCCAGCTTGACCAAAATGACGCGAATGTCCTTGGCCATGGCCAGTGTCATTTTCTGGAAGTTTTCAGCCTGTCTGAGTTCTACCGAGTCAAATTCGACGTGCGTTAATTTGCTCACGCCGTCGACCAGCTCTGCTACTTCGGAACCAAATTGCGCGCCAATATCATCCTTGTTGACACCGGTATCCTCGATCACGTCGTGAAGTAGCGCCGCCATGAGGCTTTGCGCATCCATATGCATGCGCGCGAGAATGCTGGCAACGGCCAACGGGTGTGTGACGTAGGGCTCGCCGCTACGGCGTGTTTGGCCGTAATGAGCCTGTTCCGAATAGTAATAGGCGCGGCGCACTTGTTGCGCCTGATCGAGCGGTAGGTAGTCAGCAATCAGTTGTTCGAATGCCGCTAGCGAGCTGTTCGCAAAATGACCAACGCGGGGCACTGGCGAGCTACCAGGGGCGCCGCGGCGAGTGACGCTTGTGAGAGAGCCGCCGAGCGCCTGTAGTGCTGTTGCCACCACCGCCAGCGGTACCCCAAATTAGAGGATGGGTGTCTCGAAGCTGGCCGCCAGCTCTTCTTCGGCTTCGATTTGGCTTTCACGTGCGAGCACTTCAGGCGTAATCAATCCCTCGGCAATCTCCCGCAGCGCGATAACGGTCGCTTTATCTGATTCATCTTGGACCAGTGGATCACGTCCACCGATAGCCATTTGACGGGCGCGCTTGGCGGCAAGCATCACCAATTCAAATCGGTTATCGACATTATCCAGACAGTCTTCAACAGTAATTCTCGCCATGACAGCGTTGTCTCCTGATTTTCACCGCTTTTCGATGCGGCCGCGCAGTATACCCCAGGAAGTGTAATCACACCGCGCCCAGAGCGTAAATTTGACCCATCAGTCCTCGATACGCGGCGCGCTGCCCAGCAGATCGCACAGCAGCGCGTTCAACGCCGAGCGCTGCTGGTTAGTGCGCAATCGTTGCGCTTTGATCACTGCCTTGAGCTGAGATAAGGCCGTGTCGAAGTCCTCATTGACGATTAAGTAATCGGCCTCTTCCCAATGCGAGATTTCATCGCGGGCGGCGCGCATGCGCACGTCGATTGTCCCGGGGTCGTCCTGGCCTCGGTTTTCAAGCCGCGCTTTCAGCGCCTCAACAGACGGCGGCAGTATAAAAATCCAAGCGCTCTCGGGCATCAATTGCCGTATTTGCTGAGCACCCTGCCAGTCTATTTCCACAATCACATCGGCGCCGGCACTTAGCCGCGACTCGAGCTGGGCAACACTTGTGCCGTAAAAATGACCGAATACTTCCGCCCATTCGAAGAAGGCCCCGTCGTTCCTGAGCGTGTCAAATTCGGCTGACGAGACGAAGAAATAATTCTCCCCATTCTTCTCGCCGGGTCGCATGGCACGCGTGGTATGGGAGACGGAGACCTCGATGCGGTCGTCAGATTCGATGAGGGCCTTTATCAGAGAAGTTTTTCCCGCGCCGCTCGGCGCGGAAACGATTACCAATTGACCTCGTGACGGTTGTTTATTCACTGCTTCAGTTCACTCGATGTTCTGAATTTGTTCCCGCATTTGCTCGATCAGTACCTTAAACTCAACCGACGTGTTGGTGGTACTCAGTGCGGTAGATTTTGATCCCAGCGTGTTAGCCTCCCGATTCAACTCCTGCATCAGGAAATCCAGCCTTCGACCACAGGGCGCCTTGCCCGCTAACGCGGTATCGATCGCATCGAGATGCGCGCCCAGCCGATCCATCTCCTCTTCTACATCGGCGCGCTGCAATATATACACAATCTCTTCTTCCAGCCGGGTTGGCTCCGCCTCTAGGTCCAGCGCATTGAGCCGCAGTAAAAGTTTCTGCCGATGGGCTTCCTGTAACTGTGGCAGTTGCTCGCGAAGCACCGACAGTTGCTCGCGTATTGCATCGCTTCGCTGTCGAATCATGGTTGCGAGCTTTTCGCCCTCGAGACAGCGCTGTTCCTTCAGTTGTTGCAGGCAGTCATCCAGCGCGGATAGTGTCGCGGAGTGTAGCGTTGCCGTGTCTAGCGTTTGATCTGTGATCACCCCAGGGGTAAGCAGCAGCGTGAGCTGGTCAGGCACAGCCGCCTCCGGAAATGCGGCGGAGATATCGCTCAGCGCCGTCTTCAGCGCAGCAAGACGGGCCTCGTCGATCGCCAGCGGCGCATCTACGACCTGATCCGCGATGCGAATTGATAGATCGAGCTTGCCGCGGGAAAAACGGGAGCCGACGGCATCGCGCAGTTTTCCCTCGATTTCACGCAAAGCGTCTGGCATTCGAAATTGCACATCGAGGTAGCGATTATTGACCGAGCGGCACTCTACGGTGACCGTTACGGCCCCCGTTGTTACACTGCCGCGGGCAAAGCCCGTCATGCTCTGAGTCACTGTGATCCCCCGTTAAAGGCGTCCAGTGTACCAGTAGCGAGGACAACTGAAGCGGTTCCGCCGCAGGAGAAGTAAATGCAGCAGACAGCGGTTAGACCGAGCGGCCGGACGCCGGACGAGATGCGCTTGATCCAGTTTGACCGCAACTATACCTGTCATGCCGAGGGTTCTGTGCTGGTGTCTTTTGGCAGGACCCAGGTTATCTGCACGGCGAGTATTAGTGCCGGCGTTCCCGGATTTCTGCGCGGCAAAGGTGAGGGTTGGCTGACCGCCGAGTATGGAATGCTACCTCGCTCTACGGGCTCACGGATGGACCGGGAGGCCGCCCGCGGGAAGCAGAGCGGGCGGACCGTGGAGATACAGCGATTGATTGGCCGTTCCCTCCGCGCTGCACTCGATCTCCGTTTACTCGGTGAGCGGACGCTGACCGTCGATTGTGATGTCATTCAGGCGGATGGCGGCACTCGGACGGCGGCGATATCAGGTGCCTGTGTGGCGGTGGTAGACGCGCTGAATTGTTTGCAGCGCTCAGGTGAGCTCACGGCAGATCCTTTGAAGCACTTAATCGGCGCTGTGTCGGTGGGTATGTGGCAGGGTATGCCGGTTGTCGATCTGGATTACGTGGAAGACTCGTCTGCTGATAGCGACATGAATGTCGTCTTCACTGAGACCGGTGGCTTGGTCGAAGTACAAGGGACCGCCGAGGGCGCGACCTTTTCTCGGGAAGAGCTGGCGGTGCTGCTGGATATGGCAACGCAGGCTGGCGAGCGCATTGTCGCGGCGCAGCGAGAGGCTTTGGCCGGAATCTAAAGGCTCAAATCGTAGTCAATAATGACTGGCGCGTGACGGGAGAAGGCCTGCTCGTCATAAATTCGCACCGATTCAACTCGGTCAACAAGGCCCTCTGAAATAATTTGCGTGTCAGTCCGCAGCCCGCCGGCATCGTCGCCCAAGGGCCACCAGGTGTAGGCACCGGGGTCCTGGTCAATCACCTTGAAAGCGTCCGCATAGCCCGTGCCGTACAGGTCAAGCAACCAACCCCGCTCGGACGCTGACAGTCCGGGTAGTACGTCCACATTGCCTGCTTCTTCCGCGTCGGCATGGTGTGCCATCAGCTCCCAGCCGCCGCACAGGATATATCCGCGGCGCTTATGACGGACCCGCTCAAGGTGATGGCTGAGCTGCG
>Ga0255776_10003866_pt1 | contig 15963 bp, 17 predicted proteins | sample 071ome_19_FD_179974 | JGI IMG/M metagenome (GOLD analysis project Ga0255776, IMG submission 179974) | Coastal salt marsh microbial communities from the Groves Creek Marsh, Skidaway Island, Georgia - 071413AT metaG (version 2) | ecosystem: Environmental > Aquatic > Marine > Intertidal zone >... | reverse complement strand
TGAAGTGGCTGGCCGGTAGTCATATGTTTCCACTGGAACATCCACACAATACAGCTGAAACAATTCACCAGTTATTAAGGGAGATGGGGTGCTGACATCCGTTGAAACGGTATCGTTCTCGACGACGCTTGGCGATATTAATGGCCTGCTGTGGCCTGCTGAGACTAGCGAGGATGTTCCACACGTTCTGGCCTTGCATGGCTGGCTCGATAATGCCGCAAGCTTTTGCCGACTGGCACCACGACTGTGTCACCAGGCAAAAGTTTACGCCATTGATCTGCCAGGGCATGGCACGTCAGACTGGCTGCCGGAAGGTGGTGACTATTACATCTGGCAGAGTGTTGCGAGTGTAGTGGAGGTGATCGATCAATTACCTCAGCCACTGAATGTTGTCGGCCATTCGATGGGAGCTGCCGTTGCTCTGATATTGGCAGCCAGCTATCCAGAGAAAGTGCATTCAGTGGTGGCGTTGGATGCCATTGGGCCACTATCAACTGCGGCGAAACAAGCACCACAGCAATTGCGCAAAGGCATCGATGAAGCCCGCAGACGGGCCACTCATGGCAGCCGACTGAGAATATTTCCGGATATCGATACGGCATTAAAAGCGCGAACCAGCAATGATCCTGTGCTTACCCCTGAATGCATGTCTCCGGTGGTGGAGCGAAATCTGAGACAGGCGGATGAGGGTTACCACTGGCGAACCGACCCAAGGTTGCGTCATGCGTCTAAAGTTCGCATGACCGAAGATATGGTGGCCGCTTTTTTGGGTGCTATTGAATGCCCGGTGCGTGTGGTTCGCGCAGAACAAGGACTGATACCCGCTTCAGTATTTGATCTGAGAATGCCGTATTTAAAACAAGGGCAGTTGATCGTTAGCCCCGGGCATCATCACTTTCATCTCGACCCGGACACATCGACCGGGCTGGCCAATACCGTACTAACAGCAATGGAAGGGTTATGGTAAGTCAACGCATAGGGCACTCGATTGTCTGGTTCCTCGCCTTACTGAGCGGTTTTGTTGCCTGCTTGTTTATTGCCTGGAAGGTAATGGCCGCAAGCGACTACGGCTATCCGCTATTTTATGATGTGTATGATATCAATGAGCATATCGAGCGCTATGCGCCTCAGAATCGTCACATCTCGGGCTTTCAGGTTACTGACCGTCAGCAGCATGAAGCGCTGTTTTCTGCAATAGTTACCGCCGTACACAATCAGGGGGAAGGTCTGGAGGAAATAACCTTCCTGCGGGGCGATGACGCCGTAACATTGCTGCGCCATGCTGAAGTGGTGCATCTGCAGGATGTTGCCAACTTAATTGATGTGTTTGATTTGGCCGGAGTGCTGGCGCTGGTTCTGTTTATCCTGCTTGCCGGAATACTCGTTTATCTGAATCGACCGCCATCCTGGAAACACCAGCTGATGTTGCTTGCCGGTGTTGTCTTGGTGTGCACGGCCACTGTGCTGGCGATTGGCCCGAAGACCGTGTTTTACAAGTTTCATGTCTGGCTGTTTCCGCCGCAGCATCAATGGTTTTTCTACTATCAGGACTCATTAATGACGACGCTGATGCACGCGCCGCAGCTGTTTGGCGGAATTGCCGCCGTTATGCTGCTAATGGCTACGATGTTGGCGGTGGTTCTGATCCGGGCACTGATGGTGCTGGCTGCGATCAGAACTCAGCAGGGCAGTAAAAGTTAAGACGCTCGCCGCTCATTGGATGATTAAAATCCAGTTCTCGCGCGTGCAGGCACAACCTGGAACTCTCTTTAGCCCTATCGCCGGCATACAAGGTATCACCCACGATGGGGTGGCCAATCTGCTGCATATGAATGCGCAGCTGATGGGAGCGACCGGTCTTAGGAAACAGCAGTACGCGGGTGTATTCCTGCATCGCGTCAGTTTTTTTCCAGCGAGTCAGTGCGTAACGTCCTTCCGTGTGGCTGATCTTTTGCAGTGGTCTGTTGGGCCAGTCGACGATTATGGGCAGGTTGATGCAGCCCTGAGAGCCGCTTAGCACGCCGTAGAGTTTCGCTTCGTACACTTTGCGAGTGGTTTGCTTCTCAAATTGTTGCTGCACTGCGCTGAGTGCCGTTTTGTGGCGCGCAAATACCAGGATTCCTGATGTATCCATATCAAGGCGGTGAATCACCAGGATGGTGCCAAATTGTTGCTGCAGGCGACTTACGGCCGAGTCTGGTTGATAGCGACCAGGTACACTGAGCAAGCCGGATGGCTTGTTGATAACAACGATATCATCATCGCTGTACAAAATAGGGATGTCTGACATGAAGTGGTTTAGCCGGGAAAGTTGAACTGTTCAAGAAGTGCCTGGTAACTGCCATCGTTCTGGATCTGTTTCAGACCTGAGTTAAAGGCTTTGAGAATGGCAGCTGCATTGGGGTGGTTTTTGGGGATGGCAATGTGCAGTGGGCGCACCGACAATGTGCCGGGAGCCGTTACCAGATGGCTGGCAATATGATCTTTGTTGGCCAGCTCTTGCTGGGCAACCCAATGGTCAACCAGCGCCAGATCCAACTCCTTCGCCGCCACATCACGAAATAGTTGGGAGCAGTAGTCGCGGGTTTCCAGTTGGAATAATGGCCGAATGCGATTGAAGGCTTCACCATAGGCATAATCGTCAAAAACGCCCAGGCGATAGCTGCGATCTTTCAGGAATTGCTGCACTTCTGTAACCGAAGAAAACACAAACGGATCCTCGTCACGTTTAACGAAAACCAGTTTGTTATCGATATAGGGCTCCGAATACAACAACGTATCAGCACGCTCCTCGGTATACCAGCTGGCGACAGAGCCATCGAGCGAGCCTTTTTCAACGCTGTTGCTTACCCGCTCCCAGGGCATAAATTCAATCGTTGCGGAGTAACCGGCACGAGAGAAAGCGGCAGACACGATGGCCGCCGCAAGACCAGAATTGGGTTGTGTTTTACCCAGATACGGTCCCCACTCGTGCCCCCCGAGCTTTACCTGGGGGGCTTCACTCTTATACTCATCAGCCAGTTTTGAGATGGCTTTTGCCAGCCCATCTTGCTCAATGCTGAGGCTAACCTGATCGCGGAAGCTCTTAACCAGACTGACTCCCTCAATAACCACATCGAACACTCGCCACTCATCGTCGCGGGAGTACAGCTTGTAATCAACGCGGATCGGTGCAGCACCAATGCGGACAATCTGACTTTTAACCAATGCCTGATTGCCTTTGTCATTGATGCGCGATTCTTCGTACTGAATGTCCTCACCATTGAACGCTTTGAAGGCACCAGCATAAGTACGGATAACCTTTTGCTTAAACGCGGTGACAAAGATCTTTTGCTGGTCATTTGAAGCGCGTCGCCAGTATTTCCCTAATACACGCTTAGACATGGTGACATGGTCAACCACCGGCAGAATAATCTCGTCCACCAGTTGCTCAAGGTAAAAATCCTGGCTTTGCACCTGTTCACGATCGGCAATCAGACGGCTGGTCATCTTAGTGGAAGCATTTTCAACTAGTTGCCGGGGAATGTCCGTATCAGCATGACTGGTAATACAGAGCAGGCTGGTGATTGCCACCAATCCTCGCATCAGCACCTTTTTCATACAATCCTCATCAGTCTTTAGAGTTATTTGGCTGTCGTCAAGGCACTATAGATAAGCGGCCGCGGCTTGCCAAGGCAAACACGGTTATACCGAACCACTATCATACTCAGGAAGGTTTCGAATCAGCATGGCGCGTGTCATTTCATGCCCCTCAGCCCCGGCCGGGATATCAATGCGTACGATAAAGCCTGAACCCGGAGCATCCTCACGCGGGGTGCCAGCGCTGTCGGTTAACGAAGTCAGAGTAAACCCGGTATTACCATTAATGGTCATTAGCTCCAGTGAGTCTCCCACTTCAAACCGGTTTTTGACGACGACAGTCAGTTGCTTGCCATCACTGTGGGTGACTTCGCCAACAAACTGCTGAGCCGTGCTCAGTGAGGTGCCGCGTTCATAGTTTTGGTATTCATCGTGCACATGGCGACGGAAGAAGCCCTCGGTGTACCCACGATTAGACATGTGCTCCAGGGTGTCCATCAGCGATTTATCAAAATGACGTCCGGCAACGGCATCATCGATCGCTTTACGATATGCTTGGGCCGTGCGGCCGACGTAATAGTGCGATTTGGTGCGGCCTTCAATCTTGAGGGAATGCACGCCGAGTTCCACTAACTTCTCAATATGCTGAATCGCGCGTAAATCGCGAGAGTTCATGATGTAAGTGCCATGCTCGTCTTCAAAAGCTGGCATGTACTCGTTGTCGCGATTGCCCTCTTGCAACAGGAAGATCTTATCCGTGGTATGACCGCTTCCCAGTGTCGGCTCGGCGGCGGTGATCTGCTCGGTAGACGGCTGGCTTGGGTCGAATTGTTCAACCGATGCCGGAATGATATCGCCACTGTCGGTTTCTTTTGCCTCGTGCGCGTCGTACTTCCAGCGACAGGCATTGGTACACGTCCCCTGATTCGGGTCTCGATGGTTCATATACCCGGACAGCAGGCAGCGGCCAGAGTAAGCAATACATAGTGCGCCGTGGACAAATACCTCTATCTCCATCTCAGGGCAGCGCTGGCGTATCTCGGCGATTTCTTCAATCGATAATTCGCGTGACAGAATGATGCGACTGACGCCTTGACGGCGCCAGAACTCGACGGAAGCGTAATTCACGACGTTGGCCTGAACGGAAAGATGGATTACCTGGTCAGGCCACTTATCCTTGACCAACATAATCAAGCCGGGATCGGACATGATCAGGGCATCTGGCCGCATGGCAATGACCGGCTCAATATCGCGCATATAGGTATCCACCTTGCTGTTATGCGGAGCGATATTGCTGGCAACGTAAAACTGCTTACCCAAAGCGTGGGCGTAATTAATGCCCTTGGCCAGGTTTTCAAGTTGGAAATCGTTGTTTCGGACTCGCAAGCTATAGCGTGGCTGGCCGGCGTACACCGCATCCGCACCATAGGCGAACGCGTATTCCATATTTTTAAAAGTGCCCGCCGGAGATAATAGTTCTGGAGTGAAAGCCGAGTGTTTTGTCACGATGTTCTGCCATAACCTTAAAAAAGAAGCGGGATTTTAATAAGCCCCAGCTTCCGGGTAAATGATCTGAGGCGGATTTTACCGTCGATTGTTGGTATGACAGGACGTTACAGTCCAAACAGGCTGACGTCGCATTCTTTCACAAACAGAAAGTAGTCTTTTGCAACAGGGCGCTGACTGACATCGTGCAAGACATCGCGCAGGCCTTGCTGAATGTCGCGGCCGTAGCGCTGCAGTTCATCGACGTCGGTGGTCAGCCCCTCCATGCTGGCGTAAATCGCAGCAATATTGCCATCAATCAGTTCGATATCATCGCATTCATCATCCAGCAGGGTTTCAGCAGCGCTGTAAAGCGACGCACAGCACAGCTCAGCAATCTCATACCCAAGCGAGTCATCGGCGGGCAGTGTTTCGCGCCACTCGGCGAATGCCTCGTGAAAACGCTCCAGATTACTGAGCGACTTAAGCTCGCCGCGGAGGTAAGACTGAACCTTGCTCAACAGCTTGCTGAAGGGCTCATGGTCCAGATGCTGATGCTGGCACCAAAACACAATGTGCGGCTGATTGATGGTCGTCAGGGCTGCGCAATACGCAGCTCGTTGAATGGCGTTATCAAACACGATCAGGTTGCTCACTGAATGAGTTCTCCATTTTTGCCAAAGTATTGGGTGCTAAACAGTTCCGGAAGTACCCAGGTACTGCCTTCGGGTTTAGTTGACTCCAGGCGCTGAATAAATTCCTGCTGATCCGTGAGGCGGACAAAGCTCTGCGGACCATCCAGATCGTTGGCAAAAAAGTCTTCCCAGTGTCCCAGAATAAAGTGCTTGGCCTGGGTGTTCTTAACGACCGACTCTGGGTAATTGTCGATTTGAGAGAATGACGCCGGGCACAGAATAGCAATGTCGATGGCTTTGCCATCGTTCAGTTCAGGTACCAGGCCAAGCGGCTCTTCGCTGGCGGCATCCTGATAAAAAATACGGTGAGCGACATCGCCATTGTCGTCCAGGAAGTCGATCAGGTATGCCAGCGTTTGTCCTTCTTTCCAGCCAAATGCGTGCCAGGGGAGGCTATCAAGGTCTTCATCATAACCGCCACCCATGAATTTTATTCCCATGATATGAGGTGCGTGGTCGGACTTCAGTGCCATGATGCGAACCTTGCCTTCAGGGCTATAAATCCACTCACCGGCATGGTCAATATCGCCCATTTTGTCGTTGAGAGCATGAATCCGCGCGCTATCAATAGCTGGCGCCAGGGTGTGAGCCATTGTGTCCGAGCCGTAGACATGAGCATTTGGAGTATGTTTCTGCATAACATAGGGCACATCAAGTAAATGATCGTAATGGGCGTGACCAACCAGAATCATTTCAACGTCATCGGCTTTTGGCATGTAGCGGTCAACGGCTTCTTCGTCTACCGACATCGGGAAAAACGGGCCGGCAAACATAAAGTGTGGATTGCTGAATGATGGTGCTGTCATGATTTTGCTATCGCCGTAGCTAAAGATATGACCACCTACGCCAAGATACTGAATTGTCAGCGTTTCTTCGGGCAGCTGGCCAACTGATAGCGGGGTTTCGTAGCTGGGTAATTGCAGTTTGCTGGAGCAGGCTGCGAGCAGGGCGGTAAACAGCAGAATAGATAATCGAATCAGTTGGTTCATAGTGGTGACGTCATCTTGTTATAAATTTGCGGTTAGTTTACCTCTGAGTGTGGATGTGGAGCAAAGCTTAAGTGGTTGATTTGTATGGTGGTTGTCGAACTAGGTCGTTAAACACTGATATTTCGGCCTTGAGAACTGGCAGTGGCTTTGAGGCTCGTATTTCGCCAGGTAGCGGTTAAGCGGGCACAAGATTCCCTCTATCTGAATTATGGATATCTGACAAACCGGACCTGGTTCGCATAAATACTGGGCTGGCTTGGAATTCACCTATATATCGGCTATGGTCATTAAACTTATTAATAAGGGGATGTCTATATGGAGATTACCTTAAAGACCAACAATAAAATGTTATATCGGGGTGCAATATCCGATATAACCCCGCTGGGATTTACGGTTGAAGTGCCACTGGCGGAGACTGATTTATTTCGTGACGATAGCGGCCGTTTTATTCAGTTCGATATTGAACTTAAAGAAACACAAGGCAAAGGTATTCCTCAGGTAGTTGTCGGCCAGGGCGTTGTGAAGGCGGTGCGTCGGGTGTCTCAGCAATGCTGCGGCATGTCGGTGCGGTTTATCAATCTGGATCAGGGCAGTTATCGTGTGATTGCGCAATGGATAACGCCACAGGCGGATACACCATTTCATCAGCAAATGGTTGGTTAATATCAGCAAATAATCCAACCAACCGAAAATCTATTATCCGTCGGTGTATGTAAATACCCGAATGCTCGGCAATATCGGCTGGTCTGACAGTCGGTTGTCCTGACGATTCTGGCGGGTTCTTCCTGACGGTGGCGTCAGTGGTAATTCATTGTATTCAGGCAGCTGAGTGTTCCCCCCCGCTTTAATAATCAGAGGCAGTGAAACATTTTTTGCTTGCCGTTTTGATGTCCCCCCCTTCACCCCAAAGGCAATATTGGCGCGAACCACGGGCGCCAGGCTTTGCACCTGAGCCAACTTGGTCGTAGAGTGCAGCTGCGCTAAGGTTTGCAACTGTGTCTGTATGTGCGTTTTTTCTTCACCAAGCTCTACAAGCATGGATTGTGCTTGCTGATGACTCAGCTTGCGGATTGAGCGTCCATGACTGTACCAACTAAAACCCACTTTGTACGGCCGCTCGGAGAGGGCAGGCAGATGCCGATAGCTTTGTTTGAGATGTAATCTTCCGAGGCCCGATAGCCGCATGGCTTCGCGTAATGATGCGCCATGAGTGCTGAGCTGCTGATGGAGTTCAAGCCAGTCGGAGTCTTTCAGGCTGCTTCTGACCCGATTAACTTGCTGACGAAAAACATCTTTTTGTGCATTGATGGCCTGTGCTGACCCGAATAACGCATCGGACGCCATGATAATACCGTGACGTGATCGCGTTTCCCGGCCATCCTGATTGCCCTGATACCAGACATCAGTAATAAGGGCCAGGGCGGCGTCCAGCGGTGTTGTGGCTGTGCTGTTTTCAGCGTCGGTGAGCGGAAAATAGCATGGTGGTTGCTGCTGTAGGGCCAGCTCCTTAAATTCCAGCAATTGCTCGCTGAGCGAGCGGAATTCGCTGACCAGTTCGCTAATCATACCTGAACCGGGATCATAGCCGCTCGGCACGAATCTGTGCACGAGAGCGAGTGAAGTCGCCGTGACCCATATACAGCAGGTCACTGATGCGCCGGATTATGTGCTCCTCGTACTGATCCAGGCCGTCGGAGCTGTAGGCAACACGCCACAGGTTGCACAGCAGCTGATACTTTTCGTCCACTGACCAGTGCTCATGAATCACTCGGGTAAAGTGCTGCAGGTCGCTGGCAGCACTGGCCGTTGCCTCTGCCTCGGCTATCAACGCCTCTATTTCATCAACTGCCAGCGGCAGACAGTTCAGAGCGGTCGCCATTGCCGCACGCTCTCGATCATCAATTTTGTGATCAGCGCGCACGACCTCCGCCAGCAAAACCGCAGACGCCAATGCGACGCTGTGCGAATCCCGTGGAGTGTCTGGCTGCTCAAGAAAACGTCGTAGGATCTTTAACATAATTGCTCTGAAACTTAACCGGCTGCCTGGCTTATCATGGCCTCAAGCGCTTGCTGGTCAGCGGCAAAGCGACGAATGCCATCAGCCAGCTTCTCACATGCCATGGCGTCCTGATTCATGGCCCAGCGGAACTCGGCTTCACTGATTGTTGTTTTCTCTATGCCTGATTCAGCACTGTCAGCAACGAGAACCGGTTGCAGCGATTGGCTGTTGGTGGCCAGTTCAGCCAGTAAATCGGGGCTGATGGTCAGCTTGTCGCAGCCTGCCAGTTGTTCAATTTCTCCCACATTGCGGAAACTGGCCCCCATAACGATGGTTTTAACACCATGTTGCTTGTAGTAGTTGTAGATCTGGGTGACGGACTGCACTCCAGGATCGCGCTGACCGCTGTAATCCTCTTTAGGGTGGTTGGCTTTGTACCAGTCGAGGATGCGACCAACGAACGGCGAAATCAGCGTGACATTGGCATCTGCACAGGCAGCCGCCTGACTGAAATTAAACAGCAGGGTGAGATTGCAGTGTATGCCTTCAGCCTCAAGAATTCTCGCGGCCTGAATGCCTTCCCAGGTCGACGCGATCTTGATCAGTATTCGATCCTTGCTGACACCGGCATCGCTGTACATATGGATCAGCTTGCGCGCCTTTGCAACGGTGGCGTCGCGGTCAAACGACAAGCGGGCATCCACTTCGGTAGAAATAACTCCCGGAATAATGTCCAGAATTTCACAGCCAATGGCTACTGCGAGCTTGTCGCAGGCATTGGCCATCAGAGTTTCGCTGTTTTTACATTGCCGCGCCCATTCAATCGCGTCCTGAATCAGCGGTTGATACGCCGCAAGCTGCGCGGCCTTAAGTATCAGAGAGGGGTTGGTTGTGGCATCCACCGGGCGGTGCTCGCGAATGGCGTCGATATCGCCGGTATCGGCAACAACAACGGTGATATCTCTCAGTGCATCCAATTTGCTCATGGTGAAAAACTGATCCTGTGTGGTAGCGTTATATCCTTAAGAGTCTCGTAACTGGCGCATCGGGTCAATGCGAGGAACTCATTCTTTGCTAAAAACGACAGATTAACAAAGACTTGGAGGCTGTTTGTGAAGTTGTTTCTTTTTGTGTGTGGGATCATGTGCTCAGTTTGGGCGGCGGCTGAAGACGCGATCTGGATTGACGTTCGCACTGCGGGTGAATATCAGTCTGGCCACATTGAGTCCGCGACCAGCATTCCCCACAACCAAATAACAGAGAAAATTGCCGAGCTACAGCTTGATAAAGACACTCCGATTTTACTGTATTGCCGATCGGGTCGTCGTGCCAGCGTTGCACAGGAGGCATTGGAGAAGCTCGGCTATAGCAATGTTACAAACATTGGCGGCCTTGAGGATGCCAGGGATTATCTCAAGCAATAATCTCTGGTTTGTTTACAGATAACCGCCAGGCGCTAACTGCGGCATCAGAGAAGAAACCCCAGCGCCGCCTCCATCACCTCAATGCCGGAATCTTTTTTATAGGCATTTTCGCTGAGGTGACGACGAAACTGGCGTGCACCTTTGAGGCCATTAAACAAGCCAAGCATATGACGGCTGACGTAGTGCAGTGTTGCTCCCTGGCTTAGTTGTTGCTCGATGTAGGGGTAAAAGCTGCGCACCGCCTCAATTCGTGCACCCAGGTCAGTGCCGCTGTCATTCGCGGCCGCGCAATCACCACCCAAGGATTCATCAGGTTTATCGCCATCGGCGAAATACAGGCGATCCACCTCCATCAGAATGGCCGGGTTGTGGTAAGCCTCACGACCCAGCATCACGCCATCAACATGGCGCAGATGTTCCTGGCAATCCTGGTGGGTTTTGATGCCACCGTTGATGATGATCTCCAGCTCGGGAAATTCCTGTTTCAGCTGATAGACCAATTCATAGCGCAATGGCGGAATCTCGCGATTTTCCTTTGGTGATAACCCCTGCAAGATGGCCTTGCGTGCATGCACAGTGAAGCTATTACAGCCAGTGGCGGCGATGGTGGCCACAAAATCACGCATGTGCTCGTAGCTGTCGATATCATCAATTCCGATACGATGTTTGACGGTCACGTCGATGTCGCAATTGTCCTGCATCGACTTCACGCAATCGGCCACCAGCTGCGGATGCGCCATCAGGCAAGCGCCAATCATATTGTTCTGAACCCGATCGCTGGGGCAGCCTACGTTCAGATTGACTTCATCGTAGCCCCATTGCTGCGCCAGCTTAGCGCACTGCCCCAGCTCAGTCGGGTTAGAACCGCCCAGCTGCAGAGCCACCGGATGTTCGACATCACTGTATTGCAGAAAACGCTCGCTATCGCCGTAAATCAGCGCTCCGGTCGTGACCATTTCGGTATAAAGCAGAGCATCTTTACTCAGCTGGCGCCAAAATGCCCGGCAATGGCGATCACTCCAATCCATCATCGGCGCGGTTGAAAAGCGGCGGTTAACGGCGATTTTGGTCATTTTGTTACGTCACCCGACAGCAATTGTTCGCAGGCTTTAAGGTAGCGCTTACGATTGATCAGCAGGTGCCAGCGTTTGCCACCCACCTGACGCCACAGCATGGCAGCGCGAATACCGGCCAACAACAGGGCACGTACCCGGTTCGCGGTATAATTGGTCTGCAGGTAGCTTGGATTTCCGGTGACACGGATTCGGAAGCTCAGATTACTGAGGGTCTGTTTGTACAGACCAGCCAGCGAGGCGATGGTGTTCTCATGAGTGATTCCAAAATGGTCAGACTGGCGTGCAGCATCCTGAATGCCACGTCCGAGCGCATTCAGCATCTCAGGGGCCTTGCTGAGTTTCTTCTCCAGATGGAGCAGGCTCAGTGCGTAGCGGGTAACATCCGGACTGATGCCTTGCGGGTCTTTGCCGGCAACGACCTTGAGCTGCTTCAGTCCAACGGCCAGACGTTTACTTGAGTCGCCGTAAATGTCATGAAAATGCGCCGGGTTTTGAATAAACAGACTTTCCAGCAAGGGGGCAGTGGTTTCCTCCGGTGTATCCCCGGTACGCGCCAGTTGTTCAACCAGTGCGGCCGCCTGAAATACAGCCGCCAGCGCCGTGGCTTGTTCATAATTCCGTGTCATGGGTGAATAGTTACGCTCTTTCATGCGGTATCCCCGGGTCGCTCGTGGGTATCATCGGGACCTGTATGGTTGCCGGTGCATTCGATCACCCCTCCACCTAAACAGATCTCATCACTGTATAGCACCAGTGACTGCCCGGGCGTAACGGCCCGCTGAGGCTGATCAAACTCAACCCGATAACCGTTTTCTGTTTTGTGCAGAACGCAATCCTGGTCGGCCTGGCGATAGCGCACCTTGGCTTTACACCGCAGCGGCAGCTCTGGCTCGTCATTCACCCAATAGATTTCAGAGGTTGTGAGCCAGTCTTTAAACAGGCGAGGGTGGTTTTTGCCCTGAACGGCAATCAGAACATTGCGCTGCAGGTCTTTGTCGGCAACGAACCATGGCTCCTCAGAAAAGCCCGTCAGTCCACCAATACCCAGACCCTGGCGTTGGCCCAGTGTGTGGTACATCAGCCCCTGGTGTTCGCCGATATCAATACCGTCTTCGGTCTCTATGCGACCAGGTTGTGCCGGCAGATATTGCTGCAGGAAGTCTTTAAAGCGTCGCTCGCCGATAAAACAAATGCCGGTAGAATCCTTCTTGTTGTGAGTCACAAGATTGTTTTCTTCGGCAATACGGCGAACCTCCGGCTTTTCCAGTTCACCCACAGGGAACAGAGTCTGTGCTATCTCATCTCCGCCGACGGCGTGAAGGAAATAACTCTGATCCTTATTGTTGTCGAGGCCCTTGAGGAGCTGAGCCTGATGGCCGCTTTCCTGGCGGCGCACATAGTGGCCGGTTGCAATCAGGTCTGCACCCAGCACTTTGGCATATTCTAAAAACGCCTTGAATTTAATTTCGCGGTTACACAGGATGTCCGGGTTTGGAGTGCGGCCTGCCTTGTACTCTTCGAGGAAATGTTCAAATACATTATCCCAGTATTCGGCAGCAAAGTTGGCCTGATGTAGTGGTATACCTAATGTGTCGCACACTTGCTGCGCATCGGCGAGGTCTTCTTTGGCGGTACAGTATTCTGTACCGTCATCTTCATCCCAATTTTTCATAAACAACCCCTCAACCTGATAACCCTGCTGCATAAGCAGGTAGGCTGAAACTGAGGAGTCGACACCGCCGGACATGCCAACGATGACTTTGGTTGTGGCTGGGTTAAGGTCAGCTAACTTGGTCATTGCGTTCGGATGCTTTTCGTTTAATAGCCCGCAGGCTGTTTAAGGATGCTCAATGATAACATCAAGCGGAAACTGACGGCCGCGAAGGTAATCTTCAGCACACGTCAATACCATGGGTGATCGTAGGTTGGGGCAGTTGCGCAATTCTTCAATCGTCATCCAGCGTGGGCCGATAATGCCGTCATCAAGTACGGCGCCTTCCTGAGCCGATAGCGCCTGCGCTGACAGGCAATAGCGGTGATAGGTAACGCCATTTGCCGGTGCGGTGTAGGTGTACAAGCCGACCAGTGCGTTGGGTCGACAGTGCCAGCCCGTCTCCTCAAGCGTTTCCCGAATAGCAGCATCAACGACAGTTTCTCCCGCTTCTATGTGGCCGGCCGGTTGGTTAATGACCGCATTCCCCGAGCTGAATTCTTCAACCATCAGGAACTTACTGTCGCGCTCAATGATAGTGGCTACGGTCGCGTGAGGTGTCCAGCGTTCAGACATGAAAACTCTGTTTTGATTGAATGAGGCGGCGAGTCTACCGGACACGTCGGTGGTGCTCAATCGCCTTTGCGCTGACGCTTGTTACGGGTGTGTAACCGGGATGGGCGATGAATGGCGTTTGAGCCGCGTGCGTGGCGCTGCGCAGGTCGGTTTTGTCGGGGTGTATTAGGCATATGAATGTCAACGACCTTATGCTCGCCAGGCGCCAGGTCGTCGATGCCCCAGTTGCCGATACGGCTGCGAATCAGCCTCAGTGTTGGGTATCCTATATTGGCTGTCATTCTGCGCACCTGGCGGTTACGTCCTTCGCTGATGCGTATCTCAAGCCAGGTGGTAATGTCGTTTGCGCGCTGGCGAATTGGCGGGATGCGCGCCCAGACGTCGGGCTCATTGATGATCGATACCTTGGCCGGACGGGTAGGGCCGTCTTTTAACTCCACGCCATCTCGCAACCGCTGAAGGTCTTCTTCAGTCGGTCGACCTTCAACCTGTACCCAATAGGTTTTCACCATTTTGTGCTTCGGGTTGGCAATCTGCGCCTGGAGGGCGCCGTCATCCGTGAGAAGCAGCAGGCCTTCAGAATCATAATCCAGTCGTCCGGCGGGATAGACGTCTGATTGAGAAATATACTGTTTAAGCGTGCAGCGGCCGTCAGAGTCACTAAACTGTGACAAGACGTTAAAAGGCTTGTTCAACAAGATCAAAGTTGCCATAGATGTGTAACAAAACTACTTATTCTTTTGTCTAGCTTGCAATTTTTGTAGAAAAACTACAAATTAGCGCCCCGGACAATCGGGTGGACCGTTCGCATCGCAACGAAAAGCCAGATTTCACCGCCAGTAATACCCACAGCGGAGTCCGCGGGCAGCATCAATCGAAGGACGATTGCCACAAGCAATCACCGCTATTGAGCCCATGCGATACAGCAAACAGCGAATGCTATAGGAGTAAAGATGTCGACACAAACACCAAAAATTATCTACACCGAGACCGACGAAGCGCCAGCTCTGGCCACGTATTCTTTATTACCTATCGTGCAAGCCTTTACGCAATCCGCTGGCGTTGAAGTTGAAACCCGCGACATTTCCCTCGCCGGGCGTCTGATTGCGGCCATGGCGGAATACCTCGGTGACGACCAGCGCATTGACGATGCCCTGGCTGAACTGGGTGAGCTGGCACAAACCGCTGACGCTAATATCATCAAGCTGCCAAACATCAGTGCATCCATTCCACAAATGAAAGATGCCCTTAAAGAATTGCGCGCGAAAGGCTACGCCTTTCCGAAATATCCGGATGACCCAAAAACGGATGAAGAAGTAAAAATCAAAGCGCTGTACGACAAAGTCAAAGGCAGTGCCGTTAATCCGGTGCTGCGTGAAGGTAACTCTGACCGCCGCGCTCCGGAAGCCGTGAAAGCTTATGCCCGCAAAAACCCACATTCCATGGGTGAATGGTCGTCTGACTCAAAAACCCACGTCGCTCACATGTCGGAAGGTGACTTCTACGGCAGCGAGCAATCCGTCACTGTGGCATCAGAGACAGCCGTACGCATTGAGTTCAAAGACAAGTCTGGTGCAGTGCAGCTGCTTAAGCCTGAAACAAAGCTGCTGGCTGGCGAGGTGATTGATGCGTCAGTCATGAGTCGTAAATCATTGCGCGATTTCCTGGCGAAAGAAATCGACGACTGTAAAGAGCAGGGGCTATTGCTGTCACTGCACCTGAAAGCCACCATGATGAAGGTATCGGATCCGATTATCTTTGGCCATGCAGTGGAAGTCTTCTTTGAAGAGCTGTTCAGTGAATTTGCCTCTGATTTTGCGTCGGTCAGCATTAATTCCAGTAATGGCTTTGGTGACATCATCAATAAAATGGACCGCTTGCCGGAAGATAAGCAGCGGGCCATTAAAACTAAGATTGATGAGATCTTCGCAAAACGCACCGAAGTGGCGATGGTGGATTCCGACAAGGGTATCACCAACCTTCACGTACCGAATGACGTGATCGTTGATGCCTCTATGCCAGCCTTAATTCGTAACTCCGGTAAAGCCTGGGATAAAAATGGCGGTTTGGCCGATACCAAGGCCATTATTCCGGATCGTTGCTACGCCGGCGTTTATCAGGAAACGATCAATTTCTGCAAAGAACATGGCGCATTCGACCCAACCACTATGGGCACGGTGCCGAATGTTGGTCTTATGGCTCAAAAAGCAGAAGAGTACGGCTCTCACGACAAGACGTTTGAAATCCCGGCCGATGGCGCTGTATCGGTAATCGACAGCGACGGCAACGTACTGTTGCAACACTCGGTGGGCGAAGGCGATATCTGGCGTATGTGCCAAGCTAAAGACGCTCCAATCCAGGATTGGGTCAAGCTGGCTGTGAAGCGTGCGCGCCTGACTGACACACCGGCGGTATTCTGGCTCGACAAA
>Ga0255776_10003862_pt1 | contig 15973 bp, 21 predicted proteins | sample 071ome_19_FD_179974 | JGI IMG/M metagenome (GOLD analysis project Ga0255776, IMG submission 179974) | Coastal salt marsh microbial communities from the Groves Creek Marsh, Skidaway Island, Georgia - 071413AT metaG (version 2) | ecosystem: Environmental > Aquatic > Marine > Intertidal zone >... | reverse complement strand
TGAACGCTCAAGTCAATAGTTAAATGTTAGAAAGAGCGATTTTATTCACTTTTTTCTTTCTGCTGCCGTGTGCTCTGAAGCCAATCACGTATGGGCGCTCACTGTCAGCGCATAGTGCGCAAGTAGCACAACTCACTCTGTCACTTTTTTGGGCAGGGCAAGCTACTATTCGAACTCCGTCTATTTTTTGATCGTTTGGGGCGTCCAGCGGTAAAAGAGTGACAACTGGCAGACCGTATTTGACTACTCGAACCGCCTCGCTTGTGTTGTCCGTGCTAAGGTTAACAGTGAAGCCGTTATTGTTGGCAGCTCTAATAGCCGCAAGATTGTAATCGGTGTGGGGCTTGTGCGTATACGTAAAACCACGTTTATTTTTATTAGCTCGAACTAATAGCTTGAGCGCTGACACGTCTATTTTATCGCCATAGCCGATTAAATCACCGGCTTGCGCGTATCGCCATAGCTGGCCTTTTGGTAAAGTCTTTATTTCATCACAAAATCTCACCCAGTCGCCTCCACGCTCCCCACTACTAACCTTTTTCCAGTGTAGAGCGATCGGGCCACTTTGAGCAAAGCATCCGTTTCCTTTTAGCTGGCAGCCATCCGGGCAAGTTGCAGCTGTATGCATGCTCACTGGTATTGGGCCCGTTTTACTGTTTCTCGATGTTCGTGTTAAGTGATGCATGTTGTCTTTTCCTCGTGTGTGTTGTGTGTGTGTTGTTGAGCACTCACTATTGAACACTCATCAAATAGAGTCAACAACTTTTTTAAAATTATTTTAGATTTTTATTATTTGAACGCTCAACTATACTGAAATATCCGTAAAAACCCGTATAGTACATTTATTAATCAAGAGGTATGCAAAATGATCATATAGCACACGTAACGTACAATTTCAGGTAAAATCGGCTATTTTATCGTCTATTTTAGGTGATTTGGCTATTTTTTGTTCTGAATCACTATGTGACTGTACGGTCACTACGCATAAATGCGACCAACTTTGCTCAAAATGGAATTTAAGCAAAATTGGCCCGTAGGATAGGAAGTGTCTAGCAATTTTAGGGGGTACTGTCTATTTAAAGTGCGTGATCTTTCAGTTTTTGTATTAAACTCGCCCCTTCACATTCAAAACTTTCTATGAAACTTTCAGCCCGACCTAAACTAGAGAATTTGAGCCAACACCTTTTCCTGTAACCCCTGCCGTCAATTCTGGTAGGTCTAATAGTTGCCGACCCGTCACTGTTTTGATATAAATCGAACCCTACGCCATTTACATAGCACCTTCCAATTGATCGTATGAACTTGGCCATAATACTTTCCTCTTGTGTGTTGTTGAGCGTTCAACTATAATGAACGCTCATGGTTGTCAATACTTTTATTTAACGATCATATCGCTTAGCATATCGCATAAGCCTAAAAGTTGACCGCGTTCAATTATATCGATATGATCACTATCATATGCGCGTATAGCTAATTTATCGATTATTTCACGCTGTACGTCCAGCGTAGCCGTGTCTACACGCTTAATGAGGATATCTTTTATATTCGATTCAGGCGCTATAGCCCATGGCCTAGACTGATTAGCAGTATGCTTATTGTCGCTTTCAGCAACGATACGCATACCGCGCATGGCGTCTAGCACTTTATCCGCTTCGACAAACGCCTTTTCTAGTGTAGCCATGTAGCCCTTGTGGAGTAGATGATCAGAACCACACGTATTCGACGTGTACATTTCGCTAGACTCTGTGTGTAGCACAACGTCTGTTGAAGCGTGCCGTATCGTTACTTCTACCCACGTATCGAACGAACAATCTTCAAAATCAGGCGTGCTAACTGATTCTACTTCAGCGAATAGTTCCCCGCGTGTTTCAGTTCGAATAGTCTTTCTAATCTGTTCCATACTGTTTTACCTCTTTCGTTGTGTTGAGTGTTCATCATGTAGGGCACTATGAGTGCTCAACTGATAGCTGTCAACAAATTATTTCAATCTTTTTCAATTTGCTTGAGTGCTCATTTTGTGATAAGCTGAAAAATGGTCTAACTCTACCTTTTTGGGGGATATTTGAACGATGTAACTATTTTTTGATCGAATTACACAATCTTTGAGCTAAGTGCGTATTTTCTACGCGCTTTGGCTACTTTTTGCTCATTGATTCTTAAATCTGCTCATTTTGTGAGCTGGTTAAGAAGCAGGCGTGTCGTCTTTTCGGCCCAGAGCCCTTGGTACGCCTACAGGATAGAAAAGGCTTAGCAATTTTAGGGGGTACCCTATCCATCATTAGTAAAATTAATGGAAACCATAAATAACATTAATCGTATTCATGTTGGTTAAATTATGTACAGTTGTTCGAAGCGCTTTGAAGGTCGATTTTGAGCACTCAAGACCAATATCCGATCACCCCCCAATCAGCAATTAGCAAGTAGGACATAGCCCCTAGCCATCAAAAATATGGAAACAAATTGCCACTAGTCGCCACCACAACGCCACATCCGTGCTCATAAACGCCATCACAACGCCAGCCCTAAATCGAGCAAAAAAGCGCACAAAACATACTGGTAGAACCGAAGGTAGCGCCTAGTAGATCCCCCCGGTAGAACCCGACTCGCCTACAGCCGCAAGGGCAGTAGAACTGGTAGAACCGAATTCTTAAAAGTTTGGTCATGGACATATATATACATATATCTATAGCTGTATACTATATATACAACCCTATATATATATACTTATAATATTTATTATTTAAAGAAATAAGTTCTACTAGTTCTACCCGCCTACAGTACCAACGGCTCCCGACTTCTACCCACCCCTTCTACCCACCCTCTACCACCCTCTACCGCTCAATTCCCACTCACCCCCTTGAATTCGTAAAATCGATCTGCTAGTCTGACTGCTCAACAATCATTATGAAAGGATATTATGATGATAAATGCAGCTTCACTGATGAAACTGAACATTCATGTTTTTCCGTGCAACGCCGATAAGTCGCCAAGGTGCAAAGGTGATTGGCGACAGTACCGTGGCCCCGTCGATGCCGAGGTATTCGGTATCCCAGTACCCCACGGTCTCATCGTCCTAGACCTCGACTACCACAAAGGACTTGAGCGCTCACACGTAGAGCGAATACTCGGTTGCAACCCCGGCGACCTGCGATGGGACGAGGCCGAATTACAGACCACAATGCACGGCGGACGGCATTACGTGTTTCGCGCACCGGAAGGTTTGCGCCAAGGATCGGACATCCACGGCATAGTCGGTTTCGACACGCGCATCGCTGGCAAGGGTTATATCGCCTCTGGAACCGGCTACAAGCAGATCGGAGCCGGTATTGCTCGCCTAGCCTACCCAGACACCTTCCCAGAGCTCCCCATTTCCGCTCAGAGGGCTTTAAGACCCGTAGAGCATAATACCCCACCCCCTCACCTTCGCGTCGCACCTGCGCCCGTTGGTGCGTCCTCAGAGCGTGCTCGCGAAATGCTCAAATTCATCCCGCCTAGTTGTAATCGGGATACTTGGCTGAAAGTCGGTCTTGCTATGCGATCCGCTTTGCTCCCATTCGAACTTTTTGATGAGTGGTCACGGGGTGATTTACATGGGGGTGTGGTACCGGAAAACTACTCAGGGAGTGAGTACACGATGTATCAATATCGGTCGTTCAAACCGGAAGGTAAGACATCGATCAGTACGCTCAGGTTCCTAGCCACGCAAAACGGCTGGCGAGAGGATTGGAGTAGCGTATTCGCAGGCGGCAATGAGCGTTCACTGAAGACAGTCATCGAAGAGATCATCGAATGTGGTGCAGATCCGACCGGGATCAAGAGCATCGTTAAGCAGATACGCGACACCCCCCTCGACATGCTCGAACGACAGATCGCACTATCGACTCTAAAGAGTGAGCTGAAGAACGCAGGGCTACTGACTAAAGACCTGTCGCGAGCGATTAACGACGCTACTAAAGCTCCGCTAGTCCACAAAGACGTGCAAGTTGAACACTCACCTGCACCTAAACAATTACCGGAGCGCCTCTCATTCGATGAGCTGTTAGCCGCAGGACATACGATAGGCCGTGCGAGCTCGAACCACGGCCAGAATGCGGTTTACATTGCGTCTGATATACTACAGGCGCGTTACAAGCGTGATGGGGATAAGTTCCGGTGGTGGGATGGTACGCATTGGTCGATGACCGCAGAGCGTGATCTCGAACAATTGCTCTGCCTCGCCCTGATGCCCGATCATGCTATGCAGTCAACAATCACAGGGACGAAATGGTTACTGCGTAAGATGTGCCCCCCGCTACCCCCGGCGGTGAATGCGCGTGCGGTGTATTTCAGTAACGGCGCACTGGATGTCGAGCGAGGTAACTGGTACCCACACGAGCGTCTGAATTACAACACCGGGTGTCTGACAGTCGAATACGATGCCGAAGCAGCGTGCCCACTGTTTATGTCGTTTGTTAATTCGATATTCGGGGGTCTCGATGACGCCCGTGAGCGTATCGATATGCTGCAAGAGATAATCGGTTACGCGCTCATAGACGATACGCTCAACCTGCAGAAAGCCATCGCGCTCGACGGTGCGTCGCGTGGCGGTAAAGGACTGGTCATGGGGGTGATCACGGCACTTCGAGGCGCGAAGAACTTCGGGATATTCTCGTTCAGTGGGTTAGCGAACCCGAAGCAGCAGAATGCATTTATCTCACAGAGGATCGTGATGGACATGGACGCGAAGTCACCCCCGCGTCGCGAGCAAGACGAAGTGGCGACATTTTTTAATAAAGTCGTCAGTAACGAGCCGGTGTCGATCCCCGTATTGTATGAATCGACACCGTATCACGGGCGCACAGGTACGAAGATGATCATCGCCTGCAACGGCATACCCCAGTTAGCAGACGACAGCGGTGCGACAACGAATCGTTGGGCCACACTTCAGTTCTGTCGGTCGTTCGCAGGTCGTGAAGACCGCAGCCTCTACGATCGTCTCACGAGTCCCGACGAGCTACGCGGCATAGCCGCATGGGCAGTGAAGGGGCTGAAACGACTGATCGATAATAACGTCGAGTTCACGAGCAGTGCGTCTAGCATCGAGAGCATCGAATCGTTACGCGAAACGAATCAGCCGTATATGGAATTTATAAAAGAGTATGTGCGACTCGGTAACAGCGAGCGGTGTCACATCCGTGAGTTGTATGAAGCATATCGGATATTCGCAGGCGAAGCGGGGTATTGGATGCCGAGCCGAGCGTCATTCACGCAGGCGATGCGACAGACGACGATGCCGATGGGCATCGCATATAAACGTAATTTAAAGATCGGTGGTAAGAATAAAGCGGGGTTTATCGGATGCGCCCCACTCAATGCATCCCCCACTACAATTGCTTTTAGTAGCAAAGGAGACGAAGAATGAACGAGCGAAAATATGAATTACTACTCGCAGCGGTAGAGATGTATTCGCGACGCGGTGACAGGTTTACGCTGAGCGACTTAGGACGTAACGGCGGTTACACGGACGCATCAGGTGTCGTGTACCACTTCGGGTCGAAGGGGTCGCTGATGCGTGAGATAGTCGAGTTCGCTATCACGCAGCCAGACGACTACGACTCGCAGCGTGTGATACTCAGAGCTACGCTAGATCCACAACTGTGTGATTTAGTGCCTGCTCACGTACTGCGTTATGTTCTAACGTCATCTATCGAGGGGACTTTTAAAAAAGCCTCTTGACAATCTAAACAGTTAGTCTATTATCTAACTATGTCAACGAAATATGACCGCCTCACACCGTGGCAGAAAAGCAACTGTCTCATCGACCCTAAGATTGAAATAGTAAGGGCGCAGATAGACAGCAGTCGATCTAAACTGGTGGTAGGCGGTTTCAACTATCAACTCGAACTACGCGCAAAACTAACTGTGGCTATCGTTGACTGTATTATTGAACACATAGCTAGTATTGGGCCATGACGACAGGAAGCAACATGAACTCTAAACGACAATCAACTCTCAGTATCCTCGTGCCAGCAGCGATCAAGTGTTTCGCTGAAGGCCGAGATACGATACGAGATATCTCAAAGGAGGCAGGTCTGCCCCCTGCTACCGTCCACTATTACTTCAATACTAAGGAGGCTCTGTACGACCACTGTGTTCAGTTAGCACACACCGACCACACGCGACGTGACTTCGCTAAGATACTGGTGCGCTACTACACGGATAAGGATGAGTTGAAGACGATCCAGAACGTGTTGGCGGACTATCATGGATAGTGACGAGAAGGTGGTGCCCATATCGGACTACAAGCTCGTAGTAAAAGAGAGATACTGTCCAGAGTGCGGCTACATAATATCTCAGATGATCGTTGATCTGGCACTTGCAGACTACCGATGTCCGAGATGTAAGAACACAAGACTGAGTGAATTTATACCGATTTTTTTATAATCAAGGAGAGAAAATAGCATGACTGATACACTGGATACTCTACAACAACGACTCATAGACAGCGGCATCTCGGCTCTCATCGTAACAGATGAAGGATTCGGCGTTATCAATAAAAGCAGGATGTCACCCGCCCTACTCACTATGGTAGCGGTCCTCAACGAACCTGAGTTGATCACATCGCCTGATGAAATCGAGCTCATGTACGATCTGGCGAAGGATCACTTCAGTCGTAAAGCACAAGTGGTTCAAGTAAGCGACGAGACACTAGAGTACGTTGACGAAGTTGTTAACGCACAACACCGCCCTGCTATCGCTATCGTACAGTCGTCTATCGAGGACGTCGTGATGTCGTTCAACATTAAGTATTCGATACGTGACAACGCGCACGGTGATCACACGGCCCTGCGGTTCATTAGACACTTCGTCAACGACTTCGGCCTCAACGTTCCTAACTTCATCGAGAAGTGCCGACAAGTCAGCAATACTATTGTCCACTGATACGGGGGTGATCAATATGATCAAAGTTAAACAGAAGTTGGAAGAAATAGGTTTGGATTGGGGTTCGGCGAGAACAGTTCTCATCAGAACACTGTTTATGCTGATAGCGATATGTATATCGGTAATGGCGTATCAATGGGCGGATGAGTTCAAAGGGACAACGGCACTAATACTGGCGTGCTCGATGATTGCCTACGATGTCGTGTTAGTGCCCCGCTTCCCGATGGTCGTTCACTACGTCAACAGCATCGTGGCTACTGTCTTGAGTGTGATGTTCATGGTTCTTATCGGTTATCTAACCATCGGTGCTGAAGTAGCCGACAAGAACGACACGGAATACTCTGCCCTCCAGGAACGCATCGACACTCGTAAAGAGCGCATCGAACGTCTCGAAGCTGGCAAAGCCGCCTGCGTCATGACAGACAGCGCTGAGTGTATGTCGAACTGGACTGACAACTACTCCGATGAGCTAAGAGAGCTAAACGATGGGCTCGACGCACTACTCATCGATAAGCAATCGTTCGGAGCGTACAGTGACCCCACTGTCGCCCCTCTGAAGTGGCTCGCATCGGCAATCGGTAAAAGTACAGAAGAGTTGAATGCGTACATATTACCGGCCATATGGGTCGCCATCCTATCGATACAAACGACACTCAGCGCAGCGGCTCACGGGATACGCATTTACCGCCCGTCTCTGCTTCGAGGATTGTTAGTTTTATTGACAATGATCTTCGGGTACGACAATCGATATGTTGAGAATATCCGAAACGGTATCAGTGAGATCGATACAGACGATAAGGAGGATGAGCCGGGAAAGAGTACAACCCGCCCGAAGAAAGCAGCTTGAAAACGGTACAAAATGGGCCACGGAGTACCGATTCGGGTGGGAACAGTAACGTTTTAACAATGAAACCACCGAGCAGGAAAGGAAAGGAGGGGGAAAGGAAGATACTGAAAGAAATGTTGTACGCTTTGGAGCATAGGGTTATTCCGAAGCCAAGCGGTACTGAATTAAGAAAGTACGCAGGGCGAAGGGTGGGTGTACCGAAAGGATCAAAGAGTACAGTTTTAAAAGCTCAAGAAATTGGGCGAGAAAAAGGATGGTGCTGTAAGCCGGAAGGCGGACAGTGGAAATGGAACGACACACACGAGGGTACAAATGATGAAGAAAGATTGGGCTCAGATATGGGCTAACTACGGTCCGAAAGTAGGGTACGTTTTGCTGGGAATTATTATCGCACATAACAGTTGGCACCTACCGATTTGGAAATTCACGAAAGGGTGGGCGACTATAGCATACGATTATGCTTCGCCCGATAACATAGAGATGGAAGAAAACGAAGGTTTTTTCGCTAAGAGAGGATGGTAAGGGATGAAAGTAACACAACGAGTGATAACCCCACGAACTGCTACAAAGATACTCAGTAGTAACTCGGAAAATAATCGTAAGATCCGAGATAACCATGTCGCTAAACTCGCAAGAGATATGACTAACGGCGCGTGGGAAGATAACGGGGAGACTATTATTATCTCCAAGACGGGTGAGCTATTGGACGGACAGCATAGACTGTCCGCCATCATCAAATCGGGATTGAAGCAGAAGATGGTCGTCGTTACGGGTGTTCCTAACGAAGTCATCACGACGATAGATCAGGGCGCATCTCGTGGCCTACACGACGCTCTACAAGTGTATGGGTTCAAGAACTCAAGTTCTTTAGCTGCGACTTACAGACTCGTCTCGTCGTACAAGAATCGAAAATACATAACTCGTAAACGACACTCAAAGGCTAGAACGTCGGCAGAAGCGATTAAGCTCATCGAAGAGAATCCAGTGATCTCGGATGCTGTTTTCATATACAGACGAAAGCGCCCAAGGGGCCGCAGTGTTATCCCAGAATCGATGTGGGCAGCTATGTATGCTCTGATAAAAGTGAACTATCGAGAGAGGTTAGAGCAATTTCATCATCGCGTTGAACTTGGTCTAGACATAACAAAAGGGTGTCCAAGTTATTTTCTTCGTGATCAATATTTAGATAAACGTACTGCTTCGACACGGGGTAGTTCGGGTGTGATTATGTATGATCTAGTGTTGTACTGGAATGAGTTTGTGAACGGAAAGAAATTGCGAAAGCCGATCACAGATTACCCAGACAGGATCATGCTTGTAGGTGCAGCGTAGTAAATTAGATTAACTAACAGACAGAGAGAGAGGGAATTCATATGTTATTAGCATTAATTTATTTAACGATAAGTGCAGTTGCGATAATCAACTCAGACAGTGTGCATGATAAAATGGAGATGTTTCAGACGTGCATGCTGTTTGCCATCACTATGGTCGTGCTGTCTCATTTCTTTAAGAGCAAGCCGAAGAAAGTGGTTAAGCGTCACGCTACTGCAAACCGTTGGTAGAAAAAAAATAGGGGCGGTAAGGGCGCCCCTTGGAGATGTACTCAACCGAAAGGAGGAAAAGTAATGATAGTATCTAAACAAGAGTACGTTGCTGCTCACAGTAAGTCAAGAGGGGTCAGCCTAGTGCTGACTCTATTGTTCGGCCCACTCGGTCTATGTTACTCATCGTTAACGGCGGGTATCATTCTGACACTGGTGTCAATAGCATCGGCGGGTACGATAGTTATACCGATAGGTCTGTGGATCTCGTCTGTATTCATCGGGGATTTTTCAGCGATCAAGTCGCAGAATATCGCAGAGATGGATTACAACTTGAAATTTCGGATAGATGAACTAAATAGGTAGGAAAAAAGGGGGGAAGGATAAGCCCCCCGTAACTACTCACTGATACTCTTTCAACGGTATAAATATAGCCTACACACCCGAAAATGTCAACTTGCTACTTGGCCGTTCGACATTAGTCGCAAGTCTCAGCGCTTGGTACCACTCATCTGCATAGTCGGTATTCTCATACTCCTCGAACCACGGCCCTCCGATGGTCCAGTGAATCAACTTAGCGTCGCCTCTATACTCATATTCACCTACGAGCCAGTTCCACGTCGGGTCTATCTTTTGAATAGTTGGAGCCCAATACATTCGATGAAGTGCCTCTGCGCTCGCCGTATTAACGAAGTCGAGCGTGAGTCTTCGGCATAAGTCGCATCGAAACAACATCAGGCTAGACCAGTTTTTGCGAGGGTAGGTGTACTGCACGTTCCCCAGGTATTTTACGTCGCTCTTAGGCTCATAGTCGTGATGCACACACGCGACATTAAATCGATAATTTTCGAAGTATTTCGTAAGCTCCGCGATGTCAGCACGCATAAGCATGTCGCAATCCATGAAGATCGCCGTGCCCTCATAGCCGCACAAATAGGGCACTAAGAAACGAGTGAAAGAGAATTCGTTACTCTGTCTCTCGTCACGCGGCCTGCTGTATATGTGAGCTAAGTTGCTTAAACGAATGGGGGTGATGCTAACAGGCACAGAAGAGTGGCGCATTATTGAATCTGCTAAAACGTGATACGCCAGCATCTCAACGTCATCGCAACCGATAAAAACTCGAATCATAGTCTAGCTCCGTAATGTTTTTTGTACCGTCCGATAGCACTGTGGACTGTCTCTCTACTTAAATCCATTTCAGCGCAGATCATATAGACCTCCGCCGTGTTGATTTTCCCAGTAAGTTTTCGTTGGATGTCTAATATTTCCCAGACTTTCGCAGCTTTCGTCCCGTGCTTTGGACGTTTCGATCTACCTTTCAAGACGACCACCTCGCTTTTTCTGATCTAACATCGACGTGCGTAAATGACGAATACTCTCCAATCCCTAGAGATGTCGGGTAACGATTACGAAGATACGCAGTGATGAACAGACTCTCAACGCCATCAACATAGAAGTCACACGCTTTACCTAGCATGTGTTGTGACTTAGGCGAACCGCCAACGGTCTTGTTATGACTCTCACAACGACAGCCGCTCAAGATGCGGATAGGGCGATTCCCGAAGTAAGAACGCACCTCTTCTAATAACTCTACCAACTCAGGATCAACATCGTCGAAACCGCACCCACACTTACACGCAAATTCAGATTTTCTGAAATGACGACTAAGTATCTCGTCTATTACGAATTTCTCGGACGGTTGCAAGGACTTCCCGCATATCCGTCTTAACTTCTCCAAAACTTTCAGCATTTTTCACCGCCTCCTTTTGTATTTGAACCCTTATTCTATCTAAGGTTTCATAAAACTTTTGGATCTGCTGATCAGTCTCGTTAGCCTTTTCTTCAAGTACCATAACTCTGCCTTTCAATCCGTTGTCGCCATGCGATGTGCCGTGTATCGTTGCGACTATTTCTTGTAGAGTGATGTCCAACGATTGTATCGCACGTTTTAACAAAAAGCCTACTAACGTTATGGCTATCCCTAGCCCGATCTGAATGATCAGTATGTCCATCTTTAATCAGTCCTTCTGATATCGTTTATGCACCCAACCGTCTGCCTTTATCGGCCACCATGATGCCCAGCTCGGCCTCTCTGACATTATAGCTGCCATTTCCTGCCAACTCCCAGTCCCGATCGGTTTTTCGGCAATAGCCTCATCGTGAGTGTGCATAACGATGGGGTAGTTGTTAGCTTCAAGACGCTTAATCGCTTCGAACTGTATGTCCGCTGCGACAGCCTGTACGCAGTTTTCCGTGATTTTTCCAAAGTAGGTGCTTTGAACGATCCACCCGATCGGACCCTTCTGCGGATTCGAATTCCATCCCTCAAACGTGATCTGCTCCATAGGCCCACGATTAAGTCGATCTTCAGTCGGCACGAGTTTAGGTCTGTGATAATGCAAGTTGCGACCGCTGGGCAAGGTGCAATATAGAACATCGTTGGCCACTACATACGAGATATCATAAACGTGATACCTCTGGCCGGGGTTCTTGATCGCCATGATCGCAGCGCCTTCGAGTCCGTGGAGTTCGTATCGATAATCCCACTTACCCGGCCCACACCATCGGTATTGTCCGCCCCAGAAATCCACGATCTCAGGTGAGTCGGCTCGCCACTTCAGAATGACCTTTTTGATCTCATCATCGGTCATATCACCCTTATAGAAATTGCGAAAAGCTGATAGCCATCCGCCATACCCACAACTGAGCTCCATAGTTTTGCCTAGTTTTCGATCAGGATGATGACCACCTGTCGTTTTCTTATATTCGATGTACTCTTCGACCGACTTGCCCGTTACCTTAGCGGCAGACGTCTCGTAGATCTTACCGTGTGTGCTAAATACCTCCACGCGCCATTGGCAGCGAGACAAGCAGGCTAAGACTACCGCCTCGATCGCGCTGAAATCGCAGCAAATCAACTCATGCCCTTCGCGTGCCCAGAACAGACCTCTCAGGACGCCGCACAGCAGTTCTACAGGTCGATCACCCCATGCCCTCTCTACCTGTGATAAGTCTCTGTGCGAGATGTCTACGAGCGCCTGCTGAACCGCATCGATGTCCCACTCACGTCTCTCTTCGATGTCGACGAAGTTACCGCAGCGCGGACAGGCATCGACCTTGCCGAATATAGTCCCGCACTCACCGCAGGTGTAACTAGCAGGGCCACGCGCCGTTATGTTCTGAAGTTGAACACCCCCTGCCGATGCGCGACCTGTACGATCAGCGCCGCAGTACATGTATTGATCGCGTAGGCGTCCATCACGACTAACTTGTCGCTTGAGGATGTGGAGCTTCTTAACGTTGGCGAGTCCGAGGGTCTGTCGTATCTCTAATGCTCTGCGAGCGTGGTGGGTGAGTTTGCCCGATTCTAGTAGGCTATCGACTGTTTCTTTCTGCATGTTTGGCGTCCGAACGCCTTCCATCCGTAGCCATTCGATGAAGCGTGCATTCTCGTTGACGCTGTTCACGACGCCCTCCGTGATCGTGATTAGCTCTTTGGTGTATTTGAGCTCAGCTTGAGACAATATAGCCAGTGCGGCATCAAGAGATTCGACATCAACCGCTACGCCGCGTATGTTTATAGTCTGATCGACTAACCACGTCTGCCTTTCGCTCTCAGTGAGATCTGGTATTAGCTTCGACAGAGCGACTTCAGTTCGAACATCTTGCTCGCAGTAATCGAACATAGCGAGATAGTCGTCCCATGCTAGGTCTGCAGTCCATCTCACCCCCGGTCGAACCTTAGTGGGGGTGTGGGGTCGGCATAGCTTCTGAATGAGTCGCTTACCTTCGCTGTCTTTTTGCTGATCTGATCCGAGTACCTTCGCGCAAGCACCAAGGGCTCCGGGTAGGCTGAATCTGCGTGACTTTGCCATCGAACAATAGCACTGGGAGAGTTTAAGAGGTGGCCAACCAAGACGGGGAACACAAACCATGTTCCATTCGTAGAATTCGAATGTTATGTTCCACGCGGACACAGGGCCGCCTGACGCAACGTATTCGAGTAGGTCGGTAGGAGTGGGGTGCATGGCAGTCCAACGAAACGTTGGGCCGTCGTCAAATTGATAGCATAGTACGATTACCTGATTTGATGGGTGTTCTGCATAGACTGGGGTGCCTACCGCCGGTAGACCCCCCTTGCCTTGTGAACCTATCCCTTTTACCTTGTGAGTGACTGGATCAATGCGGTAGCCTGCCTCAGAGTATGTTTCAAAGTCGATAAAAAGCATCCGTTGTCATCCTTGTACTTGTGTACTTGATAGGATGGGTATCGATGTGTACCGACGTATCCAGCGCATGTGATAGTATCATCACTGTTTATGGCGAGTACGATGTGTACTCCCGCTTGTCGATCTATTATGACTCTCTCGTCGATCTCAAACATACGACACCCTCCTTGTGTGTGTGTGTGTGTGACGGCCTAGCGCTTACTGCGTAGGCAACATGTTGTGGGCCTGCATTGGTTGAATTATAGACTGTTGTGGGTCTGGTTGCTGTGATTGGTACTGCTGCATCGGCGACCCCATCTGAGCTGGCGGTTGCATCACCGGGTGCTGTTGCTGCGCGAACTGCTGAGGTTGCTGTTGCGCGAACTGCTGAGGTTGCTGTTGCGCGAACTGCTGAGGTTGCTGTACTGGCGGTTGCATCACCGGGTTCTGCTGCACAGCGGCACCACCACCACCAAACACATTAGCTGTATTGATCCCACCAGTGCCAAACGATTGTCTTGGCGCTTGAGCGCTCGCTATGATAGCGAACCCATCGAGACCGATGCCTATTCCTTTATTGCCCATGTTGTCGTAGTCGTAGCAATGCACCAGTACGTCTACCTGTTGGCCGCCGTACAGTAGTTGACCGTACTGCATGATATCGAGAAGCTGACCCGTCTCCGAGTAAACGTCTGGCAGTTTCCCCGTCTTTGCGTTGAATATCATGTACCCGTTTAGAAGGTTGTTATACTCACCCGGTTGGGCTTGGGCCATAGGCATGCGTCCGCCGGGAGGCAGAATGCCCTGAAACTTCTGACTAGCTTGAAGTGTGCTTTGAGCAAGTTGCTCAAGTAGCATCACGTCGGGTGAACCCGCAGATGCGGCGAGCTTCAGCTTGTACTTAGGTTGCCCGTTTTGATCCTTGTCAGGGGCGGTGATACCGTCCCACACGATTGTGCATCCACATACTTTTACATAGTTTTCGTCGATCATTGGCATAATTTATTTTCTCCGTTGTTTGTTGACATGAGACGATATTAATATTAGTATTCAGTTCTGTCAACAACAAATGGAGAAATTTTTGATGATCGAGATAAAAATCCCCGAAGACAAAAAACTGGCCGCTTCTATTGGAAAAGCTCTTATAGAGTGGGCAAGTGACGAAGTAGTGCCTGTGGCAGTAGAAGAGAAGCCAGAGGTGGTTGTAAAAGAAGAGGCGCCAGTAGAGGTAGTAGAAGAAGAGAAGCCTAAAGTCCCACAGTTGGACGCAAACGGCGTAATGTTCAACGAAGACTACTGCATGCCTGAGTTAGTTAAGTCCGGCCCACGCAAAGGGTTCTGGAAAGCTAAAAAAGGTCTCTCTAACGCAGAGTTTAAAGAGTGGTACGACGAAAAGAATCCAAACTTTGTACCTGAGCCGGAGTCTCTTTTCGACGAAGAAGAGTCAAATGACGAGAGGCTTAAAAAGGCTTTCGCTACACCCAATAACCCAGATCCGCTGCTGCCTCCTGTCGGCTCGGAGCCACCGCAGGAAGAAGCGGCCCCCTCGAATGCTGCTCAGTTGTTCGCTTGGATAAGTGAGAAGCAAGCTAGCGGGTTCTTGGAGAACGATGCTGTTAATAAGGCATATAAGAGTACGGGCATCAATGTCCCGATGATGTTCCCACCTAACACCGAAGAAGAGATTCAGCGAAACGTGAATCGAATCTTTGAAATACTCAAAGGAGAGTTGAAGGATGTCTAAAATCTCATTGAAAGCGTCAGGCGCATACCAATGGGGCAACTGTTCTGGATCTGCGACGGCTATTAGCCGTTGCAGAGATGACGACAGGGCTAACGATGAACGTGATCTTGGTATCGCAACTCACGAGTTGATCTCTACTTGTCTTACTAACGACATCGACCCGGTATCGCTGATCGGGCTCCCTCTATCTAACGGACGTGTAGTAGACGAAGAGATGGCTAACTGCGCCGTTGTGATGATCGATTCTGTAACGCCCCTGCTCGGATTAGAGCACGTCGTAGAGCAGGAGATCCAAATGCCTCAGGTGTTTCAGGGTCACAGAGGGTTCGTTGACTTCGCAGCGTATGATCGTGCAGAGGGTAAAGTATACGTCTATGAGTATAAGAACGGACGCTCTCCGGTCGATTCGTATCGAAACTTTCAGCTCATTGACTACTCGGTGGGTTTGATAAACTTTTGGGGCATCAATCAACCTGTCGAGTTCACCTTCAGGGTTGTACAACCTCGATCATACACTGCCACTGGGCCGGTTCGATCGTGGAGCGTGATGTCATATGAGCTAAACGACCTATATCGTCAGTTGCACGATAAGGCACACGAAGCGAAGGGGCCGAACCCAACGTTAACTACAGGGCAGCATTGTCGTTCGTGTCCTGCGATCGGCATATGCGGTGCGGCTAGAAAAGCATCATATAACGCCATCGACCTT
>Ga0255776_10003854_pt1 | contig 15990 bp, 12 predicted proteins | sample 071ome_19_FD_179974 | JGI IMG/M metagenome (GOLD analysis project Ga0255776, IMG submission 179974) | Coastal salt marsh microbial communities from the Groves Creek Marsh, Skidaway Island, Georgia - 071413AT metaG (version 2) | ecosystem: Environmental > Aquatic > Marine > Intertidal zone >... | reverse complement strand
AGCGTGGACCGGGGGAGCACAGAGGATCAACACCCAGGATACACAAGTGGCTAAATTCAATAAGAAATTTGAAGGTTTCGGCCTAAAATAGCCCAATCCACGGTTATACCGCTGGAAGACAAAAAAGTTTCATATCTTCCAACAGAATACTTTTGTAGAAGCTACTTCTAAATGTTTAAGCTCAGGCTATTTTTTGAAAACAGACTCAGCTGCCTTCATCACACTATTTTTAGAAGCAATCTCAAGTTTTACCCGTTCGATCTCAGATGAGAGCACTTCGATGTACTGTTCAAGTTGATCAAGGGACAGGTCGTCCAAATTTTTGGGCTCAAAGTCTTCAGTGCGCCTGGGCAGATCATCCACATCTTCCATTTACAACTGTATTCCTCTAGTCATCACCCGCAAAGAAGTTACCAAGTAGTTTTGCGCCTAAGTAAAAATCACGCAACCTTTTTGAGGTTCTATCATGTCATTTGCCTTACCTGATAAAATGATCGCGATCGAAATTAAAAAACCCGGAGGGCCAGAAGTTTTGGTGCCCACCGAACGTGACATCCCGGTAATTAATAAGGACGAAGTCTTGCTCAAGGTACTTGCAGCGGGTGTTAACCGGCCTGATGTTATGCAGCGAAAAGGCCAGTACCCACCGCCAAGGGGAGCATCAGATATTCCTGGATTGGAAGTTGCTGGAATTGTGGTCGCATTGGGGGAAGATGTGAAAGACCTAGAAGAGGGAGAAGAAGTCTGCGCTTTGATCGCTGGCGGAGGCTATGCAGAATTTTGTGCAGCCTCGGCACAATTATGTCTCCCGAAGCCCGCTCGTCTGACGATGGCTCAAACCGCAGCCATCCCGGAAACTTTTTTTACGGTATGGGACAATGTATTCACGAGGGGCCAATTACAAAAAGGTGAGACCCTACTTATACATGGCGGATCAAGTGGGATTGGAACCACCGCTATCCAACTTGCTAAAGAGCGGGGCGCAAAGGTTTTTGCAACCGCGGGGACCGAAGAAAAATGCGCCGCATGTGAATCTCTCGGCGCCGACAAAGCAATCAATTATAAAGAAGAAGACTTTCTCGACGCCGTGCATCAGGAAACAGGTGGAGCTGGTGTCAACGTCATTCTCGACATGGTGGGCGGGGATTACGTTGCTAAAAATCTCAATGCGTTATCTTTTGGCGGACGATTAATTCAAATTGCGATCCAAAAAGGCACTAAAGCTGAAATTCCAGTCCATTTGATCCTTGTAAAGCAATTAATGTTCACAGGCTCAACACTTCGAGCTAGACCCGTAATTGAAAAAGCCAAAATTGCCCTCGAATTAGAGAAAGAAGTTTGGCCGTTGTTAGACAAAAAAATTATAGAACCTAAAATTTTTAGGGAGTTTCCTCTCAAAGACGCGGCAAAGGCCCATAGACTGATGGACAGCAGCGCTCATATTGGTAAAATCGTGTTAACGGTTTGATGGAATTCCCTCAAAAAGGATGGTTTCCACTCTGCTCTGATGCTCTCCGCATCATCGGAGTCAGATGCTATAAGTAATTTACAAAGTTCGTTGTGAAGGAGTAAACATGTCACAGGTACTGATGCCCAAGGCAACAGCAGTATGGCTCATAGATAACACCACTTTGACGTTTGATCAGATTGGCGACTTCTGCGCTTTACACCCATTGGAGGTAAAGGGCATCGCCGATGGTGAAGTTGCTATAGGAATGACCGGCCTCAACCCAATCACGGCGGGTCAGCTAACTCATGAAGAGATTGAGCGCTGTTCCAAGGACTCAACGCAGGCTCTGCAGCTCTCAGAGGCAAAAGTGCCAAGGCCTCGCGGCAGAACCAAAGGACCTCGCTATACACCGGTATCAAAACGCCAGGACAGGCCAAATGCGATCGCTTGGTTAGTGCGCAATTTCCCAGAGTTAACAGATGGCCAGATAGGGAGGCTCGTCGGCACCACCAAGTCCACCATTACCTCAGTTCGCGATAGAACGCATTGGAATATTGCCAATATCAAAGCTCAGGACCCTGTGGCACTTGGGATAATCTCTCGCCAAGATCTGACAACCGAAATTGAAAAGGCAAGAAGAGCTGCAGAAAGGGCTGAAAAACGAAAGAAGAAGCAGGCTCAGGTTACGGACGCAGACGAAACCTCGAAACTTGACGGGTCTCAGGATGATAATCTGGATGAGGCACAGATAGTGGATTCTCCGGCTGCCAACACAGACCAGAATGTCTGATTGACCAGAGACACGTCAGATCTCTAGTTGAACGAGCCTTAAATTGCCAAAAAAGCCAGAGTATCCATTTGCCGGTCTAGAATTTGGAGAGGCTCACGAAGTTGCTCCAGGTATTTTTTGGTTGCGCATGCCACTGCCCTTTGCTCTTAACCACATAAATCTGTGGTTGCTTAAAGACAGGGATGGATGGACCCTAGTCGATACAGGCTTTAATACCGATGAGACAAAGGATTACTGGACCTCATACATTGAAGAACTCCTCGATGGCAAAGAAATTAACAGAATAATTGTTACCCATTTCCATCCTGATCACGTTTCCTTGGCCGGGTGGCTTTTGAAGCGATTTGAAGCATCAATTTGGATGACCTACTCCGAATGGATGCAGGCGCAACTAAATCGATTTGGCGGGCCAACCGCAGATATTGATGCGCGAATGACATTCTATCGATCCCATGGGATGACCCAAAATTCAGTCGATGGATATAGAGCGAAGAGACCTGACTTTGCAAAAATTATAACGCCCCTTCCTCATCATTTTGTGAGGATTATGGATGGCGACGTAATAAAGATTAATGGGGATGACTGGAAGGTCATTACAGGAGCAGGACATTCGCCAGAGCATGCAGCACTCTGGTGCGAAGAGCGGAATCTTTTAATCTCGGGAGATCAAGTGTTACCAAGGATTTCCACAAATGTGTCCGTGCAAAGTAATGAACCAGAGGCAGATCCGCTTGGTTTATATCTATCGAGCCTCTCAAAATTTAAAAAAGTTCAGGAAGACGCCCTTGTTTTACCTTCTCATGACCGGCCTTTTTATGGACTTCACGATCGGATAGATGGCCTAAAAGAACATCATGACGACCGGCTAAAGGCCGCCTATCAGGCATGTGCACAGCCGACAACGGGAACGGAGATGATCCCCGCGATTTTCAATCGAGAATTGGACGAACACCAACTCGGGTTTGCCCTGGGTGAAGCCTTAGCACATGCCAATCGTCTCGTTTTTGAGGGAAGGCTCTCAAAAGAACTCTGCGATGACGGGTGCATAAGATACAGCCAATTATGATAGACTTAATCAGTAAAATTTCATCAATCGGCTGATTTACAAAGATAACAAGGTCAGGGTTTATCTATGGCTCATATGAAATTAGGCTTATTCATTCGCCCGACAGGGCACCACATTGCATCTTGGCGACATCCAAATGCCCATGATGATGCTAATGTAAATTTCGATCGATTTATCGAAATGGCGCAAACAGCTGAGAGGGGCTTTTTTGATATGCTCTTCTCTGCGGATACACATACCGCCTGGACAACCGTAGACTCCGCTTTGAACCGCCAACATTATTCCGCTTGGTTAGAACCATACACGCTATTAGCAGCCCTCGCCCCACATACCCGTCACATAGGGTTGGTTTGCACGAAAAGTACAAGTTTCGATGCCCCGTATACCGTTGCGCGCCAATTTGCGACGCTTGACCTAATTTGCGGCGGACGCTCTGGCGTCAATATTGTAACCACGGGCAACGGACGCTCAGCACTAAACTACAGTCAACCAGAGCATAAGCCCAAGCCAGAGAGGTATGAAATTGCTGATGAGTTTGTCGATGTACTAATAGGTCTTTGGGACAGCTGGGAGGAAGATGCTTTTATAAGGGACAAAAAAACGAGCACATTCTTCAGCTGGGATAAAATGCACATGCTCAATCACAGCGGAAAACATTTTCAAGTTGAAGGACCTCTCAATGTACCCCGGTCGCCACAAGGACGACCGATAATTGTCCAGGCAGGTGCCTCAGATGCAGGAAGAGAGCTAGCGGCAAAATCTGCGGACGTAATTTTCGGGGCCAGCCAAAGCATGGAAATGGCTCAGGAGTTCTACAGAGATGTAAAAAGTCGGCTTTCGAAATATGGCCGTCAACCAGATGACCTTAAAATCTTACCTGGGCTTTCGGTAACCGTCGCAGAAACAAAGGAAGAAGCTGAAAGAAAATTTAACGAGCTTCAAGACCTAATCCACCCGGATCACGGGCTCGCATTTTTATCGCGCCGGGTTGGGCATGACTTCACTAAAATGGACCCTGACCTTTTAGTACCTAAATTAGAAGCGGTTGACGATGTTGGAACCAGATCGGGCCAAATGATCGATTTAGCCCGAAAAAACAGATGGACCCTGCGCCAGCTTTATCAGCACTTTGCCGCAGCGCGCGGACACATGGTATTGGTCGGAACACCTGACATGGTAGCCGACATTATGCAAGAGTGGTTTTCTAACCAGGCCTGTGATGGTTTTAATATCATTCCCTCTTTATTCCCTGACGAATTTGACGCATTTGTTGATCTCGTGGTTCCCGAGTTACAAGCGCGTGGTATCTATCGCGAAGCCTATGAGGGAAGCACCTTGCGCGAACTTCTTGGTCTTCGGATGCCGGTACACAGACAGACAAAAAATATATAAATCCGTAAAATTAAAAACAGATATGAGCGTTCAGAAACTCTTTTAATGATTCCATAGGCCTAACTTCGCCCAAACTCAGCATGTTGCAGCAATTGTGACGCATTATCCTGGGGAACGAAGCGCTCGCCGATCAATCTTCATCAGTGTCGTCCTAGGGAGTGAGTCCACAAATTTGATTTGCTCTGGGACTTTGTATCCTCCAATCTTATGAACGCCAGATCGCAAACGGGCCGCAAGTTCATCTGTCGCCTCGTGTCCAGGATTAAGAACAACATAGGCAATTGGTTTAGTTAGCCCATCCTTGTCTTCGAAAGAAACGACCGCAGCCTCCAAAACTGCTTCATCTTCAGTTATCGCCGCTTCAACCTCAATGGGCGATACCCAAAGCCCTTTGACCTTGAATACATCATCAGATCGCCCCGAGAACCAAAAATATCCATCCTCATCAAACCGAAGAGTATCTCCCGTTCGTGTCCACTCGCCGATAAATGTCTCTTTTGTTTTATCCAGTTTTCGCCAGTAAAAGAAACACGCAGTCTTACTTTTAATCCATGCTTCGCCGTCTTTATTTGGCTCGGTAATTTCGCGGCCTTCCTCATCGACAAGCTTAGCCTCAAAACCAAAGACCGGCTTACCTAAACTCCCCCTTCTGAAATCTTTAGGTCGGTTGGCAATCCATTCGTAAGTTATTTCACTTGAACCAATGGAATCGAGTATTTCCAATCCAAAAAACTCAAAAAACTTTTCAAAGATTTCGGGAGGCATTTTTTCGGAGGCTGATGTTACCAACCCAATCGAGGAAAAGTCCGGAACCCGCGTTTGACCTGCAAACAGAATAATATTTTTAATAATCGTTGGGACCGTAATAAGTTTTGAGGGTTTTGAAGCCTCGATAATTTTTACTACGTTCTCGGCTGTGGGAGGCAGCCGAGAGATCACACTGGTTGCACCAAAATAGAGTGGTATCAGCAATCCTGGCCACAACCCATGCGTGAAATATTTTTTTGATGTAGCGTGAACCACATCTGATTCTCTATATTCCAAAAAAGCACCGTGCCTCTCAGGCACAAGGTAAAAGTCATGAGCAAGATGAGTGATGCCTTTCGCGGTGCCTGTAGTCCCTCCGGAGTAAAACATGTAGGCGATATCATTGTGATGCAGCGGATATGGGTCTGCTTGATCGAACTGGCCTTCAACCATCTCCGAAAAAGTCAGCGTCTCTCTGTCTCCTGACTCTGTTACTGAAGCTCGATCACCCCGTACAATCACTGTTTTCAGTGTATGGGGTAATTCTTCTGCAACAGCATTTAATTTTTCAACCTGCTCACAATCAATAAAAAGCGCGCCGCAAGAAGTGTCTCTCAGAAAATAAAGCAGACTTTCGGCCTTATAGGCGTCAGAAACGACAGCTGGAACAACACCGCTACGTATGGCTCCAAACCAAGTGGCAGAATATTCTAGGCTGTCAGTGCCGAACATAAGAATTCTTGAACCGGGTTCAATTTTCAACGATTGAAGGCCGTTTGCCGCACGGCAAGTATGATATAATAGCTCTCGGTAGGTAAAATTCTCGCTATCAACGATTAACGCTGTTTTATCTCCACGATTATTTGCAAGATTCCTATCAAGTAAAACACTGGTTGGATTAAAATATTCCGGTATGTCTGGATCATTGAATGAGAGCCACTCATCTGAATAGATTTTCTTCTTGTAATTATTCACAACTTAATCCTTGGAAAAAAATTTCTAGACCCACTACCTATTGGTTCTAATACCCAACAATCACCTCTCCCGAATTGGGGCTAATGACCTGGCCTGTAACCATGTCGCACTCTCTCGAGGCAAGCCAAGCCACGGCATATGATATTTCTAGCGGTTCGGTAAAGCGACCGAGAGGCATAGCCTTAGAACGATTTTCCAGCATTTGATCAGAGTTACTTCCCCGCGTCATATCTGTAAGTATAAAACCTGGCGCCACCGCATTGCAGCAGATTTTCCAAGGCGCAAATTCTCTAGCCCAACTCTTAGTGAAACCGGAAAGCGCGGACTTCGCTGCCGCATAATGGCTTGCGAACGAACTGCCACCCATCGCGTAAATGGAAGAAATATTAATTATTTTCCCGTATTTTCGGGATTTCATCCCAGGCAAAACAGCTTGGACAGCAAAAAAAGACCCGCGCACCTGGATATCAAATAGATTGTTATAAATCTCCTCGGTAATGTCTTCTACTGCGAGCTTGTTGCCACTTACACCTGCGTTATTGACCAAAATATCAATCTTACCGAGTTCAAGCTCTTGTTCTGAAATTTTTGCTGTAAATTCTCCCACATTTCTGACATCGGCAATAATTTGACCAGCTCGCCTGCCATTACTGCGAACCAACTCCGCCGTTTCTGCAACAGAGTCAGGATTGATATCATGCACAATTACATCCGCCCCTCTCTCCGCCAGCAAACCAGCGTGACTGCGTCCCATGCCACGGCCCGATCCGGTAACGAGCGCGACCATACCCTCAAGACTGCTTCCCATAGGTTTTCGCTCCCCTGTTTATTTTGTAGACTACAAAATTACAAACTCATGGGCCAGACCATTAAAAACGAAGGTTTTTGGTGATCACTAAATAAATACTCAAAGGGAGCTTTAAATGACCTCTGAACCAGCAAAAGGGATAGGGTCTTACGACCCAAAAACTTGGAAGTTACGAACATTCTATGATCACAGACAGAATTTTTTAGAGGGTAGAGACACCCCACGAGACTATCTGGAACGCTGCCTTGAAGTTATTGAACGATTAGAAACCGAGGTCAAAGCTTGGGCCTACCTTAATACTGACGCAGCGAGAAAAGCAGCGGATGAGTCCACAGAACGTTATAAAGCCGGTAAACCGCTATCTTTGGTTGATGGGATGCCTATCGGTATCAAAGATCTTATAGAAACCGCTGACATGCCGACCGAGTACAATAGCGATCTTTTTCGCGGTAATCAGCCCATCAGGGATGCTGCGTCCGTCTATTTTTTACGAAAGGGGGGTGCGATCATCATTGGAAAAACCGTCACGATCACTTTTGGTGGGGGAGATCCTGCAGAAACAAGAAATCCTTTCGACCTCAGGAGGACACCAGGCGGCTCTTCGTCGGGCACCTGCGCTGGGGTGGGATCAACCATGATTCCCTGTGGACTCGGAACGCACGGCAGGGGCTCCACAATCCGACCATCAAGTTTCTGCGGCGTCTATGGCCTGAAAGGAACATTTGGTGCCTTGAATCGACAGGGGACTTACTCGGCGGCCGAGACTATGGACCATCTGGGCGTGATCGCTGGATCTTTAGAGGATATGTGGATCGTTGCCCGATATATATCGGAGAATGCAGGCGGTGACCCCGGGCATCCTGGTCTCTATGGAGGCCGACTGCCGCCAGCACCTCGGAAACCAGAGAGGCTGATCGTATTAGAAACAGCTGGCTGGGAAGAAACTGATAGCCAGACCAAACAAGAATTCAATAAAGTTCTGACGCATCTAGAAAATTCTGGCATTGAGCTGTATCGGCGGAGCGATGATCCATCTATCGAAGCCTACGAGACTGAAACAGCTCAATCGCCTGAGATGTGGCGACAACTTTATCGCTTCGAAATGCGATTTCCAATGTACCAATACTTAGACTATGACGCCGATAAAATTCCTCCTCGTCTAAAGAAAGGCGTTGAGGAGGGCAGAGGGCTCACGCAAGCCGAATATCGCCAAGCCCTCGTAAAGAGAGAACATTGGCGACACATGCACGATGAGTTGGCAAATCGTTGTGACGGCATGATAACCTTAGCTTCTCCGGGCCCAGGTCCGATAGGAATGGATCAGGGGAGCGCAATATATAATGAGGCATCCTCAATAATTGGTATGCCGGCAATTTCGCTCCCGCTTCTTAAGGTTGACGGCATGCCGACTGGAGTCCAGCTACAGGGCATGCGACACAGAGATGAGGCCTTAGTAGCGGCTGCTCGCTGGATAGCCTCAGATATACTCGATCATAACTAGCAAAATAGGCGACCTAAATTGGCTGAATACCGCCTAGGGGTGGATATTGGTGGGACCCACACCGACCTTGTCCTTACAGAAACTCGTTCAGGCAAATTATTTATAGAAAAAGTTGCCAGTACTCCCTCCAATCCATCCTTAGCTGTGATGGAAGGTATCTCGAGATTTCTCTCGCGAGGTGTCTCCTCCGAGGAGATTAGTTTTTTTGGCCATGGGACTACCGTGACCACTAACGCGCTTCTAGAACTTAAGGGAAGCAAAATTGGATTGCTAATAACGCGAGGATTTAGGGCAGTCCAAGAGGTGCAAACTCAAGCAAGAGAAGGCAATCAATTTGATCTAAACTTTCGTCGTCCGCCACCTCTTGTCTCGCAATCCATGACCCATGAAATTGCTGGTCGGTTAGATTTTGAGGGTAATGAACTTGAGGCCCTTGATGAAGAAGCAATCCGCATCGCCGCAAAATCATTCAAATCGGCTGGCATTGAGTCCATTGCTGTCTCATTTCTATTTTCCTACATGAACGATCGGCATGAGATTCGGACGCGAGAGATTTTGGAGCAGGAAATTCCTAACGCTTTCATTTCGCTCTCATCAAAGGTACTCCCTCGGATCCGGGAATGGCCGCGTCTTTCGACCACTCTTTTGAATGCGTACCTCGAACCCGTATTAGCTAAATACACCAACGATTTGGATAGGGGTCTATTGAAGCTGGGCGTGACTACGCCTCGTCGATTCTTAATGCAATCCAATGGGGGTGTTATGCCCCTTAAGACAGGGGCTGCAGGAGGTAAGAGCGTACATACATTGTTGTCGGGGCCAGCTGCTGGGGTCCAAGCTACTGCATTCATCCTGGGGCAAAAACAGAATAATCCGCACCTTGTTACTATGGATATGGGCGGCACAAGCTGTGATATCGCTTTTATAAGTAACGCCCGACCTCTTGAGGTAACAGAGGGTGCCATAGACGCAAGAAGAATGGACATTCCCGCTTTTGATATTAGCACTATCTCCGCCGGCGGAGGAACAATCGCCAGATTGGGAGTTTCAGGACTTATTAGTGTTGGCCCCGACAGTGCAGGCGCTGACCCAGGCCCTGTTGCTTACCGTAAAGGGGGCACTCAGGCCACGGTCACAGATGCCGATCTAATATGCGGATTTTTGAACCCAAAATTCCTTCTGGGCGGTGAGACAATCCTTTCCATTGACGCGACTGAGGAAGCAATTGATAGCCAAATCGCCGGCCCCATGGGCATCACCACAAAAGAAGCTGCCGCGGGAATTGTCCGCTTAATTAATGCTCGAATGGCGGATGAAATAAGAGTCCAAGCGGCTAAGAAAGTAATAGATCTTAAAAACTTCACACTTGTTCCCTTCGGTGGAGCCGGCCCAGTTCATGCCGCAATGGTCGCAGAAGAATTGGATATACCCAGAGTTTTAATACCACCGAACCCTGGAGCGTTTTCTGCCTTGGGGCTCCTGTGCGCCGATATTATCCACGACTACATACAATCTGACCTTGTCAATTTAGAGGAACTAGAACCCGAAAAAGCCGAAGAGAAGTTTAAGTTTCTTGAAGGAAAGGCCGATGAAGAACTTAGAGATGAGGGGCTTGAGGGTGAAAAACGTGTATTTATTCGGGAAGTCGATTTGCGGTATGCCGGACAAGGCTACGAAATACGGACGCCGCTTGAGGGTCTCTCAAATGCAGAAATGTCGAAAGATGTAATTAATGAAATAGCCGAGCGATTCCACGAGATACATCATAAACAGCATGGACATTCGGCACGCGACCAGATCATTGAGCTGGTCAGCTATAGAGTTCGCGTTTCTGTTCCAGTTAAAAAACAAGCGCACTGGGAAACCGATAAGATTTTAGACATCTCAAAGAAAGTTTCGAGCCGAGAGGTTACTTTTGATGGAGTTCAGACCTTGGACACTATGGTTTATCAACGTGAGAGTCTTACCTCTGAGACAATTTCAGGACCCGCGATCATTGAGCAGTTAGATTCCACGACCGTAATTCCTGAACATTGGACTGCACATCTCGATGACTTCGGCAATATCATTGCTGAGAGGCAAAAAACATGAAGGTTGATCCAATAACGGTAGAACTTCTTCGAAATCGCATTTCAAGCATCATGGAAGAGATGGACTACCATTTTTATCGCTCGGGTTATTCAACGATTGTGAGGGAATCAAGAGACTTTTCCTGTGCAATTGTAGACCGCCAGGGAAGACTTTTAGTTTCACCGTGGATGTTTTTTCATTCACCGGTTTACTTTCATTACGTGCAACGAATATTGCAGCTTTACGGAGAAGACGCCCTTCAAGATGGCGATGTATTTGTATCGAACCACCCGTATGATGCCAATCTGCCTCATGCATCGGATATGGGCTTTGTCGCACCTATCTTTCATTCTGGTAAGCTCGTTGCCTTCGCCTGTACTATTGCCCACAAAGCCGATGTCGGAGGGACTGTTCCGGGCAGTACTTTTGGGTCCGCTACTGAACTTTACCAAGAGGGCATGCTGCTTCCGCCGGTTAGAATTCATCACCGAGGCAAGGCCATCCCGGATATTGAAAGGCTAATTTCCGCAAACACAAGAGCCCCCTACGTCGTTCAAGGGGATATTGCAGGGCAAATTGGCGTGACCAGAATAGGGCGGGAACAAATTCAAAAAATTTGTGAGCGGTTTGGTGCGGACGTCCTAATTGGCGCTATGGATCAAATGATTGAAGCATCAACTTTGGAATTCGCAAGCGCTCTTTCCACCCTACCAGAAGGCGAATCCGAGGCGCAGGGTTTTCTTGATCATGACGGCGTAGAGCTAAATAAACAGGTCAAATTACATGTAAAGATCAAAGCAACCAACGGGCGTCTCCATTTCGACTTTTCAGAATGCGATGATCAAACCAAAGGACCGGTTAACCTCCGTATCGGTATGGTCGAAGCAGCTGTCTATTATAGCCTGATCGGATTGCTTGATCCTGACTTGAGATATAGCGACGGTATCCGTGACCTGATTTCATTTACCTTTAGAAAAAACTCAGTCGTAAATGCGGACCCGCCGAGACCCTGCTCTTCCTACATGAAGTGTTGTCAAAAATTAGTCGATGTCATTTTAGAAGCCATGGACCCACTTATGCCCGGACGGTCAATAGCGCATTGCGGGGGAAGCGGCGGTTCAATCATTGTTGCGTGGCAGGGCAAAACAAAACCGAAGCGGGGTAATCAATATGAAATTTTCGGATCGGCCTACGGAGCCGGTCCAAATGGAGACGGAACTTCCGGGGCAACGCCCCATCTTGCAAATTTGTTCGCAGCTCCAATCGAGATCATAGAGACAGAGTTTCCCTGCCGAATAAGAAAATTTGAGCTTACCCCAGATTCGGGAGGGGCCGGCAGATATAGGGGGGGACTTAACTTTGCTAGGGAATATGAGGCTCTAGAGCCTGCAGAACTTGTCTATCGCTCTGATCGGGCAATTGAAGCACCGAAAGGACTGCAGGGAGGCAAGTCTGGCGGTTTCAGCCAATTTATCCTCCACCCAGACTCAAAGGACGCGCAAGTGATGCCATCAACATGCCGACTTAAAATTGAAAAGGGCACAATATTTAAGCTAAATGGCGCTGGCGGAGGCGGATATGGAGATCCTAAGAGCCGGCCGAAAAAGTCCATAGAACACGATATATCAGAGGGCTACCTAACCGAAGAAGCTGCAAGACGCGACTACGGGTGGAATGGCTGAATTTTCTGAAAAGGTGCCCTCCTCTAATAAGCTAATACCCGTATATGGGTTCGGGCTATTTAGCATGGGGATGATCGACTTATTTGTGTTTCTTATAAGTTGGTATGCAGCACGCTCTCTTAACTTTTCCGCCACTGATGTCGGTCTTATTATAAGTGCGCGTGGCTACGTAGCACTTATATTTTCCATCCATTGCGGTGTCCTGATGGACAGATTTGGCACGCGTCGTGTAAGCCTCGTCTTTATTGGTCTCGTGATTATTGGGGGAGCATTCTTTCCCTTCATGAGCAGTTTTTGGGCTTTATTTCTAATGCAGATGACTGTGGGAGGTGCGATTTCGATCGTTTGGGCGGGCGCCCTCACTCTGAGCGCACAAGTATCAAAAGGTGATGCTGAATTTCTGGGACGCTTTAGTTTTTACGCGCGTATCGGCACGTCGGCTGCACCTTTCATCGCGGGGCTGGTATGGGACTTCGCAGGAGGCGTAATAGCTGCATTTACATTTGGAGTTTTTTGGGCGGTGTTGGGGTTTTTATGCCTCTGGTTTGCGCCTGAGCAACAAACAGCAGAGGAAATCAGAGCAGAAACGGATCAGAGTTCCTATGTTAAGAGACCTTTAACTTTACCTGATCTTTTACCCCGAGTTTCAGATTACCTTCAGTGTTTTGCGCTTACGGCAATCCCGGCGGTGGCGTTCACGACTGCAGCAATCTTTGTTCGTAATTCTGCCTATAACCTGCAAACTTCGGTTTATGTGAACTTTGTCGAAGATCTCGGCTTCACAGCAACAAAACTTGCTATTTTGTTTAGCGCATCTGAGATCGGAGCTGGAATTGGTTCCCTTTTCTCGGGCAATGCAATGCGAAGTTTTGACCCGCGTGGCACCCTTATAATTTCAACGTTTGTTGGTTTAGCTCTTATACTTTCGACGCCAATATTTGCCTCCATTCCAAATTATTTTGGTTGGGCTATTTTTATCTCGCTTTTACTCGCCCAATTCATTAGGGGCTTCATCCAAGGGGTGTCCCAACCCATTTTATTCGCTGTTCAGGCTCGTTCGGTCGGCAGAGACTTGCAGGGTTCAGTGGTGGGGCTGAGACAGACCGTTAATCGTCTAGGCGGCGTTATCATCCCACCTGCAGCTGGCGCAGCTGTAGACTATTGGGGCTATGAGAATGGTTTCGCGGCAACTGCTGTAGGTTTGTGTGTTGCGTGGCTCTTCGTCGTCTATCTGGGCTTTCGTACGCCAGCAATTTCAAAATAGAGCTATACCCTCCCAATAAGATGTGTAGGCTTGGAAAAAATATAAAAATTGTGAGGTAGTGATGCAGGATCGCCCAAATTTTTTATTGATTATCACGGACCAACATCGCGCCGATCATCTGGGTTGCTATGGCAACGATATCGTTCGGACACCTAACATCGATGGGTTATCTGCACGCGGAACCCAATTCAACAGGTTTTATGTCTCCTGTCCCATATGCATGCCAAATCGGGCGACATTAATGACCGGCAGAATGCCGTCATTACATGGCGTTAAACAAAATGGGCAACCCTTATCCATGCTAAATACGACGTTTACGGATATACTTTTGGCCGGGGGATACCAAACGGCTTTGGCGGGAAAATCGCATCTGCAAAATATTTCTGCGAGACCTCTAGAAATGGGTCTCAAGAACCCTGATCCAAATAAGCTTCAACCACCAGTCGATCTGTTAGAGGCAAGGAAGAATTTTTGGGCGGATGGAAATTATGATCAAGAGTTGCCCAAAACATGGGAAAATAGGGATTTTGATCTACACCTCCCCTTTTACGGTTTCGAGGATGTTTCACTGGTAATCCACCATGGAGATACCGCGGGTGGGGACTATCTCAGGTGGTTCTCTGAAAGGCACTCGGATCCTGAGTCGCTTAGGGGAAAAGAAAATGCATTAGAGCCGGGCTTTGACGTATGGGCACCGCAGGCCTGGAGGACTGCGGTGCCTGAGGAACTCTACACGACGGCATATGTCGAGGAAAAAACAATTAGCTATCTCGAAAAATTCTCTAATAATAAAAAACCATTTTTCCTGCAAATGTCATTTCCCGATCCGCACCACCCATTTACGGCGCCCGGAAAATATTGGGATATGTATGATCAAAAAGACATACCTGTACCGGCAGCATTCCACCATCCTCAAAACATGCTTCCGCCCCATGTCGCCCATCTCCACGGCAAGCGTGACGCGGGTGAGGCGTTCAAAGATGGTGTCATGTCGTTTGCTTGCACCGAAAAGGAGGCCCGGGGTGCCATTGCCCATAATTATGGGGCAATCACCATGATTGATGATGCAATAGGAAAGACCTTGGGCAGGCTCGAGGACCTAGGGCTTGCGGAAAATACCATCGTTATCTTTACAACAGATCACGGTGATTACATGGGAGACCATCAACTGCTTCTGAAGGGAGCCATTCACTATCAAGGTTTGATCCGTGTGCCCTTTGTTTGGGCCGACCCAAACCGTACAAATAAGGGTCAAAAAACCGATGCCCTAGGAGGGACTTTAGATATTGCTCGGACAATTCTAGATCGAGCCGGTTTGGAACCATATTGGGGCATGCAAGGGAAATCACTTACTGATATTGCCGATGGGAAAGACGCTTACGACTCTTTGGTCATTGAGGAAGATCAGAGGCGGAGTTTGATGGGTTTCCCTCCACATTACAAAGTTAGATCGCTCATCACTGAGAGATATCGACTATCAATTTATAGCTGTGCTGATTGGGGTGAACTTTATGATTTGGAAAGAGATCCAAATGAATTTGACAATTTATGGGCTGATCCAAATTATCAAATGATCCGCGCTGACTTGATGGAACAGTTGGCGCGGAGACAAATGGACCTCTCGGACCCAAGTCCATTTTGCACAGGGCATGGCCCCTGATGGCAAAAAAAAGGGCTCCCAAGGAGCCCTTTTAGTCACTGAAGTTCTTTTTATCGGTAGTCTACAGCAATCACAACACGACGATTTCGTGCCTCTTTTTTTCCATCCCCTGTTGCGACAGCGGGGTCAATCTCACCTAGAGAGACGTCAACAACATCTTTCTTCAGGTTAAAACCAGCCGCCTTAAACATCGCCAGAACCGAGGCAACTCTCTTCTTTGCCAGGGCCTTATTGGCCTTTTTGCTTCCTACCGTGTCCGTGTGCCCTGTCACAGCAATGGAGTTACTCCTCTTACTGATTGCGAACCCAAGGGCACTTTCGACAGATATTTGAGCCTTTTTGGAAAGCTTGGAGCTACCAAAATCGAAGAACGCAATGAAATACTTCGTTCTAACTGGCCCAGGCGCTTTTTTACTTTTTGCGGCCTTCTTACTTACTTTTTTTTTTGAAGCAGCCTTCTTTTTCTTCTTTTTTTGTTGAGCGTTGTAAATAGCTCCTTCTAACATCGCCATAGCGCCATAGAAGTTACTCATACATGAGCCCATTTTTTTGTTCTTTTTCTGGTTCTTCTCAGCTTGTCTGAGC
>Ga0255776_10003853_pt1 | contig 15993 bp, 10 predicted proteins | sample 071ome_19_FD_179974 | JGI IMG/M metagenome (GOLD analysis project Ga0255776, IMG submission 179974) | Coastal salt marsh microbial communities from the Groves Creek Marsh, Skidaway Island, Georgia - 071413AT metaG (version 2) | ecosystem: Environmental > Aquatic > Marine > Intertidal zone >... | reverse complement strand
TTCCCTGTTGCTGGTCTGTACCCGATCGAAGTGGCATGGTTCAATGGTAATTGGACCAATGATGCCGGCGACCATGGTGGGGCCAACATTGACCTGACCATGGATGGCGCCAGCCTTGCTGGTTCCATTTTCCAGCCTGTGGGTGGATTGCCACCTGTTGCTTCTGGAGGCGTCAGCTCCGTGGCCCTGACCGATGGCAACGTGGTGATTGAGTTCAGTGGGACTCTAAAGAGCGCTGCCAGCGTGACCGGTCCTTACAGTGCGGTGGATGGAGCAACCTCTCCATACTCTGTGGCTCCAACAAAGGCTGCTGAGTTCTACATCGCTGAATAGATCATTGTGGTTTTGATCGAACCAAATTTGTAACCCAGGAAGGCCCACTCATCCGAGTGGGCCTTCTTTTTTCCAGAATTGGAGTTGTTGAAATTATTTCATTTCTGGTGATGCATTGTATGGTTGTCACCCGATCCTTGATTTTATGGCCTAAGAGCGATTGACTCTGTCCGTTGCAATCAAACAAATCGCTGATCGATGAATGCTATGTTGAAGAATAATCATATGAAGTGGGTAATTCTTACTGTTATTAGTGGCTTTTTTTCTGAGATCTGTTTCGTAGGCCATTCTCAGGAAATGCTTCCACATCAAAACCTCATTTCCGTGAAAGAGGTCTCTGATTTCAAGGTGTCCCCTGATGGTGCCACCATGGCGCATTTAGCCCCTCATGAAGGTTTTCTCAACCTGTGGGTTGGCAGTAAGGGAGGACGTCATCTCCAATTGGTGAGTCAGCAAAACCGATCGGTTAGTGAATATTGGTGGCAATATGATAGCCAACACTTGCTTTATCTTCACGATCCGGATGGGGCGGAGAATTGGCATCTTTATCAAACAGATTTAAAGGGTTTTAACACGCGTGATTTGACCCCCTTTCATGGTGTGCAAGCTCGGTTGGTAGATTATCGAGCTCAAGCCCCGGATCAAATGCTGATTGCGCTGAATCTCCAGGACCGCTCTCGTCATGATTTGTATCGGCTTTCGCTCAATCATGGCGCTCTTTCCCTAACTCATGTGAATTCGGAAGGCATGATTGACTGGTTAGCCGATGCTGATTTAGAGGCTCGCGTAGCTATCTCGATCAACGAAAGCGGATCTTTTGAACTCTTGCATCGGGGTGCAAGCTCTGCGCAATGGGAGACGGCTTACAAGTTTCCAACATCCTCTCAAATGCCTCGACTTATCTCCCTTTCTCCTGATGGGAAGACCGCATGCTTTCAAGATCATCATCAGGATTCCGGGAATCATTTATGGACCATTGATTTGGCTACCCAGACCATCACTGCCTTGGGCCCCAAAACACAGGAGAATATTCTGGAATGCCTTATCGACCCGATGACTGGAATGCCAGAAGGAGTGGCCATGAATAATCATCAGCGTTCCTGGCATATGTTCCGTGATGTCTATGGTGATATGATGGATTTTTTGCGGTTTGATCCGGGTAATCTGTCTTTTCCTTCAAGAAGTATGCAAAAAATGCACTGGGTGGTCGCGTATCGAGATGCATCCATGTCGACAACGCATCAACTCTTCTCCTTTGGTGACCGTTATCAGATTCGTCTTCTAGGGATGGAGAGACCAGCTTTGCGCGGTCAAACCTTGGCCCAAACCAAACGTGTAACCTTCCATGGACCCGGTCAAGAAATCATTCATGCCGCTTGGACTCCACCATTGGATGCAGTCGATCATCCTTATCAAGGTGTCCTGATTCGAGCTGAAGGAGGGCACAAAGAACCCGCTCACCTTGCTTACGATGAAGAGACTCAATGGTTGGCTCACCAAGGGATGGGAGTGCTCACACTCTCTTTTCCTTCGGTTCCCTCTTTGGAACGGTTAGGCCATTGGATGACGGGGCATTGGTCAGCGACGCTTGCAGCCCATTGTCACGCAGCGGCTCAGTGGGTCATCGCCGAAGGTCATGCCAAGCCAGATCAGATCTTTGCCAAAGGTGTAGGCGAGGGGGCTTATGGTGTGCTGGAGGCAGCGATCCAACATCCGGAGATCTTCAAGGGGATCCTGCTTCTCAATGGAATTTACGACATGCCATCCTTTGTGCGGGAATTACCTGCCTACGATCGTGGCTTGCTGAGTGGATTGGCTCGTCGAGATTCTGTGACTAGGCTGATGAAGGCTTCATTGTTGAGTAAAGTCGCACCATTAAAGTCGAATATCCTCATTCTTCATGGTGAGGAAATGGCATGGGCCCAGCCAGCTCAGTCCTCTGCATTGGAGGCCGCCTTGGCCCAGTCAGGAGTCCCCGCCATTCGGTTTACCTTGCCAGCGACCAGTGACCGATACATGGAGTCGGAGGGAGCCTTGGCCTACTATCGGTATTTGCAGGGTTTCCTTTCCAAGCATGCACTGCAAAAAGTCCCTGAGCGTCCTTAAATCAATCCGGGTATGCATCCTTCGCGGGAGAAATGCAGGTCACATGAGGTGAAGGCATGGGCAGTCAAAGTGGGCGCGAGCGCCCAGCCTTTTTCCACGTCTCAAGCTGTTCTTTGAGTTCTCCTGCGATGGAAGGGAAGCGCTCGATCAAATTGTGAGTTTCCCCGGGGTCGACATCCAGGCGGTAAAGTTGTCCTTTTGCCTCGGGGGCTGTTTCCGGTAATGCAAAGGCCTTTAAATTCGGGCGATCATACCGGTTGCCGCCAGATCCAAGGTGATCCAGGTATTTCCAGGGGCCCTTGCGAATGGCAAGTTTCAGGCTGATGGTCTGATGAAGGGTGAATGGACGAATCGGTTCGTTTCGACTGAAAGTCTCCAAGAGGTAGGGCAGGATATTGAAACTATCCTCCGCAGCACCCTCTGGCAATGAAGCGCCTACCAGATGAGCCACTGTGGCCATGATATCCGTCAGGCAGATGGTTTCCGGCATGAGCGTTCCGGCAGGGATGTGGTTTTTCCAATAGGCAATGAAAGGAACCCGATGCCCGCCTTCCCATTGATCACGTTTCATCCCCCGCCAGGGTCGTGCTCCGTCGTGCTGGTGATCGCGCCGCATGGCAACGACTGTCGGCACTTCAGGTCCATTGTCGCTGGTAAAAAATATCAGGGTGTTTTCCAGCATACCCGTCTCTTTCAGTGTCTGGATGAGCTCTCCAACGATAGCATCCATCTCATGAATGAAATCTCCATGAGGTCCGGATTGAGTTTTTCCCTGAAATGCCTCGGACGCGAAAGAAGGCAAGTGCACGGCCTGCATCGAATGAAAAAGAAAGAAGGGTTTTTCTGGGTATTGCTGTGCGTGGTTCTTGATGAATGCCTGACTTTTGGCCAGAAACACCTGGTCGACCTTCTGCAGGTCAAAGTCATCGGCGATCATTCCAGGTCGATTATCGCGAGAGTAGGGGTGCTTTGGAAGGGGGGAACGGTCCAACAGTCGTGTGGGAGGGGAAGGCACTCGGTCTCCATCAATATAGGCGTACAGCCAATCGGTCGTGGGGCAGCATGCCGTACCAAAAAAGGCATCAAACCCCCGATGAATCGGGCCATCTGGAATGGCTCGTGTGTAATCGATCTTTTGAACCGCCTTCAATCCGTTCCGGTGGATCGGAGCTCCTTGTGAGTCGAAAAAGGTCAGCCCCACGTGCCATTTGCCATAGCAAGCGGTCCGGTAACCTTGGTCTCGGAGCATGCCAGGCAGGGTCAAACGTCCAGATTCGATCAAGCAGGGCCCTCCTGCTCCATCGAACACCCCCGGAAACCCCGTTCGAAAAGCCATCCTGCCGGTCAGTATGCTGTAGCGCGTGGGGGTGCAGACGGTTGAGGGAGAGTGCGCGTCGGTAAATCGCATGCCTTGATTTGCCAGACGATCGAGGTGAGGGGTGGGGATGCGCGATTCCGGATTGTAGGCACCCAAGTCCCCGTAGCCCAGATCGTCCGCCAGAATAAGGACAATATTGGGAGGCTGGGCCTGAGGTTTTAGCGAAAACGCGGGAGAGTGAAAGACGCACAACCAGGCATGGAACCAAATGCAGCTCCACGAGAGGGTAATGGAGGTTTTTCCGACAGTCACGATTCTCCAATGCTTTCCATGGATGTGGATTTGGGGATGCTTCAGGGCATCGCGCCACCACCCAACTTGGGTTTGAGCCATGGGGTGCCTGCCCAATACCATCGTCGTGCCTGTAGCGTTTCGATATGGCTGTCGACAAAGGAAACATTGCTGGTGCCGCCACTGTGGCGAAGGTGAGGCCCTCCCCAATTGGGATCACCGCTCGAGGTGACGCATCCTCCACAGGGAGCGCTGTTTCCTGGATCATGCACGATCCAGCAGCCGGCCTTTTCCTCTGAATCGACCGTGACGCATTGTTCTGGATCGGTGGTGTTCTTGGGTTGGCTGCCTCCATCGGTCATGTGAACCACGCTGGAAGGGCTTGAAACATCGGTATCCTTCAATTGGGGCCAGTCTTTTTTGTCCCAGGTATTGGGCCAATCGCATCCTCCGAGAGAAAAGTTGGCGCTGTAATTCGAAAGGGACCGTTCCGCCTTATCGCTTGGATACAGGCTGAAAAGTTCGTTGAACTTTCGAGTTCGCGTCGGGCAAAGGAGGATATTGGTGGTTTGCTGGTAAGGATGCAGAAAATTGAACCATGCTCGCCGTTCCACATTGCTGCCGCGGACTGCAAAGGTGGGGGCGTAGCGTCCATCAAAATCATCGGAATAAATCCGGGAAGCCAGAGACATTTGCCTCAAATTGTTCACGCAACTGATTTGTTTCGCCTTTTCCTTGGCCTTGGAAAGCGCCGGAAGAAGCATGCCGGCCAGAATCGCGATGATGGCGATGACGACCAGGAGTTCGATCAAGGTGAATCCAGCCAATAAGCTTTGATGCCACAGTGGGCGTTGGGTGATGGTTTTCATGGTGTGGTTTTCTGGCAACGATGGGTGAAAGATCACCTGTGGGAATGGGAGAATTTTACATCCATCCAGGGGCGTCTTCAAGGTTTCTTGCCTGCCCGGCAGTTCGTTCCCCAAAGGGTGGAAAGGCACGGCATGAAAAAACGCATTGATTCCGGTGCGCTTCCCTGATCTGATGCAGCCCAGACACCCACTTACTGCATTCTGCGTCATTCTTTTCAAGATCATGAAAATCATTCACTCGTTGATAATCACTGCCCTGATGGTGGAAGGGAACCTCATGGCGGAAAATTGGTCTGCATTCAGAGGCTCTGACGGGACGGCTGTCAGCCACGAAACCCATTTGCCTGTGGAGTGGGGCAAGGACGATCACGTGGTTTGGAAAGTCAACCTGCCCGGGAAGGGGACGTCCTCTCCTATCATTCATCAGGGACGTGTCTTTGTCACCACACAGGTCGATGACAAGGACCTTCATGTCATGGCCTTCGGGCTCAAGTCGGGTGAACTCATCTGGAATCAAAAAGTGGGCAGTGGTCGTCTTCCGACCCACGAGCTTCACAACATGTCCACACCGACCCCCATCACAGACGGACACCATGTCTGGGCTTTTTTTGGGACGGGAGATCTGGTTTGTCTGACTTTTGAAGAAGGTAGCGAGGTATGGCGGCGCAACCTTCGTACGGAGTATGCAAACTACAACACCAATCATGGGATGGGCAATTCCCCGCTCCTGTATGATGGAAAGCTTTATGTCGCCTGCATGCACCAGGGCCCTTCCTATTTGATTGCCATGGATGCGACCTCCGGAAAGACCCTTTGGAAAAAAGACCGCAACCTTTCGGCCCGTGAAGAGGGCAATGATTCCTATTCCACACCGGTAAAAGTGAACGTGGAGGGAGATGCGCAAATCGTGCTTTCGGGAGCCGAGCATCTCAATGCTTACCATCCGGAAACAGGCGAGGAAATATGGTCCATCGGCGATCTGGAAGTGCCTCACCCTTACGGTCGAACCATTTCAGGCCCAACCGCCGGAGAAGGTAAGGTCGTCACGGTAGCCTCCGGTTTCCGAAATCAGGGCTATGTCATAGGAGTGACGCCTGTGGCGGAAGGCAAGGCTTCAAAATTGACTCAGGATTGGACCCAGCGCCGCTATGCTCCTGATTGTCCCACTCCGCTCATTTACAAGGGGAAGGTGTACACGATTCGCGATGACGGCATGGCATCCTGTCTGGATCTGGCATCCGGGGAATCTCACTGGCAGGAGCGGCTCTTTGCCGAAAATGTGAAGGTTTCTCCAGTAGCGGCCGATGGCCATGTTTATTTCACGACTGGAAGGGCCAACACCAAGGTTGTCAAGGCCTCGACCGATTTTGAAGTCGTCGCTGAAAACCGTCTGGATGATGAGACGCTTGCTTCACCGGCTATCAGTGAAGGAAACATCGTCATTCGTACGTTCAAACATCTCTACTGCATTCGTTGATCATTCAACGGTTACGAGGGCCTCAGCCCAGTCTAGAAAGTCCATCCCCTCGGAGTGAATGTCCGCTGTAATGAGATACTGACCTGGATCGCCAGGTAGTTGTAAAGGAATTGTGATCGACCCTGTCTGCTGAGCCGGAATGGTGACCTGTAATGCATTCCTGTTCGAGGCGGATGCATGGATTTTGAGCCCCTTCCAGGTTCGCGGTTTGACATGAAAGGTGCGCTCACGTGGGGAGTGGTTGGTGATCTTCACTGAAACTTCGGCCACGGATTGTGCGGCAGCCTTCAGGCCATAGGGGTAGAAAACGGCCCACTGTTCGTCGATGCCATAGTTGAGATCATCCCAGGGAAAGAGTTCGCTCAACAAACTCATTCGCTCTCGATAACGTGTCTCCATGTAGTTGAGTTCATCGGGATTGAAGCGAAACAGGTAAGGAATGTGTTCGTTGATCAGCCAGAGGTTCTTTTGGGCCTTTCGGATTTTTTCCATACACAAGAGATAGCCGGTGCCATCGCGCATTAGATTGCGATTCATCAGGCAGTAATCATCCAGGCCCGAGGGCGCGAAGGAATCTCCCACCATGAAAATGGGATCATGGTCAACCCGCTCAACCCAAAGAGCACCATGATAGAACGTCTGTCCCGGATAAAAATGGAAAGTGAAATCGTACTCACGCCATTTCAGGCGATCGCCATCCACCACTCCCACGACATCCTTGATGGGGTGGTCGGTCATGGCGGGTAAATGATAGGCTTCAGGATGTTGCAAGACATCCTGGTATTCGCGGGTGGCATAGACAGGGCAGTCAAAAATCTCTGCAGCCCTCTGTACCATGTCTGAGTGATCGTCATGGAAGTGAGTGACAAAAATACCCTCCACTTTCTCGATAAGGCCGCTTTTCACTAGTTTGGAGACTTCATCGATGACCGACTGATACCCGCAATCCAACAGAAAGGCATAACCTTGATCCGAAAGGATGAGACGACTGGTGGAAAAGCCTCTGATCCATTGCGGCGTTTCGATGTGAGCTGCGTACGGCATCAATTCCAGACGAGTGTTTTCACCCAGAACCTGCTCATGACAAATGCGCATGCGATCTTCCTTGAAATACCAATGCAGCGCGTTGGTGGACAGATAGTTGTGATAGATAGCCTGCAGGCGCTTTACCAACTTTCCGATGGAGGAAGCTGGATCACGAATGATGGGCCCTCGAGCGGGAACGAGCCAATCAGGTTCTGCCCGGAGGATGGCTTGCAGACTGCGAATCAGCGCACCCAGACGCCCGGCGTAGCCATGGTATCCCCCAACCTTTGCCTCGGGGATGGCATCCTGCAGGCTGTACAAATCGAGCAGCTGCCCGTCGCCATAGATCAGGTCGCCCGTAAAGGCGATACGCCGCCCGTCCACCTCACATAAATAGGACACCGAACCTCGTGTGAAGCCTGGTGTGTCCAATACCTCGATTTGGGTTGTAGGCCATTGCAGTTTCTCACCTCCCTCGACCCATTGGGTGATGGCAATGGGGATGATGCCCACCTTGGTTGTCTGTTGTGCGTAGTCGTGAAACCGGGCTTTGGTGAAGGATTCCCAGAAGGCCTCGGGTTGCTCAAGCCACGGCCGGTCGTCTGCCGGGGCGATCAGTGCTTTGGGGCGCATCCACTGATCGATACCGGAGATGAGGTCACGCCTTCCATGAGGCAGCAGTAACGAAGAGCTTCCCGCTTGCCAGGCATCGGTGGCACCCCGGTAGATGAAGACCCGCTCCTGTCCCGATTGGATCCAGGCGGTATTGATGGGGCCAGATTCAAACCCAAGATGGGGGCTGAGCTGCTCGGCCTTCAGGGTCGGCTCAGGAGGCCCAGCCAGCAGAGCTAGAGCCAAGTTAAGCAGGTATCTTGAGCGCATGAGGGAATTCACTGAAATTCAAAGGCATAAATGGTGGTCGACTCAAACCGTTCCCCCGGGCGAAGGATCGTGGTAGGGAAACTCGAGTGGTGCACCGAGTCTGGATAGTGCTGTGTCTCGAGGCAAAACCCTCTGGGGTTGCCAGTGTAGAGCTGTACCCCGGGCTGGTCGGTCTGAACACGCATGATGCGACCACTGGTGGGCTCCTTGACCAGCGCCGCAGGGACCACCGACTGTCCACCCCCCCGAATGATGTAGTTGTGGTCATAGAGGTGCGGACGGGGTTGGGTGGCATCGGCTCGTTCCCCTATGGAATGGGGTTGATTGAAGTCCAGAGCGGTCCCTTTGACCTGCCCAATTTCACCAGTGGGAATGAGCTCTGAATCTGCCAGCGTGTAGGTGTCGGCATGCAGGGTGAGCAAGTGGTTTTCAAAACCGCCTTGATCCGCCAGATTAAAGTAGGCGTGGTTGGTGAAATTGACGGGTGTTGCCTTGTCGCTTGTCGCTTCGTAGGTGATCGACAAGGCATTGTTGTCGTCGAGCCGGTAGGTGACCCTGACATCCAGGTTTCCTGGAAAGCCCTCCTCGCCATCCTTGGCATGGTAATGCCATCGAACCGCTGCCGAGGTGTCTGACAGTGGCAAGGGCTCGGCATGCCAGACCACTCTGGCAAACCCCTTACGACCACCATGGATATGGTGCGAACCTGCATTTTGGGTGACCTTGTGAGTCACACCATCCATCTGGAAGGAAGCCCCTGCGATTCGATTGGCGAAGCGGCCGATGACCGAAGCTGCTGGATACCCTTTCAGATAAGGAGGCAGGGTTTCTTCTCCAGCAATGACGTTGATGGGTTCAGCGTTTTCTCGGGGAAGATCAATGGCGGTCAGCGTGGCTCCGTAGCTAATGGTCCGGACTTCCATTCCGTGTCGGTTTCGGAGGCTGATCTGATGGATGGCGGTGCCATCTTCCATCCTGCCAAAGTGACGCATGGAGAACCGGTGAAAGGATTCAGGCTCAGAGGCTGCCTGTGTGCGTTCTGCTGAAAAACCTGCGTTCATGATGAGGCAAAGGATCCAATGGATGGGTTTCATGGAATAGATAGGAGTTCTTTTTCGGTCCATGGGGTTTGACGACCCACGGTGGCAGCCCTCACGCGGGCCACCTCGTTTGAATCGATGGGATCGGATGCATGCCCCCATGCTTGACGAATGTAGCTAAGAATGGAGGCCAGTACTTCATTTTCAAGCACGGAAAGTGGAGGCATTTCGGACAGGATGTCCGGCGACTGATACAACTGGCCACCTACATGAATCGGGCCCTGTGCCCCATGCAGGGCTATCCGAATCAAACGATCTTTCGAACCCAGCACCCACTCCGCCTGGTGAAGGGGCGGGGCCTGGTTTTTCAGGCCTTCTCCTCGGGAGCCGTGGCATCCAGCGCAAACCATTTGGTAAGCCTCGGCATGGGAGGCTATCGAGGCATCCTCCATGCTTTCGTTTCGGGTTCTGGTAGCCTTTTTAAGGGCAGTGGCATAATGGGGGTGACCGGGCCAGCTGATCCATGGTGAAAGGCGATCATGTATGGACTGAAGTGCTGGATTCCACGGCAAGTCAGCCTTTTTGCTTGGAAAGGGCGATTGGGTCAACAATCTGGGGCCTCGGGAGTGTGAACGGAAGTAACGGTCCAGGCCATCCAGAAGAGCAGCATCCGCATCCTTCCATGGGGTCGATCGATCAACGAGGTATTTGATCAGATGGCCCAGATCGACCCCATCGGACTGAGATGCGGTGGCCTCGGCCAAACTTTGAAGGAGGCGCTGGAGCCCTTTTGAGGAGCTGGGTAGGTCCTTGCTTTCGTTTAGTTGGGTGATGAAATCCCACTCGGAACCCTCCAGCCCGGATATCAGGGCTTCCCTGAGTAACCAATGTTTGGATGCCCTAGGAGTCAGTTCTGCCATGAGGGCTCTGTTGTCCGGAGCGGGCAGGTTGCCCAGGGTCAGAATGATTTGAAACAGGACATCTTTGGAAGCATGCCAGGCGATTTTGCGAAATTGCTTCATCGTGTCTTCTGCCCTTGATTGGGAGGAGCGAGCTAAGGATTCACAGACTCGAATGGCAGCCGTTTGAACCATGGGATCAGGATGCTCCATGGCTCCTAGACACGCCTTCCACACGCGTTGGGAAAAGGGTCTGGAATGAAGCGCGTGGACCGATGAAACGATGGGTATGGGCCCCGATGGAGAAGCTTCGAGCAAGGCTGGTTCGGCTGACATCAACAGGCCTTCGATGGTCCAGAGGGCATGCTCCAGCCCAACAGAGGTTGTTGCGCGCTCCATGAATTGCAAGAGTGCATCCAACATCTTCAGATCGCCCTGTTGTATGATAAGCCGCTGGGCTGTTTGCCGAAGCCATCCATCGTCATGATCCAGGAGCTGAATCCATTCAGTGGCTGGCCTTCTGCTCAGTTGCGTGGGGGTTCTCCTGCCTCCGCTCTCATGCCCGATTCGATAAAGGCGCCCCTGATGGATGCCTTGATCCAGACCTCTTCGCAGGGTCTCCTTTCGCAGGTAGTCCGTCATGAACATCCCGTATTGAGCAATGCCTCGATACATATCCAGTAGCCAGAGGGCCCCATCGGGCCCATGCGTCAGTGCAACCGGACGGAAACGCTCATCGGTGGAGGCCAAAAACTCGCGGTCGGGATGGGCGGGCTCCGCCGAGAGGTGCAAGGGGCCCGTATGCAGGATGTTGCGTTTGACCAAATTGGCCGCGGGGTCGCATACAAAGGCATTACCCGAAAGCCCTGGTGGAAAGTGATCCCCTCGGTAGATGAGCGGGCTGCAGGAGGATGCAAACACATGCAAGTGCCCCCGATCATCCAGCACTTCGGGTAAGTAGCCGCGATTGACAGCCGTATTCATGCGAAGGGTGTGGACGCTTTGATCCGCCGCCACAAAAAGATTCAACCCGGCAGTGGATGGATAGGTCCGATGTCGGCTCATGTAGTTGGGGGGCGTCAGATCCCCCAGCAGCTGGCTGTTGTTGACATTGTAAAAGAGCCTCCCATGAGCATCCTGTGTCATGCCCCACTGTCCCCTTATTTCAGTACGTTCCTTGATCCAAAGTCCGTCGATGCATCGATACCTCCAAGGGGAGCGTCCATTGTAGATCCAGTTATCCATGCCGGGCATGAGGCCGTTGGGGGCATGCTCAATATTGCTGCGACCGTAATCCCTGTCGATGACCTGCACCCAATCGGCCATGCCGTCTCCATTGGTATCGGTCGCATATTTGAGGATGTATTGATCCACGAAGAGAACGCCCTCTTTGAGGGCGAGTACGGCTCTGGGGACGATCAGGTGATCGAGAAAAATGGTGGAGCTGTCCATGATGCCATCCCCATCCCGATCCTCCAGGCGGGAGATGCGGCTGATGGGAGCCCCTTCCTCGCGCCCATCAATATCCATCATGAAGCTTCTCATCTCCACGACATAGAGCCTTCCGTCAGGATCAAAGGACATTGCGACTGGATCCTGAATCATCGGTTCAGAAGCTGCCAGAGTGAGGGTAAAGCCCTCCTCAAGGACCATCGATTCCATCGATGCCTGAGGTGTTCGGACCGGCGAGGGACCCGCCGAGGGCAGGGAGCCTGCACCAAGTCTCCGGTTGGGTTGGTCCACACCGCTCATGTTGTTACGTGGCAGGACTCGCTGCCACCCTTTGACAAGCGTAGCCTGATCGATTCGATCGGTGTTTTTCGACCAGACTTCCAGCCAGGACATCATGGTCTCCCGAAATTCTTCCTTGCTGAGCTGCTGATCGTGATTGCTGTCCAAGGCTTCGAAAAGACCCAGGTAGCGGCTGGGAAGCATGCGGCTGGATCGTTGCGCTGTCTCCTCTTGTTGCGCTACCAGCCAGCGATCGCACTCTCGAAGGAATTCAGGGCGGCTCAACCTGGGTTGGTTGTCATAGCCCAGCGCCTGCTGCCAATTTCCGATCAATGAAAACCACTCCTTGCGGTCCAGCTGACGGTCTTGATTGAGATCACCCTTCTCCAGGCAAAGGAGTGCTAGGTGGGTTTCCACACTCCGAAAGGAACGGTTCTGAGATCGTTGCGCCAGCAGACATCCATGCGAGGAAAATCCAAGGCCAAAGAGGGCCAGCAGCATCACGATCCGATGGGATGACATGGGCTGGAGGGGTGGTTTCGTGAGGTTAGAAGGGACCCGCACCGCGGGTTCTCATTTCAATGGTGTAAACCGAGCGGCTCGCTGTGATGAAAAGCAAGTTGCGATCCTTACCGCCAAAAGTGACATTGGCTGTCCATCCCGATGGGATGTCAATGTGTTGAATGCGTTCGCCCTGGGGATTGTAAACGCTCACCCCCCGTCCGGTGAGGTAGACGTTTCCCTGATCATCGAGGGTCATGCCATCGGATCCCAGGCTGCAGAAGAGCTGCTTGTTTGTGAGGTGACCGTTCTTTTCAATGTCATATCGATAGGTTTTGCGGCCGCGGATATCTGCCACGTAAAGCAGTTTGCCATCCGGTGTGCCAATGAGTCCATTGGGCTGTTCTAGATCATCGGTCACTTGAAGAGGCTGGGAGGATCCTTTGGCAAGGAAGTAAACGTGTTGCCCATCCTGTTGCATGTCAGCAGAGCGCTCCCAATAATCTCTGGGATATAAGGGATCGGTAAAATAAAGAGCTCCGTCTGGTCGGATCCAGAGATCATTGGGCCCGTTGAGTGCCTTCCCTTTGACTTGGCCCAGCAGTCGTTGGACCTCTTTTTGTGGGGAGATGGACCAGAGCTCGTTTTTCTCATCGGCGCAGGCCAGGAGGTTCCCATGGGCATCAAAGAAGGTGCCATTGGAACGCCCTGAGGGCTTGAGCCAATCGGTCAATGCACCGGTGGTGGCATCCCACCGTACAATTCGGTCGTTGGGCTGATCGGTGAAAAAAACATTGCCTTGCGCATCGGTAGAGGGCCCTTCGGTAAAAGCAAATTCAGCACTGACCTCTTTCAAGACGGCGCCTTCGCCGGTCACAATCGTGCTTTGGCTCTGGGCCTGAGTGCCATAGGTCAGAGAAGCAATCGCGCCTATCGTGGCCAAGGCGCAAGGAGCCAACATGGGATGGGGTGCCTTCATGGGTATGGACCCATCCTAATCCATTCATGACTCGGTGCAATCACCGAATGAGGTAAGTGCCAGATGACAATCAGCTTATGAAACCATGTGGTTGCATGGATGCGTTGACACGCATCCATGCCTATCCGGAGAACCCGGGCGAGAGGCTATTCAAAGCTTGTCTTCAAATAGACCGTGGCAACGCCGATTAGCAGTGCTGCCCAGGTCAGGGCCTTCCATGTCAGCATGGATGCAGGCTTTCGATAGGCCATCCCTGCCAAAGCACTCAAGATCAACCAGCAGACTAATTTGACCCAGATCCAGGCAGGAAATCCCAACTTGAGGACCGAAAGCATGCCAAAACCTCCAACGAGCATGAGCAGCGAAAAAATACCGGTCCACATGAGGGTCTTGCGACGTCCGGACGGATCGGGATTGGCGAAGGCCATGAAGAGGAAACTCGTGAGCATGAGCAGTGAGCCCACGTGCATGATCTGGTAAATCGCTAATTTCATAAGGCAATCTAATCCCTTTCCTGTGGGGGCGCAATTTTCATCGAACGATACCCTCTCGGATCGATCTCAATGGCTTGGTTGGGAGAGGGAGAGAGAAGGCGAGCGTCCGATCAGCCGCTCGGCCAGTCAAGCCACGGATATCTGCAAAGGCTATGCACGCATCGGAGAGTGCAGAAAAAGTCCTGTTCAGAGCCCCAAAAGCTATTGACGAATGGAGACCAGATTCTTAGATTCTCAACCTCGTCTGGGTTCCAGAGTAGCTCAATGGTAGAGCAATCGGCTGTTAACCGATCGGTTGTTGGTTCGAGTCCAACCTCTGGAGCCATTCTTCACTTCTCTGACTTCATCAGTAATGGGCTCATCTTTCTGCCTCTAAATTTGGCTTTTTTACACATGTTTTTTACTCTGAGCCTGGGAGTTGGAGAATGGATTCGGAGCACGCATGAATCGATTTGAATAAACCGGTTTGAGGGCCGCTCGAGTGTAAAGCTTCCTCTGCTTTTCACCGACTCGGTCGGGGTATGGCCACGGTTGCATGATCGACCACCCATTGATGATCTTCGCTCCCAGTTCGACCAAAGCCGTGACGGATGGGTTTGAGGGTATCTGGTTCCTTCCATCGGTGAACATCCACATGGCCGTCGGCGAAGCTGACAGTCGCCCCGCCTTTGTGGTAGGAGCCAGGGGCATGCCCGTTATTGCCTCCTCCTTGAACGGTGATCCAGAAGGCGGGCACGCAAATGCTTTCAGGTTGCAAGTCGATAAAAAGAAGTCTTTCCGATGGCTGATGGGATTCTATATCCGATCCTTTGGCAAAATATCGATGGCTCGATGAGCGCCCTCCAAAACCACCCTGATCCACATCATTCATGAAGGCATTGAGTCCGTAACTGCGGGTGCGCACACGCTTGAAGAGGGTATCCTTGCCTTTGTCTCCTGGGCACTTATAGATCTTCTGGCCTCCAACATAGGCACTGAAAGCGGCACGATCTCCCTCGAGCATGGTGGGGTCGGTGATGAGGCCGCTGCTATGGGTTCCGCCTGAAACCCACCAGCTTCTACGAGTATTCGGAGTCCCTCGGCCATTCTCCACCAATCGATCGTTATGGTCGTCCTTGTACATCATCCATGCCAGAACCAGCTGTCGCTGGCCATTCAGGCAAGCAATCTGGTGCGCTGTGGACTTGGCTTTCGAAAGAGCCGGAAGAAGCATGCCTGCAAGAATCGCTATAATCGCAATCACCACCAGGAGTTCAATCAGCGTAAACCCTTTGGGTTCCGTTGGATACCTTTGAGGCCTGAGGAGCATGATCGGTATTTAGCTGATCACCAGAAGATAAGCAAGCTCGCACGCCTACTCTGGTTTGACCTTGAATCGGTTCGAATCTGAAGGATTGGTAACCATCATTTGCAATTGCTTGTCTAAGCGGTATCCTCCTTCTCAAGAATCGGCTAATTTATATGCAAAAGCGCTTCCGCGATCCAACCTTTTGGCTTTTGGCCAGCCCCCTGCTGGTCGGGTTGCTCTATGCTTTCTTACCTGGCAATGACTCGGTTCATCTGGCGACCTTTCAAGCCATCAAGGGTTCCATGTCCATCGACGTGGTGGAAGGTGGAGCCATTGAGGCAACACAGGCTCAAGTCATCAAATCTCGCGTGGAGGGCCGAGAGGGAACCACCATCCTCAAGATTATCGATGAGGGCTACCAGGTCACCGAAAAAGATGTGGCTGAAGGCCTGGTCCTCGTTGAGTTGGATTCATCAGCGATCGTTGAGCGCATCAAAGCTCAGGAGACCGATGTTCAGGCTGCCCTTGCGAATTGGATGGAATACGTGAAGATGCGCGAAATTCGTGAGAGCGCGAATTTGAGTAGCATCAAGGACGCCAGCGTTAAGGCCAAGTTCGCCCTCATGGATTTCAAAAAGTATCTCGGGGAGGAGGCTGCCCAAAGTATCTTGGATGACATAGGTCTTTCAGAAGACACGATTGACGCCGATGCGGGAAATGCCATCAACGCAAGCAAGTCACTATTTGCTTCAAGTTTGA
>Ga0255776_10003848_pt1 | contig 16005 bp, 16 predicted proteins | sample 071ome_19_FD_179974 | JGI IMG/M metagenome (GOLD analysis project Ga0255776, IMG submission 179974) | Coastal salt marsh microbial communities from the Groves Creek Marsh, Skidaway Island, Georgia - 071413AT metaG (version 2) | ecosystem: Environmental > Aquatic > Marine > Intertidal zone >... | reverse complement strand
CCTTTCCATTAAAAGTGGTCAAACCCATGGACTCGTCGGAGAGTCAGGCTCGGGAAAAACAACCTTGGGTCGTACCCTACTGAATTTAATAAATAAAACTTCTGGAGAGATATGGCTAAATCAGGAAAAAGTCTCAGGGAGTGGACGCAAGTATAACTTAGGATTTCGTAAATCCATGCAAATTATCTTTCAGGACCCATATGCCTCTCTGAATCCACGTCTTACGATTGAGCAAACACTCATTGAGCCAATGATTGTACATCAAATTGGTAAATCCCAAAATGAAAGACTCGATAGGGTAATTTCCCTACTTGAGGAAGTTGGACTAGGTGCTGAACATCTAACCCGATACCCGCATCAGTTTTCCGGCGGGCAGAGGCAAAGAATTTGTGTGGCCAGAGCACTCACAACAGAACCTCAGTTTATTGTTTGTGACGAGTGCGTAAGTGCGATGGATGTATCCGTTCAGGCACAGGTTTTAAACCTCTTAAAATCACTCCAAGTGAATCGCAACCTCACCTATCTTTTTATTTCCCATGACTTAGGAGTTGTAAAATTCATGTCTGATGAAATTTCAGTGATGCAAAATGGATGTATTGTGGAAACGGGTTCTGCCGAAGATATTTATCAAAACCCCCAGACTGGATACACTAAGCAACTTATCGACTCGATACCCGCAGCCAATCGCTCAGCGAGTCCTATCGTCTAATCGTCTTCCCGCTTCACTCGGACAGACACTTCAAATTCACTGGGTCTGGGACCGTAATAGGTTCCTGTTACAGGAGCCACATCTCGGTAGTCTCTACCCGTTCCCAAAATTACATAGGTCTCATCCACTACCCGGTTATTGGTTGGGTCCAAGCCAAACCAACCATGCCCAGTGACCATGACTTCTATCCAGGCATGTGAAGCTTCAGCACCCCGCATTTTACGGTCCCGGGTTGAATCGAAAAAGTATCCGCTTACATAACGAGCGGGTATACCCAAGCAACGACAGAGAGCAAGTGCGGCATGAGCAAAGTCTTGGCAAACCCCCCGACGATATTGCAGAACCTCATTGGCGTGGGTATCGACTGTGGTGGTCGTCTTACAATACTCAAAATTTGAGTAAATAAACTCCATGATCATATATGCCGTCTGAAAGACATCATTGGAGTCACCTTGCAAATCTACCGCCATCCGCCACACCTCTGGATTGATTTCTACATAATTTGAAGTCTGCAGATAATCCCGATACTCAGCTACCGCTTCCATTTTCGATAAACTTGTGAGTTTCACTCCATAAGGGAATTGATCAAAATCCACACAAGAACTTGTTTGGACCACCGAACGGGCTTCGATTACCAACTTGGTGTGCTCCTCAGGAATTTCGAAATAATGAACGATATTTCCATTTAAATCCAAGTAACTTTGAGTCCTGCAAATAGGAAGAATAGAAATAGTTGATGATAAGCACTTCTGCCAATTATTCGACAATGGATGTAACCTTAATTCATTGAAACTCTGTTTAACCGGTACAGGATACCGGTAACAAGTTCGGTGAAATACATAGAGTTGCATATTAGAAACAAGACTCCTGAAATGAGCTAACAAACCGATTACGGTCGCAAATCATTGCTGTTGCTGAGACTGAGATATTTGGGACGAATTTTTATCTTCAAGGTTTTTTATCTCAAAAGGCAACAGGACATAATTTTCAAAGACTCGCTGCCCTATTTGAATGAGAGTACTTTGCAATTCATCCAAGGTCTGATGCAGACCCTTGGCATGAACTTGGTTCCAATTTGTAAAATTAACCATAGCCAGCGTGCTACCCGTTAAGCGTTCTGCTTCATTGGAAAATGTTCCCGTTGGAACTCCCGAAATTGAGTGTAAACTATGATCAATCGACCGAATACAAAAACGGATAGATCGGGGAAAGTCCTCGGAGAAAAGTAGAAAGCTTGCCACATTTTCGAGAGAGAGGTTTCCGCGGAATTGCTGCCTAAATGCCGATAAAGCGGTGCAACATCTGAGGACGGCCATTTGGTCAGCCCGGGTCGGTTCCTTGGGTCGGAGATTCAGAGTGTCAAGCATTCTGCTGGTTTGATCTGCACGCTCTAAATACTTTCCCAGAGAAAGAAAACGCCAGCCTTCACCATGCGGAATTGTAGCATCGGCAAGACCTTGAAAAACCACTGAAAAGCGAGTGACCCGATCAAGCAAAAAGTCACTTCCCTGACGATAAAGTTCCTCTGCCTCACCATCACGGAAGAATAAATAAATATGGTTAAGTTCTAACCAAAGTTCTTCCGATAATTGGTCCCGTACCATGCGAGCATTTTCACGGGCAGATGAGATGCAGGAATAGATCGAATTCGAATATACTTTTGAAAAAATCAACTCTTTTCCGATCTTCCTTATTCCCGAAGAATTGGGCCGTACTTCCTCGGCACAAACTGCTTGCAGAACCGGTTGCCAAAACGAATCTAACTGCTGGTCATCCTGGGCGTATTCCAGTGCCTGGTTTTGATGCACTTGAATCATTCGGGCCATACCTTCTGAGCGCTCAATATAGCGACTCATCCAATAAAGATTATCTGCAACCCGTGAAAGCATAACCTAAAAATCCTTCAATACCCATGTGTCCTTACTTCCTCCACCTTGAGATGAATTGACCACAAGGGAGCCCCTTTTAAGGGCTACGCGGGTCAATCCACCAGGAACAATTTCAATGTCTTCTCCAAATAAAATAAAGGGGCGTAAATCAACATGCCTACCCTCAATCCCGTCTTCACAAAAAGTAGGATGACGCGAGAGGGATACAATGGGTTGTGCAATGTATTCGCGAGGATGCTTTTGGATCAATCGGGCAAATTCCTCCCTCTCCTTTTTGGTGGACTGAGAGCCAATAAGCATCCCATACCCACCTGACTCATTGGCTGCTTTTACCACCAGGCTTTGGAGATTATTTAGAACATAAGACCGATCTTCATCTCGCCAACATAGATAGGTAGGGACATTGTCAAGGATAGGGTCTTGATCTAGGTAGTACTTGATCATTTGGGGCACGAAAGCATAAGTCACTTTATCATCCGCGACCCCTGTGCCGACGGCATTCGCTAGAGCCACATTTCCCTTGAGATAAGCATCCATTAAGCCTGGAACGCCTAACATGGAATCTTTTCTGAAGGTGAGGGGATCCAAGAAGTCATCATCCAACCTCCTGTATATCACATCGACCTGCACCAATCCGCGCGTTGTCCGCATGTAGATACAAGAATCAATGGCAATAAGGTCTTGTCCTTCGACGATCTCAATGCCCATCTGTCGGGCAAGAAATGTATGCTCGAAATAGGCACTATTATAAACACCCGGTGTGAGTAACACACAAACAGGCTTCTGTGATTTCCTGGGGGATAAATACTCTAGAGTACGGAGCAAGAGATCTGGATAAGCCTCAACTGGACGAACCGACATTCCCCCAAAAGTTTGGGGGAATGCCCGCTTCATAATCTCTCGATTTTCTAGAAGGTAAGAGGCTCCTGAAGGACAGCGTGCGTTATCTTCAAGAACTAAGTAATTTCCATCGTCATCCCGAATTAGATCAGTACCACAAATATGAGCGTAAACTTCTTGAGGTGGTTCAAACCCAACCATTTCTGGACGAAAATTTTTAGAGGAGTTGATAATTTCTTCTGGAATCACTCCATCCTTGATAATTTTTCTGCCATGATAAATATCATTAAGAAACAGATTGAGGGCAAGTATCCTTTGCCTAAGCCCGCTTTCAATTAGATTCCATTCCCTTGAAGGGATGATACGTGGAATTAAGTCGAATGGGAAAATGCGTTCTGTACCCCCATCATCTCCATAAACGGTAAAGGTGATACCATGCTCAAGAAAGGAAGCGTCGGCTTGCTGTCTTCTCTCTGATATTTCTTTCTCCGTAAGACAATCGAGCCGCTTGAAGATTTTTTGATAATGTGATCTAGGATGAAGTTTATTCCCCTCACCAAACATTTCGTCAAAGAAACAATCGGTCTTGTAACCATCAAATTGATAGGATCGGCTCATTTAGCTAACTTGTATTTCTGAGGCAATTACTGTGCCAGGTTGTAAATTGGATTTCTGCATGCTCGAATTTTTCACTTTTGCGACAGTGATTTGCGAGCCTCCGTGCGTTCTAAAGAAAAAAGAAACTGCTGAGCCAGTCCAGCGTGCTGGCCAAAGTGGATCTGAGCAAAATCTTGCATTTGAGCTACTTTCCACCCCTCTAAGCGGTATTGCTTTTGTAGAGACTGAAAAATCCAAGTATCGATGGGGAAAGCCTCCGTTTTCCCGCCACCAAATAGCAAGACACAATCGGCAATTTTGGGACCAACTCCCGGAAGTTCCATTAAAGTCATTTTAGCTTGATTGTAGGATAATTGTTTTAATTCATCGAGCCAGTCTGGTCTTTGCTGAAGAAAGCGGGCGGTGCCGACTAGATATTTTGCTCGATAACCCATGCCAAGTGATCGAGCCTTTTCTTCGGACAAACTAGCCAATCGATCCCATCCAGGAAAAGCATAGTTTCCACCTCCTAAATCATTTCCAAGTAACCTGTGGATTTTAGTCCGCAATTCTTTGATTTGAGGAATGCTCTTGGCCGAACTGAGTAAAAAAACCATAAGGACCTCCTCGATGGGCTGCCTAAGTATCCTTAGCCCTGAAAATTTTTGTATCGCACGATTTAATATGTAATCACTCCGCCATGGTAATGCATCGATCGCAGCGATGTAGGAATCATCGAGCCAAAGGTAATCAAGCAGAGTGCTTTCGTTTAGGGGAGTCCCACCGGTTTGCGACCAACTTAATTGTCTTTTTTTCCACTGAAGCTCGATGACCGATCGAGAGATGACTCCCCTCCAACGGTGATTACTTAAGGAGTTCCAGGCGAAGCTTTGGCCTCCCAAAAGAGTTTCAACAATACCGGTTAATGAAATTATATCTTGCTTACCTATTGGCTTCCAAACCTGAGTCATGGCAAGTCTGAGGACATCTCTTTAGACCAAAGGAAACTCGGATGCTTGGCCACCAAATCTTTCTGGCCATCCATTAATTTTAAGCACCACGCAAGTGGTTGAGCCCGAGGGTTTGGCCAATCCTTTCCGGTGAGACCAATGAAAACTTCTTTCCCAAAAATATCCTGATTGTTGATGGGTATAATTTTTGATTGGGGGAAGGGGGAATCTGGACTTACCCAGTCAATATTCCAATGTAAGCCTGGGATAGGGTTGGAGGGACCCAAGACTTTCAAGATGAAATAGAACCCACTTCGACTAATCTCATTCGAGCGACAATAAATTTTAGACCCCTCATACTCACGACCAGAAAAATATTCAGGAATTCTTTGAAAGCCGGCTGCATCCAAGTAGACGATTTTTCTGACTTCTATTCTTACTTCCGCAGACAGGAATGCAGAAAAAGAAAACCAGAAAAAGAGAATGCAAGCGGGTTTGAAAAAAGTCACCCGCATAACTTAGACCATAGAAAAGCTATGCGAAAAAAGGTGGGCTCTTTTATTCCGAAGCAGGAGCTTCTGTAGACCCTGTGTCCGGTCCAAGTACATCAGCTGCGGTTGCCTTATCTGAAGATTTAACTTTGGCTGCCACGGTCGTGGGCTCTTCTTTCGCAGCGGGTTTCTTAGGCACAGACTTGGAAACCTTCTTGGCTGGTTTAGCCTTAGGAGCCGGTTTTTTGGGGGCAGAATTTTCCGCGAGGGCCTTTTTGCGGCGTGCCAAGTAAGCGGCACGTCGGCGACGCTTGATTAATTTATTATACTGTTTGCTCATAGTTAAGCGGTTAATATGAAAAAAAGCTGACCCATTGGCAAGCTATCTAGGCTGTTTTCTGATTAAACAATTTCGATGGGCTTACCAGTAAGAGCGGACTCGTAGGTGGCATCAATGATTTTCATCAAGGCCAGAGCCTGATCAGGGGTATTTAAGGGATCTTCTTTGCCTTGCAAAGTCAGGGCAAAATTTTGTGCCGAGCGAATTCGGCCCATATCTTCACACTCTTCGACCACAATAGAGCGATTCACAGAGCGACCATTCTCTTGGACATAAAGTTCACAATCATCAATGGCTGTGGCATCTATGCCATCACGCCCGAACAACCTGCGAACCATTCCTCCGGCTTTCGATCCTTGGAAGGTTACCGAAACCTCTTCCTGTTTGTTCATCTCCGCCCAAGAAACCTGAAAGCTCAGGACCTGCCCACTTTCGAATCGAACAAACCCATGCGCCGCACTTTCCACATCCGTGACTCCATCGGCCACATCAGGAATACCCCAAGGACCTTTGAATCCTTTATCTTTTATAAAATTATCAAAAGTTTGAGCTAAGACATGACTAGGCTTGGGATAATCCATGTAAAACATCGCTAAATCAATCATGTGCAAAAGGTCGATTAGCGGACCGCCTCCAGATTGTTCCTTATTGGTAAACCATCCCCCAAATCCGGGGATACCCGTTCTTCGGATCCATTTTGCCTGAGCGGAATTGATTTGGCCAATTTGCCCGGATTCCAAATAACTACGCATTGCATAGGACTCAGGCCTAGCCCGGTTGTTAAAATTAAACATCAGGGTTTTGCCGGCTGCTTCCGCCGCCTGCTTCATTTCCTCAACCTCGGCTGCATTGAGGGCAGGTGGTTTTTCGCAAAATACATGTTTGCCAGCCTTCAGGGCCTGGATAGCGAGAGGTTTGTGGGTCCGGTTGGGAGTGATAATACTGATGGCATCCAACTCGGTCAGCTCATCGAGCATCTTTTGCGAATCCGAAAAAGTGTGTGCAGCCCCATAAGTTTGTGCTGCTTTTTTTGCTGCCTCTTGATTCATGTCGCAAATTGCAACAATTTCGGCTCCCCCTGCTTTAAAGCCGGGGGCATGATACTGGAGCATTCCTCCAGCTCCGATGATACCAATTTTTTGAGTCATATTATGTGTGCTTAGAAAATAATTATTTAGGGATTACGGGGAACTTGACCCACTTTTGTTTGGAGTTCGAACTTTTAACCACGGTTTCGATAAAAGCCATGCCAATGATCCCATCTCGAATGTCGGGATAATCGTAGCCTGACTTTCGAGGAAACTTCCCATCGATTTCATCCCGTATGGCAACCGCTGCCGAGTTGTAAACATTGGCAAAAGCCTCGATAAATCCCTCTGGATGGCCAAATGGAATACGGGTATGCTCCGCGGCCGCACCCGTCACATATCCATTTCCTCGGCGATACACTTGGCGGGGTTCACGGGCATCCTTTACAATCAAATCATTGGGATCTTCCTGATGCCACTCTAAGGATTTCTTGGTGCCATAGACCCGAATATTTAAGTTGTTCTCGTCCCCATTGGAGACCTGGGATGCGTAAATAATACCCCGGGCTCCACCCTTAAACCGCACCAGCACATTCCCGTCGTCATCCAGTTTTCGACCTGGAATGTTAACCGATAAATCCGCACATAGGGAATCGATTTCTAAACCGCTAATGTAGTGGACTAAGTTTTCTGCGTGGGTTCCGATATCTCCCATACAGTTGGAAATCCCGGCAACCTTGGGGTCAGCCCGCCAATTAGCAATCGATTTATCCTCTCCAGTCAAAGCAGTAATTGCATATCCTTGGGGGTATTCGCAGACAACTTTGATGATTTTCCCTAGCTCGCCTTTTTGTACCATTTGTCGGGCAAGTTTGACCATGGGATATCCAGTATAATTATGGGTTAAAGCGAAGACTTTTTTCGTTTTTTGAATGACTTTCTTCAACTCCCTTGCCTCGGCTAAAGTGAAGGTGGCTGGCTTATCACAGATCACATTAATGCCCGCTTCCAGAAAGGTCTTGGCCACAGCAAAGTGGAGATGATTGCGGACCACAATCGAAACAAAATCAATTCTCTCTCCCAGAGGAAGCCCGGCTTCCTTTTCAGCCATCTCCTGATAAGAGGCATAAACCCGGCTAGGTTCGATAAAAAAATCTTTCCCCGAAAGCAGAGATTTTTTGGGATCCGAGGAAAAGGCACCGGCAACCAGTTCGATTTGACCATCCAAGGATGCTGCACGGCGGTGAACTCCGCCAATAAAAGCCCCACGGCCACCGCCAACCATGCCCATTCGTAATTTTCTTTTTTTCATGAGGATTAAATTTATTGGTTTTCCTTATCAAAGGCCGAATCGAAGGCCATCTCGTTAGGTTTAAAATCCAGCTTCTTGACAAACTCACAGGATTCTTCGGCTCCATGTAATCGATCCATCCGACTGTCCTCCCATTCAACAGAAAGAGGACCGGCATATCCGATATCATTGAGTGCAATGATAATTTCTTCAAAGTTTACATCTCCACGGCCAATCGAACGAAAATCCCAGAAACGACGGGGATCGGCAAATGTGGTGTGACCACCAAATACTCCGACCGTTCCGTCCCCATGCCCCCACCAAGCATCTTTCATATGTGCATGATAAATACGATCCGAGAAGGTTCGAATGAATTGAACATAATCGACTCCCTGATAACCGAGGTGAGAAGGATCGTAATTAAAGCCAAAACGCTTATGTCCTTTGACCGCCTCAATGGCTCGTTGAGCGCTGGCTATATCAAAGGCGATTTCAGTAGGATGAACTTCTAGTGCGAAATTTACATTCTGCTTTTCAAATTCATTGAGGATGGGCCCAAACCGTTTGGCAAAATCTGCAAACCCCTTATCCCAGTAAGCCTGATCGGTTGGAGGAAAAGCATATATCGAGTGCCAAATACTTGATCCGGTGAATCCATTGACAACCGCTGGGAAATCATCTTTCTTCCCCCTTCCTGGCTTTGCATTGATGAAGTTACGGCAAGCCTTGGCGGTTTTGGACAGTTTTCTGGCTGCCCGTTGACGAACTTTCTCTGGATTGCCATCACCCCACACATCAGCAGGCAGAATTGCTTTGTGCCTCTCGTCTATAAGATCACAGACTGCTTGACCCACCAAGTGACTGGATATCGCATAGGAAGTTAGTCCATGATCCAGCAGTATCTCCCAGCGTTCTTGGCAATACTTCTTGGAAACCGCGGCTTTATCGACATCAAAATGATCTCCCCAGCAAGCTAACTCAAGACCTTCATAACCCATTTGGGAGGCTTGGGCAGCTAAATCAGGAAGGGAAAGATCGGCCCACTGGCCAGTAAATAATGTAACGGTTCTAGGCATAACAGAGTTGGATTGGGGTTAACAAGGATACGGGTAGTTAATGTTTCATAAAATCATAAGTTTATGGGCAACTTTTTTTTTAGAAAAAGAACTAGTTACGGATGATAATTTTCTGGGCTGTTTTGGAACCAAGGGTAATTTGAGTTTTTTCCTGTATTTTTAAATCTAGGGAGTCGGCAATTCTGTCATGTCTGATGACTTCGATCTTTCGACCTGGAATCAATTTATTTTTTCGGGCAAATTGCAGGAACTCTTTACCTTGGTCCTTGATGGATTCGATGCGCACCAAGTCTCCGCTATCACAATCGAGCAGAGTCCGGTTTGAAGCCTTGGGTAAAGAACCCGCACGAGTAGGAATTGGGTCCCCATGAGGGTCATGGGTAGGGCGTCCTAGAAACTGATCCAGTTTTTCAACTACCTTTTCGGAAATGGCATGCTCCAATACTTCAGCCTCTTCATGAATTTCACTCCAGTCCAAATTTAAGGTTTCAACGAGAAAGGTCTCGAGCAGGCGATGTCGACGGAGGATATTCATACCTACTTTACGTCCGGATGGGGTTAACTTCACACCCTTGCGCGGACGGTAGGAAACGAGGTCCTTTTGCTCCATGCTCTTTACCATAGTGGTGGCCGTTCCTGGAGTTACGCTCAAGCAGTCTGCGATTTTCCCCATACTCACTTCGGACAAATCTGAATCCAATGATTCAACCAATATTTGCTTCAGATAATTTTCTACTGTTGAGCTCGGCATAATCAGGGAATAAGGGACGACCTTGATCTTGACCGTATTAATTTTCAAGCCTATTTATTAGAACTTTGATTAATCAAAGTGAAATATTTTAATTACCCCCAGAAAAATCTTTGCCACTTCTTTCTTTTTCTTGCAGCTTGGTTCTTACATCTACTTTCTACTGGTTGCGGCATACCGGAAGAAGTTCACTCCTCGGGTAAAGATGAGGCTTTACAGGTTTTGGCTACAACCACTCATCTTGCCGATCTTGCCATACAAATTGGAGGCAATCAGATCGAGGTTCATGCCCTTATGAACCCAGGGGTAGACCCGCATTCATATCGGGCATCGGCGCAAGATATTCGTCGGCTTCATCAAGCAGATTTGATCCTTTATCATGGTTTATCCCTGGAAGGCAAAATGGCTCAGGTCTTGGAGGGTGCAAGGCACAGAGGTAAAAATATTTTTTCTCCATGTGTTGGTTTACCGACTGAAAAACTAATTTTTGCAGACGGAAATAAGGCTTCTATTGATCCCCATCTTTGGTTTTCTCCCGACCTTTGGCTCGATTGTGCCCGTGCATTGACCTATCGACTATCTCAGGCTCTTCCGGAACAAGGAGATACATTTAGGAAAAATTTCCTATCCTTTGAGAGCTCTGTGAAAGAAATGGACCAATGGGGTCGATCCATCTTAAAGGCAGTTCCTCTAGAAAAACGAATTCTTATAACTAGTCATGACGCGTTTCAGTATTTCGGGAAACATTTTCAAGTTCAAGTGGTTGGATTACAGGGCATCAATACTATGTTGGAAGCGGGCCTAGCGGATCGGACAAATTTGGTCAATTTTATCAAGAGGCATAAATCCCCTGCCCTTTTTGTAGAAAGCAGTGTTAACCCGAAAGCTTTAAAGGAAATTGCTAAGGAGTCTGGAGCTGTGATTGGTGGAACCCTTTTTTCCGATGCATTAGGCATGGAAGAGCAAACCTCGGTCGGCCCAAATGGGCAGATCATATCCACTGCGACCTGGCAAGGGATGATGGCACACAACCTAAACACAATTTCAAAAGCACTTGGCCAAGACGGATGAATCGTTCCATACCCTTTCCCCTCGAGGTTCATGATCTTACGGTCGCTTATCAAAAAAAACCAGTGCTTTACGGTATAGACCTTGAGGTGCAAGCAGGTTCTCTTGTAGGAATCATTGGGCCTAACGGTGCAGGAAAATCAACCCTGATTAAATCAATCATGGGAATGATAAAACCTGAGGATGGATTTATTAAAATTTTTGGAAAGTCGGGAAATAGAGCTATGAATCACATAGGTTATGTTCCCCAAAGGGAAAGTGTGGACTGGGATTTCCCGGTCACGGCAATGGATGTTGTATTAATGGGAAGATTCGGTCATCTAGGGTGGTTCAAAAGAATTGGAAAACGCGATCGCTCCTTCGCGGCTCAATGTTTGGAACAAATGAACATGCTGCCCTATGCCGACAGACAAATTGGTAATCTCTCCGGCGGACAACAACAACGGGTATTTCTAGCCCGAGCCTTAGCACAGCAAAGTGATCTTTATTTGATGGATGAACCTTTTGAAGGTGTGGATGCGATTACCGAGAAAACCATCGTCGACTTACTCAAAAGTCTGCGTGATCAAGGCAAAACGCTCATCGTCGTGCATCACGATCTTTCCACCGCCAAAGATTACTTCGATCAACTGGTACTGCTAAACATGCGCTTAGTGGCCTTTGGTAAGACTGCAGATGTTTTCACCCACGACCTCCTGCAAAGAACCTACGGCGGTAAACTCACCCTGCTTTCCGAAATCGCCAGTCGGAAGGTCGAAAATCAAAGCTTATGATGTTTGGGAAGAAAATCACAGGACTGATTGTAGCCTTTGCTTTTTTTGGGGGGTGCGGCATGTTAACCGCCGCCCCTATCTCTTCTCAAGCCGATGGGAGTTGGCTGGAGCGATCGATTCAATTCCTAAGTATGCAAGATGCTTCATCGCGGGTGTTTTTATTGGGTACAATTTTAATTGGAGCCAATTGTGGTTTGATGGGAGGGTATGTGGTTAGTCGTCGGCTCTCGATGTTTGGTGACACCCTTTCTCATGCTGTACTCCCAGGCATTGCCGTAGGGTACATGTTTTCTCAAACAAGAAATGAGATTACTTTAATGACTGGAGCGACACTCTCTGGATTTATCGGTGTGGGCATAATCTCTCTGCTTAAACGCCATACCAAAATGAAAGAAGACAGTGCGATGGGCCTCGTGCTATCTGCATTTTATGCCTTGGGCATTTGTCTCATTACTCACCTGCAAAAATCATCGGGAGGAGGCATGGCTGGCTTGGAAAGCTACCTCTTTGGTTCGATTGTCTCCCTGTCTTCGGCAGATCTTCTACCCCTTCTGATATGCTTCGGCTCCATCTTATTCATATTTGTTTTATTCGGTAAAGAATTACTTGTATGCGGATTTGATCCTTCCTTTGCCCGATCAACCGGTTTACCTGTTGATCTGTTGCAATTTTTTATTTGGATCCTTTTGGCCTTTTGCATCGTTTGTTCCCTGCAAATTATCGGGGTAGTTCTCGTGTCCGCTCTTTTGATCATACCTGCGACAACCGCTGGCTTACTCACCTATAAAATGAACCGACTACTTGTTTTATCAGGAGCTCTCGGTGCCTTTACTGGGATATTTGGCTGCTTAATATCCATCCTTAGCGATCGTTTGCCAGCGGGTCCGGTCATCGTGATTTGCTCAACTCTTCTTTTCATTGGAGTGCTTTTTTTTGGCCCAAACCGAGGCATTCTTCCTGCTTGGTTTCTTTCCAGAAAAAGAGGCCGTCGCATCTCGATGGAAAATACCTTAAAAGCTTGCTATCAAGTATTAGAAGAGGAGTTATTTGCTAATCCATCTTTCCCTCAATCTTCTCTGGCACGCAGGCGTCGAAAAAGTGATGCTGAGATCGAACAGGAAGTGGATACCCTCGTAAACCAAGGTTACGCGACACGCCTAATCCCGACCGAGAAAATCAACAATTTACTACCTGCTGAAACCATGATTTCCCTTACACCAGACGGCTGGGAACTTGCATGTAAAATGATTAGGAACCATCGACTTTGGGAACTTTATCTTACCCAAGAAGCTTCATACCCGTCTGATCATGTTCACGATGACGCCGAAAAAATTGAACATGTAATTGGAGAAAAAACCGTACGCAGGCTGGAGCGTATCTTATCTAACCCCCAACTGGATCCTCATGGAAAACTAATCCCTAGCCAAAATGATATTGAACGAGGATGGATTTCTCGCCCTTTTGAATCTCACTAATATGGAAGCGTTCATACATCCTTGGACTACGATGTGGGCCACAGAGGAACAAGCTATTTGGAACCTGCAAATTATTTTTATGGGCATCATGGTTTGCCTGAGTTGCGGTGTAGTCGGATGCTTTGTGGTCATTCGAAGAATGGCACTTTTGGGGGATGCAATCAGCCACGGCATTTTACCTGGTATTGTGATTGCTTATCTTCTTACTGGCAGCCTGTCGATCGGACCGCTTTGGTTAGGTGCATGCTTAGCTGGCTTAGTGTGTGGTGCATGTATTGAATGGTTGAGAACTCATACCCCCCTCAAAGAAGATGCAGCGATGGGGCTTACTTTCACATCTTTTTTTGCCTTAGGCATCATTCTGCTGAGCATGGAAGTTGGTAATATACACCTCGATCCAGCCTGTGTTTTATATGGAGAAATCGGCCTGACTCCACTTGCTCCTGAGCTTATACTTTGGGGGGTTTCTCTAGGAAACTCTTCCTTATGGACGACGGGCCTCGTCTGCTTAATCACCTTAATTTCATCGGTACTCTTTTATCGTTTTCTTTTAGTCACCAGTTTCGATCAAAGTCTAGCCCAGTCTTTGGGCATGCCGGTAATGTGGATCCAATACGGACTTATGCTACTGCTTGCATTGGTCGTGGTCGCATCCTTTGAATCCGTGGGTGTTATCTTGGTCTTAGCTATGATGATCCTACCTGCGGTTTCCACGGCCTTTCTTTTTGATCGACTGCCAAGCATGTTGATTGGCTGCATACCCCTTTCTATATTTTACGCAGTCGGTGGGCTCCATTTTGCTTATTGGATGAATTTTCCTATTTCCGCATCGATGGCCCTAACCGGAGTTATGCTTTTTTGTCCCTGCTGTCTTTGGGGACCTAAAGGAGGAATCCTAAGATCAAGGATAAAAGACAAGGCAGATGTCGAAACTCTTTCAAGTTTTTACAAATAGAAATAAAAAAGCCCCCATAGGTTGGGGGCTTGAAAAGATGAATGGGACTCGTGACTTACTTCTTCGCAAGAGCAATTTTAGAAGCTTTCTTGCTTGAGCAGTTGCAACCATCGATTGCGACCTTATCCCCTTCGGCTAATTTGGTGGGGCAATCAAATCCATCGAGTTGGGTCTTGCTAGAGACTTGAACCTTTTTTTCCTTTTTTCCCTGTTTCACAGTCAGGGTCTTGGTATCTCCGTCAAAGCTGACAAATTTTCCTTTGATTGTTTTACTGGGACATCCTGCAAAAACAGATGCGGCAAAAAAGAAACTGGCAAGTGTAGTGGCGATAATTTTCATTTTGAGAATATGGGTTAGGGTTAAGAGTACAAATTTACTATTACTACCAATCCACTATTTCAAAAGAGACAAGAAAGAAGTATGAAAAAGAGAAAACAATTTTTAATATGTATGCACTCCAGTCATTTGCCCAGATCCTAATCATTATTAGCTTTTTTCACGACTTTCGAAATAGCGTGGAAGCCCATCCCATTCCCGACCTTCCTGTATTTGGTTCATTTGATAAGAATGGCACGGCTAAGGTTACCGCCGAAGTGGACCCACGAGCCTTTTCCAAAGATCCTGAAGCGGTACCTTTTTTAACTTCAAATGCCCTAGAGGAATTCAATGTATCTGCCAGACAAAATTTATTGACCCAAAGTTTTGAACTAATCGAAAGCTCTCTTCAAATTCGGATGGGTCATCAAGAATGGCACCTGCCCGATTTTCAGTTCGAATTTACTGAAACTGAAAATAAAGATGAAAATAACGAAACCATAATTAAGATCCGTGCGTTCACATCAGTAGAAAGAGAAAATCATACCACTTATCAAATTCGGGCAAGGGAAACGGCTCCCCTTGATTTAATTTTTGCCAACGAAATTAACGGCGTGCCCCAACGCAGAGTCAATGTTCTGTTTCCTGGGGAAGAAAGTTTTGTCCTCCCCCTTCCTCCGATCGAGAACAACGCAACCAGGAACCTAGCCGATGGGCCAAGTAGGAAAATCGCCTCGAGCAATCCGGCCGGCCACGCTTATGTTGCTGATACCTGGAGCACCGTTGCTTCCTTCTGCAGGCAGGGCTTCATTCATGTCCTCCCCATGGGGCTCGATCACATTCTTTTCGTGCTAGGATTGTTTCTCCTGTCAAGAAAGTTGAAGCCTCTTCTCTATCAGGTGACCTGCTTCACGGTGGCCCACACCATTACGCTGGGCATGGCCACCCTTGGCTGGATATCGGTGCCCGAACAGGTGGTCGAACCGATCATCGCCGCAAGCATTGCTTTCGTGGCTCTGGAAAATATTTTCTTTCCTGCCTACCATCCGCGTCGCCTCGTAGTGGTCTTTTTCTTTGGCTTAATTCATGGTCTGGGATTTGCCGGGGCCCTCTCCGATCTTAATCTCGATCCCTCGGTGCTACTACTTTCCCTGGTTGGATTTAATCTGGGAGTGGAAGGGGGGCAGCTCGCAGTCATTCTTCTCTCCCTCGTCGGCACCTATCGATTTAAGGACGAGAAGTTGTATCGTAAAGGCATCGTCATTCCCGGTTCCGTCCTCATTGCCGCGTTTGGAATTTTCTGGACCCTTGAACGGATTATGAATGGTTAATGTTGGGGATTCCTCTCCCAAAAAAAAACATCTTTTTTTAATTTTTCTCCGTGCAAATTATTTTTGCCCGAGCTAGGGATAACTTATTCTTATAGTTTACTTATGAAATACTTATCTATTTCCCCACG